>OGNO01001263.1_pt1 | contig 12339 bp, 10 predicted proteins | sample 1573491 | NCBI WGS metagenome assembly OGNO01 (sample SAMEA2581900, study PRJEB24529) | metagenome | biome: Human gut stool | place: China | collected 2011
CTATCGCCGCTGGGGAGGTCCTCTCATTATGCTCAAGACAGCCGCAATGCCACATACGCACACTCCTGCCGCAATCAAGGAGTATCCTCCATTTGAATCATGGAAGATACCTCATATTTTTCACCTTGTACCAATTCTCGCCTTATTTTATCATGAATTTACCAGCACTTCAATAGAAATACCTTGTATCATTCCAAAATGACGGCGAAAAAACAACATTCCAATGCGTTTTCATCCGATTTTAGACAAGAAATGCAATTTATGGAAATTACGAAAACATTTCTTTGATCACAAGGGGTCAGACAAGGGTCAAGCAAAGGGAGGCATTCAAATGGCAAAACGAGGAGAAAACATCCATAAGCGAAAGGACGGCCGCTGGGAGGGACGTTATATCAAAGGGCGCACCGCCGAAGGAAAGCCCGTATGGGGGTACCTGTATGGGTATGCGTACAGCGAAGTCCGGGAAGAACTGATCAAGCAGAAAGCTCTGTCCGGATTCTATCAGCTCTCCGGGAAGTCGATGCATTTTTCAGAACTGGCAGCGCTTTGGCTTACGGCTCTCAGGCAGAGTGTCAAAGAATCCACATATGCTCATTATCAGTACACTCTGCACAAATATTTTCTTCCTATTTTAGGCAGTCTGCCGGTCTCAAGTATGACAGATTCTTTGCTGGAACGTCTTTTTCTTCAAATTCTATCGCCCTCAGACCGGAGTCACAAGCCACTTGGCGCATCCTCGGCACAGGAATGTCTTGGGATGCTGCGGCGAATCTGCAAGTACGCTGCACATCTGCACCTCATGCTGCCCATCGAGATATTCGTCAAACTGCCACACACACAGAAACCAGAACCACAACCCTTGACCCGGACAGAACAGGATTCTCTCCGGGAATTTCTTTTATCAGAACCAACCACCCGTAAAATCGGGATGCTTTTGCAAATGGAACTTGGATTGCGAATCGGGGAGGTCTGCGGCCTGCAGTGGGGGGATTTTGATTTTGATGAAGGCACCGTAACGATCCGGCGCACTGTCTGCCGAATCTGTTGTGGGAATGGTCATACAAAAGTTGTGATTCAGACACCCAAAACACAGCATTCTAACCGTGAACTTCCGCTTCCGAAGCCGTTGCAGAGAACTTTACGCAAGTTACACAGAAAATACAGCGATACCACATGGTTTCTCTCCGGAAACGAGGAACGGCCTGTAGAACCACGCTGTTACCGCAAGAGTATCCAGTGCTACCTAAAACAGGCCAAAATCCGGAAGATCCACCCACATGTTCTGCGTCATACGTTCGCTACGACCTGCCTGCAGGCTGGATGTGATATCAAAACCTTGAGCGAACTGTTAGGCCATTCCAATGCAACGATCACGCTACAGCGATATGTCCACTCTGATCTGAACCGTAAGAGACAGGAGCTGGAGCGTATTACACGCTGGCTTCATAAAGGGTCAGACAGGAGTCACATGTCAGAATAAACTACGTAGTCACATAAAAAATCAGGCTATACCCTCAACGATTCAAATGGAGGATACCTCTTGATTGCGACAGGAGGAGTATGAGGCTTTGTTGGATGCTGTTGAAATACAGTGGAAAAAACTTGATTCATGGCAGCATCAGGAAGGCTGATGAGAACCAAAGAAAACAATTGAAGGAGTTATTGGGGTATTATGTCAAAATTTCAGCATGACTTGATGCTAAAGATCGTGAAGCTCATCGACTTGGCGATGATCACAATCCCATTCGCGGCCTGCTGGTACGGCTACTATTCGTATCAGGTATACGCCAAATTTGGCTGGAAGGGCAACTGGGCCATGATCGGTCTGTTTGCGGTGTTGTTCTTCCTGCTGGGGAAAGTCTACGATGCATTCTGGATGTCGTTGCAGCGCATTTCGGAGTTGATTTATGGGCAAGTGCTGGCGGCAATGGCGACAGACGGCATCCTGTATATCGTGATCTGCCTGATGTCTCGACGGCTCTGCAATATTCTGCCGGGCATCGCGGCGATTGCAGGACAGGTCGTGATGGCAACCCTGTGGGCAAGATGCGCCCATACCTGGTATTTCCGGACTTTTCCGCCTCAACCCACCGCAGTGGTCTACGATGTCCGGCATGGTCTGGAAAAGCTCATCAATGAATACGGCCTTTCGAAAAAGTATGATGTCCGGATGACTTTGAATGTAGAAGAGTGCCTTTCTGATTTGAGCCTGTTGGACGGCATGAAGACCGTGTTCATCAGCGGTGTTCACAGCCATGAGCGGAATATCATCCTGAAATACTGCGTTGGTCAGGGCATCAACGTGTTTGTGATTCCCCGGGTGGGCGATGTGATCATGAGCGGTTCACAGCCGATGCACATGTTCCATCTGCCGGTTCTGCGGGTGGGCCGGTATATGGCAAGCCCGGAATACCTGTTTGTGAAACGGGCAATGGATATTGTGATCTCTCTGATTGCGCTGATCATTCTCAGCCCGCTCCTCCTGATTACAGCCATTGCAGTCAAGTCGGATGGCGGCCCTGCGTTCTATAAGCAGGTTCGTCTGACCAAAGATGGTAAGCAGTTTGAGATTCTGAAGTTCCGCTCGATGCGTGTGGATGCCGAAAAAGATGGTGTGGCGCGTCTTTCCACCGGTGATAAAGATGACCGCATCACGAAGGTGGGACACATCATCCGCGCTTGCCGTTTGGATGAACTTCCTCAGTTGCTGAATATCCTCAAGGGTGACTTGTCTATCGTCGGCCCCCGCCCGGAGCGGCCTGAAATCGCCGCTCAGTACTGCGAGGAGATGCCGGAGTTTGCACTACGCTTGCAGGCTAAGGCTGGTCTGACCGGCTATGCACAGGTGTACGGAAAATATAACACGACACCGTATGATAAGCTGCAGATGGATCTGATGTACATTGCGCACCCCAGCATTGTGGAAGATTTGAAGATTATGCTGGCAACCGTCAAGATCTTGTTTATGCCGGAGAGCACGGAAGGTGTGGCAGAAGGTGCGACCACGGCGATGGAACAGGAGACGAAGTGATGCAGAATGATTTTGGTCTGATCAGTATCATTATGGCAGCGTACAATACTGAAAAAACAATAGAGCAGGCGATTAACTCAGTCTTGAGCCAGACCTACACGAATTTTGAGCTTCTTGTGGTCAATGACTGCTCAACAGACAGAACGGCAGAGCTGGTCAAAAGTATTGCGGCCAAGGATAGTCGTGTCCGTCTTATCTCTAATGTAAAGAACAGCGGTGTGTCCTATACGCGCAAGCATGGACTGGAAGAAGCGAAAGGTTCATGGATCGCGATTCTTGACAGCGATGACGCATGGGCACCGAAAAAACTGGAAAAGCAGATTGACCTTCAGAGAAGAACCAATGCTGATCTGCTGTTCACAGGTTCCGCTTTTATGGATGCAGATGGCAAGCCAATCGACTGGTATCTAGCTGCTCCTGCAGAAGTTACCTACCGGCAGCTGTTGAAACAGAATGTGTTGTCCAATTCCTCTGCGCTTGTCCGTAAAGAGCTATATACAAAGTACTATGCGGTAGGCGATGGAATGCATGAAGACTTTGCAATTTGGCTCAGCATCCTGAAGGATGGACGAAAGGCCTATGGCGTAGATGAGCCGCTACTCATTTATAGAATTGCAAAGTCATCGAAGTCGGGCAACAAGTTCAAGGCTGCAAAGATGAATTGGAATACATATCGGTATATCGGATTGAATCCGATAGAGGCCGCTTATTATGAGTGCTGGTATATGGTGAATGGATTCCTTAAATATAGAAACATCAGGGATTCAAAAAAGAAATGAGGATATAATGAAAATTGCAATCTTGATTCAATGTCATAAAAATCCAAAACAAATCAATTTATTGCTTGAACGTTTAAATCATCCGGATATTGATTGCTATCTTCATATTGATAAAAAGGCTGACTTTACAGATAAAATTATTCATAGGGAAAATGTGTTTGTGCTTCCGGATGAACAGCGTGTTTCGGTGGAATGGGCACAGATTTCGCAGGTTACGGCAACGCTAAATCTTTTGAATACAGCTGTTGCTGGTATAAGGGGGGGCTATGACTACTATTGGTTGATTAGTGGACAAGATTGGCCGCTTCGTTCGGCAGATAAAATTGTAAAGTTTTTTGAAGAACACAATGGCACGAATTTTGTTCAGTATTGGAATAGTAAAAACCATGGAAGTCATCAACAAAACAATTTGGATAAACGGAATCAAATCTATTTTCCAATTAAACTTATTGGCAGAAAACCGTGGCAAAAAATCATCAAGAGGGGGTGGGTTGAATTCACCGGAGGATACAATCGGACGTGGAAAATTTTCGAGAGAAAACAGCTAGGGATAGAATTCTATTTTGGGAGTCAGTGGTGGGCGCTGAACAGGAAAACTGTAGATTGGCTTGTAGGGTATTTGCATGAACACAAAGAGTATTATGAATTCTATCGGAACAGTGTGTGCCCAGATGAATCTTTCTTTCAAACATTAGTGATGATGTCACCTTATGCAGATGATAAAACAGAGTATTTGACATATTTGCAATTTCCAAAAGGTGCTAATAGTCCTGATATTCTAAAGGCATGCGACCTGCCGAAAGCAAAGGAAAGTAAATATCTAGTTATGAGAAAAGTTGACATGAATGTGGATGACTCGTTCTTACAGATATAAGAGAATTGTATGAAAAAAATAAAAGTGTTAATGCTTGTTCCTAATCTTTTTGTTGCAAACGGTGTGGCAAGCTTTGTGATGAATTACCTGCGTAATCTCAATCATGATGAGGTGCAGGTGGATATTGCATCTTACAAAGAGGGCGACTCTGTTTATTATGCTGAGGTAGAGGCTGCAGGTGGAAAAATGTTTTTTCTTCCGGGTATCAAAAACCTTCCTGAGCATGTTAAAGTCTGTAATAAAATTTTGTCAGAGGGTCAGTATGATATTGTCCATGATAATACCTTGCATATTTCTATTCCAATGATGTGGTGCGCAAAAAAGGCAGGTGTTCCGGTACGGATTTTGCACAGCCATAATTCAAAAATGGGAGAGACACCTGCTAAAGCGTTCCGAAATCGTTTTTTTCTTCCAGTGCTGCGTTCGCTGGCGACAAATTATGCGGCATGTTCACAGCTGGCAGGCCGTGCAATGTTCGAAGATCAAGGGTTTACGGTGATTCCGAATGTGATTCAAACAGAAAAATACCGCTTTGATCCAACGATGCGTAAATCTGTGCGGCAAAAGATGAATGCTACAGACAAGTTTGTAGTAGGAACGGTAGGACGATTGGCAGAGCAAAAAAATCCATTTTTTGCAATTGACGTTTTTAAATGCTTATTAAAAAATGTTCCGAGTGTAGAATACTGGTGGGTTGGAAATGGGCCACTTGAGGAACGGGTGAAAACTTATATAGAAGAGAAAAAGCTTACAAAATATATAAAGATTCTGGGAAGCCGGAACGATACGGTGGAATTGTATCAGGGCATGGATGCATTTTTTCTACCCAGCTTTTTTGAAGGACTTCCAGTAACAGGCGTTGAAGCACAGGCGATGGGATTGTCGATGGTAGTATCTGATACAGTTACGCGTGAGATGGTATATACAGATCTTGTTGATTATGTGAGTTTGAACGATACGCCGGAGGCTTGGGCAAGTCGGCTTGAAATAGCGTTACGAAAAAATGTAAAGAGGGAGCAATATGCCGATCGCCTAAAATTAAGCAACTTCTCTAATATAGGGTGCGGAAATCGGTTAGAACAAGTCTATTGTTGGTGGATAAATGGTTAATTATGGAGGAAAGTGTGCTTGCAACAGTAGAATTTTTCGGCTTAGTGGGCTATGAAGTTTTGATAGCTTATGCTATGAAAGCATTTTGGCCAATGAATCAGAAAAAGAAGATAATTTACCTCTTTTGGGCGTTGCTTCCGTTGGCGTTAATGACAATGTTTCATAGCGAAAGCATTGGTAATGATACGCAGGCATATACAGAGTTATTTGATGCTGTATGTAATATGACATTGAAGCAAGCTCTGTCGAATGGCCGCTTCGAGAAGGGATATATGCTATTTACATATGTCCTGACAAGGTTGTTTTCAAGTCGACAATGTGTTCTAATTGCAGAAGGAGCTATTGTATATCTGTCTCTCGCTCGGTGGCTAAATAAGTGGTGTAAAGCACCGGGATTATTTGTCTGTCTAATCGTTGAGATGCTGGAAATTGATGGCTGGATGAGCATACAGCGGCAGGCACTTGCGATGGCAATATTGTTCTTTGCATATGATGTGCTGATTGAAAAGAAATTGCTTCGCTTTGTTGTTCTTGTGATTCTGGCAGCGCAATTCCATGCTGTAGCATATGTTTTTTTGTTGACATGGCCGATGCTTTGGTGGTTTGAAGAGCATCGAGTGAACTCGTTGAAAAAGAAGTGGAAGTTTGAAAGACTGATGGCAGTTTGTGCTGTTGGAATTGTTCTGCTGATGTGGCCGATGATAAACTTTCTATTGAGGATATTTCCTAAATACCAATATTACGTGGCAGGTGCGTATATGGACGGACAGGCACGACTGGCAATTGTTCTGAAAATTATTGTCTACGCACTGATGTTGATGGTTCCACGATGGATCAAAAATCAAAAATGGGAAGCAGGGCAGAGCGTAGTTGAGTTGTCGCTATATCGCATGGCACTTGTAAATATTGTAATTTTGATTGCGGCGAATCAGGCAACAATTTTAACGCGATTTTCAGGGATATTTTCTGTTTATGCTGTGGCGGAATTTTCGGAACAAGCTTCAAAGCTGAAACGTGGAAAAAATAGAAAGATCGTAACAGTTGCAGCATTGATTCTATTTGCGCTGTATGGAGTCATTATCACAATCTATCGGACTCCAGAATGGCAGACAACATATCCGTTTGAGTGGTACTTTTGATTTTAGTTAGAATAGGAGAAAAGGCAATGATACCTAAAATTATTCATTATTGCTGGTTTGGCGGGAAGGAACTCCCGATTGAGGTTAAAAAGTGCATTGCCTCATGGAGAAAAATGTGCCCGGACTATGAAATCATACGTTGGGATGAAAGTAATTTTGATGTGGGACAACATCCTTTTGTAAGGGAAGCCTATAAAGCAAAGGCTTGGGCGTTTGTTTCGGATTACGCTCGGCTGAAGGTCGTGTATGATAATGGCGGCATTTATTTGGATACGGATGTGGAGCTTCGAAAAAATCTCGACTCCCTTCGGGAGCATGGGTGTTACATAGGAATTCAGCAAAATGAATTTCTATGTAACACCGGATTAGGTTTTGGTGCAACAAAATCTAATCCGGTGTTACTGAAAATGTTAAAATCGTATGACAATTTAACATTTTCTCCTTTGCGTGTGCGCGAACTGGCTTGCCCAGCATTGAACGATGCCGTGATCCGCTCTTATGGTAAAGTGAGCAACAGTGAAATTACGGAGTTGGATGAGGTGACAGTTTATCCTCCTCGGTATTTTGATCCGTACGGTGGTGAAAATCTGTTGTGTGAGGATACATACTCCATTCACCATTATGCTGCGTCGTGGACAAGATCCGGAAACAAATTCAAGAGAAGGATTGCAAGGCTGATAGGGCAGAATAATATCATCCATATCAAAGCGTTGCTCAAACTGTACACAAACAAAATATAAGGACATCCGTTGAAATGTCAGCTAAAAAATAATAAGATGGAAAAGAAAAAATCACTAGTCAGCATTATTGTGCCTGCATACAATGCTGAAAAATTCATAGACAAATGCATTCGGAGTGTATTGAACCAGTCTTATCCGAACCTGGAACTTATCCTTGTAGATGATGGCTCCACGGACGAAACTGGGAAAATCTGCGAAGAATACGCATCAAAAGATACTCGTGTCCGGGTAATTCATAAAAAGAATAGCGGAGTCTCTGCGGCAAGGAATATGGGTCTTTCGAGTGCCATCGGAGAATACGTTGTGTTTTTGGATTCTGATGACTGGCTGGACGAGGACATTGTTGAACTGGCATTAAAAAAATACCAGAAGAACTGCATCAATATCTGGGGCTTTGTATGCTACTGGCCTCGGAATGTTCTGAAGACAGAGGAGCTGAGAGCGGAAGGTCTGTGTCAGGAGGAGCTAATCGCAAATGCGATTTTTACACGCTCAACTGCCCACTATGACCTCGGCAATTATTTTCGCGCAGGAGGGGGCAAAATCTATGAACGGGCAATTATTGAAGAAAACAGTCTGGCATTTCCGGAAAAGCTGTTTATTGGTGAAGATGCTGTGTTTCTTGTAAAGTATCTCCGATATGTTTCGGGAGTTAATTTGATTTCTCAAAGGGGATACAATTATAACCATCTGAACGAAAATGCCGCAACAACGAAATATCAGAAATCGATGTATGAACAAAGCGAACTCCAGTATACAGAACTTGTGAATGCCGTTAAAGAAACTGGTCTTGCAGAAAATGATTCAATCCGGAATGCATTTGTAAATTTCCGGTGGTGGATGCTTGCCAGCTTAAGCATGAACAACTTGAGAGGTTTTTTTCAGAAAAAAGTTTTTATAATAAATCTAACAAAAGAATCCATTCAATGGGTAGAAAAACATCGGGAAGAAATGAAAGAAAGCGCCACAAGTCCAGAAGAAGTGAGTCCTGCATTCCGCAATATTTATCGGTATCGTGAAAGTCTGAGCAAAAGAATATTGTATCAGCACTATTTTATTCCAAAGTTTGTAAAGTTCATTCAGGAACATATGCGGTGAAATAAAAAGTCTTGTTCTTAAAGAATGCCGTATCGGGCAATGCTATTGTTGAAAATGTGCATATTAACTTCCTGACATTTTTGAGATAAAACGAGGAGTTATTGAAATGAATGAAAGCCCATGGATTAGCATCATTATCCCGGTTTATAATGCGGGACAATATTTTGAAGAATGTCTTCAAACTGTATGCGGAAATACACAACTGGATATTGAAATTATTTTAATCGATGACGGCTCAACAGATGGAAGTGGAAACACTGCCCGGAAGTGGGCGGCCAAAGATGTGCGAGTCCGGTATATCCAGCAGGAAAATCAGGGGTGCAGTTCAGCCAGAAATCACGGCATAGAGCTGGCCCGTGGGAAATGGATAATGTTCGTGGATGCGGATGACACCATTGAGCCTGATACGATGAAAAAGCTTCGGGTGCTAGAGCCGAAATTTGAGGATGCAGAAATCGTATGCTTTGGCTGTCACATGAATTTGCCGGAAAATATGACGGAGTTGCATAAACTAGAAAGTGCTATAACGGAAGAGCTGGCTTTATCAGCCTGTGGCGTAAGGCGTCCGGAGAATGGCCTTCCGGAGACAAACTTCGCCAGTATGTGTTGGAAACTGTACCGTGGTGAGTTCCTTCGTCGGACAAACTTGAAAATTGATCGGGAACTTGTCCGGGGGGAGGATTTGCTGTTCAACTGCCATGCATTCAGCGAGGCCTATTCCATCGCATTTTCTCCATATGATTATTACAATTATCGGAATAACCCACAGTCTGCTACCCGGCGGCGGAATCCTGCAATAAAAGAAAGGGATGCAGTGTTTCAAAAAAAACTTCAGGCATTTGCAAATCAATATAGATATAGGCATTTGGAACAAATCGGTGCGTCTTATTCGGCATTGAACGGAATAGCTGTCAGTTTTGGGGCATATTTCAGCTTTTTCCGTCTAGCGGAATATCGGGATTTCCGCTTGGAATTGACGAACTTTCTGCAGAAGGATTGCTATCAAAGATATTTGAAAAAAAAATGTCCAGGTGCACAGTATCTGAATCGAAAGTCCAAGATATTGATTTTTCTGCTGGCTCATAGGATGTATTTTCTATCGTGGCTTCTGTTCGGAGTAGGGCGGAAAATAAAGAGAACGTTAGACATGGTATCGAGATCATGAACGAACGAAAAAAAGGCGCAATATTATCATACATTCAAGTGGTTTTAAGCGTTGCAGTTAGCGTTATCTATGTGCCGGTCCTCCTGCGGTATCTTGGCCAAAGTGAATACGGTCTTTATCAGATCGTCGGCTCCTTTTTCTCGTATGTCACGGTATTTGAATCCTGTATGTCTGCGGGAGTCCTGCGCAATTACTGTAATGCACTTGGAAAACAGGATAAACAGCTGGCAGATGAGACGCTTTCCACAGCACGCAGCATCTATCGGCTGATGGCAGCCGGAATGGCAGGGCTTGGAGTTGTTGTAATTTTAGGCTTCCGGGCTTTTTATGCCAGTTCCTTTACGGGGGCGGAACTCCAGGAGAGCACCATCATCCTTGGGATGCTGTTCTGCAATATGGTTGCAACTCTGTTGAGTTCAGTCTATCTGACAGTGATCACAGGGCAGGAACGCTTTGTGTTTTTGAAAATTTCCGGGATCTTACTTCAGACAGTTCAGCCACTGCTTGTGATCCTCTGCGTGATGAGGCTCCCTTATGCAATGTCTGTGACAGCAGTCATTGCAGGTTTGAATTTGGTCAACATCCTGTTTCGCTGGTGGTATGTTCAGTGCAGGTTAGAAATCCGGATTCCGACGCTGAAACCAAATTCAAAAGTGGCAAAAGAAATTTTGACCTTGTCTTCGGCCATCCTGATCGGATGTATCGCAGATCAGATTTTCTGGAAAACAGATCAGGTCATTTTGGGCAAAATGTTCAGCACCGCAGTTGTTGCGGTATACTCTGTTGGTGCGCAGATCTACATGATCTATATGCAGTTTGGGATACAGATCGCAGGTGTTTTTTACCCGCGAGTCAGTGTGTTGTATCAGGAAGAAAATGGATTGCAGAAGGTTTCGGATCTGTTTATTCGGGTTGGACGGGCTACATTTTTTGTGATACTGCTGGTTTTGTCCGGCTTCATCATTTTTGGTCGTGAATTTCTGCTTGTATGGGTCGGCGAAGGCTATGAGGCAGCCTATTGGGTTGCAATCATTGTAATGCTGCCGTTCTCTGTTGATCTGGCACAAAACCTCGGATTATGCATTCTACAGGTCAAAGGACAGTATGGTTTTCGTGCGAAGATTTACCTGCTGAGTGCACTACTGAACATTATAACGACAGTGTTATTCGCACGCAGGATCGGAATCACCGGTGCGGCACTTTCCACAGGAATTTCGATGTTCCTGACCAGTGGATTGATAATGAACTGGTTTTTTCAGAAAAGAGTCGGCCTGAACATGATAAAGTTCTGGAAAACTACAATTGGCATCATAAGTTTGGCAGTGCTTCTCACCGGGGCTGCATGTTTCATCAAGGGAATGATTTGGCATGATCCGGTATCTATAATACAATTGGGCCTCGGCATTCTCCTCTATACCATAGTGTACGGCGCAGTAATGTTTTTGTTTGCAACTGATCCGGCAGAGCGTGAGCTGCTGCAGAGGCTTTTAAAAACAAGAAGAAAGTCAAGATTGTAACTTACAAATGAAGTAAAATAAAAATTTTTGCTGCCAAGAGCGTTCTGCTCTTGGCAGATTTCTTACGCAGTAAATGTTGTGAAGGAAGGAACCCTCACGTCAGGTACAGAACGATATCTGATGACCTGCAAGTAAAATATATTTTTACTGACAACTACTTTGACAATTATCGTGGTTCGAAGGAAGTGAAATTGCTCCATATCGAACACAAACGGCTACATTTCCCACACCACGGCTCAAAATCACGTCCGGAGAAATTTAGCATCTGAGCCAGTAACTTTTTGCGCGACAATGGAAATCTTTCCATATGAGATCTGTCCAATTATAGCACAATCGAAATTGAAAATTATTATATATCCTACGAGAAAAATCTGCTAAGGAACTGTAAGCTGGGAAATAAATGAAGCCCTATTTATAGTATTGTAAAAATGCGCGACAAAAATGCGACAATGCACAGAAACAATGCAGAGTAGTCTGTAACTGAATGGAACAAAAACAACGCGTTATCGGTAAACTTGATGAATATAAAGACGAAGTTATCCTGAGAATTACTCTCTTTTAATCAGATGGCCAGGGGTTCGAGTTCCCTCAGACAATCAGGCTCCGGGTGGTGGCTTTGAACGACAACACGGTTTGCGGAGCAAAGTGATAGACCATCTGACAGAGATTTTCAAGCATTGAAAATCATGGTGATAAAGTGGATTTTTGTTACAAATCAATAAAAATGTTGAGGAAAACATCCTTCTGTGGTAAAATAATTAGAAAGATGCTGCGAAATCGCGGAGGGAAGATCTGTGCTGTATGCACCGGCTCCATAAACGCCTTGCAGGCGCAGCCAACAGTTCCATAGAAATCATCATTGCTTGGAGTGAGCTTTTGCAGATGC
>OGNO01001270.1_pt1 | contig 12241 bp, 10 predicted proteins | sample 1573491 | NCBI WGS metagenome assembly OGNO01 (sample SAMEA2581900, study PRJEB24529) | metagenome | biome: Human gut stool | place: China | collected 2011
GAGGGCACCGCCGAACTGATGTATCTGGTGGCGGGGCTTTCCCTGCTGCTGTGCCTGGGGCTGTGCGTGCTGGCGTCCATGCGCTTCAGCCGCCAGCTCTTTGAGCCAATCCGCGCCCTCAACAGCGCCATGCGCGAGGTGGAGGAGGGCAACCTGAACGTCCAGCTGGACAACCGCCGCATCGACGAGATGGGCCAGCTCTCCGGTCGGTTCAACCGGATGGCCCTGCGCCAGCAGCGGGAGCTGAACGAGGCTCAGATCCGCATGATGCAGGCCCAGCTCAACCCCCACTTCCTGTACAACACGCTGGACACCATCAAGTGGATGGGCAAGATCCATCAGGCCCCGGAGATCGCCACCATCTCCGCCGACCTTGCCGACATCCTGCGCAGCAGCATCTCCGCCGATGAGCTGGTCCCTCTGCGGCAGGAGCTGCGCCTTGTGGAGCGGTACGTGGAGATCCAGAACATCCGCTTTTCCGGCGCGTTCGCCCTGACGGTGGAGGTGGACGAGCCGCTGCGGGACGTGCCGGTGCCGAAGCTGATGCTCCAGCCGCTGGTGGAAAACGCCATTCTGCACGGCTTCCGGGACCGCTCCGGCGGCGAGATCCGCATCAGCGCCTACCGCACGGAGGAGGACCTGATCCTCACCGTCCGGGACAATGGCTGCGGCGTGCCGGAGGAGGTCTTGGCCCAGTACCGGGACGGCGCGCCCCGGCCCGGCGGGCACTTCGGCCTGCACAATGTGGACGCCATCCTGCGCATCCGGTACGGACCGGACCGAGGCGTCCGCTTCGTCCCCGTGCAGGGCGAGGGCGCGTGCATCCGCATCACACTTCCGGTTTTCAGGAAAGGAGAGGAACCGCCATGCTGAAGGTCGTCGTCGTGGAGGACGAGGAGCTGGTCCGCAAGGGTATCGTGCTGACGGTGGACTGGGCCGGGGCGGGCTGCGCCGTGGTGGGCGAGGCCGCCAACGGCGAGGAGGGGCTGGAGGTCATCCGCCGCTACCGCCCGGACCTGATCGTCACCGACATCCGCATGCCCAAGCTGGACGGCATCGAGATGCTCCGCCGCCTGCGGGAGGAGGGGAACCGGGCCCACGTGGTCTTTCTCACCGCGTACAGCGACTTTTCCTACGCCCAGTCGGCGCTGAAGCTGGGCGCTGCCGTGGCCGAGGGCGTGGACATCGACCCTGTGGCCGTGCGCACCGCAGGCGAGAACGCCGCGTTGAACGGCGTGCAGGACAAGCTGACCGTGCTGGTGGGCGACCTTTCGGATAAGGCCAGCGGCAAATACGACATCATCACCGCCAACATCGTGGCCAACGCCATCCTGTCTCTGGCTCCTGCCGTGCCGGGCCTGATGGCGGAGGGTGCCACCTTTATTGCCAGCGGCATCATCGACAGCCGCAAGGACGAAGTGATCGCCGGGCTGGAAAAAGCCGGCCTTGCCGTTGTGGAAGTGAAGGAGAAGCGCGGCTGGGAGTGCATCGTCTGCAAGAAAGCGTAAGGAGATTTTATGCCGCACCGTTATTTTACCACCGAGATCTCTGATGGCACCGCCACCCTACGTGGAGCGGATGCCCACCATCTTGCCCGCGTGATGCGCGCAAGGCTGGGCGATACTGTCATTCTATGCGACGGCAATGCCGTGGAATACACCGCCACCATCACCGGCTTCGGGGACGAGTGCGTGGAGTTCCGGGTGGAGCCGGGCTATCCCAGCGCCGCCGAACCCAGCGTGGAAGTCACCCTGCTGGCGGGCTATCCCAAACAGGACAAACTGGAACAGATCATCAAGCACGGGGTGGAGCTGGGCGCAGCCCACATCGTGCCCTTCTTCAGCCGCTACTGCGTGGCGGCCCCCAAAAAAGAGGAACAGAAGAACGAGCGCTACAACCGCATTGCGGTGGAAGCCGCCAAGCAGTGCGGCCGGGGCATTCTGCCGGATGTGGCCCTGCCGCTGGCAAACTTCGGTGCCGTGTGCCGCACCTTTGACCAGTATGACCTTGTGCTGTTTTGCTACGAGTGCGGCGGTGCTCCCCTGCGGGACCTGCTGGCGGCTGCAGCACCTGCCGACGGCCAGAAGCTGAAAATTGCCATCGTGACCGGTGCCGAGGGCGGCTTTGCCGCCGAGGAAGCCGAGATGGCCGCAAAGGCCGGAGCCAGAACGGTGGGCCTTGGCCCCCGCATCCTGCGGTGCGAGACCGCCCCGCTGGCGGTGCTTTCCGCCGTGATGACCCTGACCGGAAATCTGGAATAACATTTACAAAAACAAAGGGGACTGCGATGCAGTCCCCTTTGTTTTTCTATCAGCTTTCCAGCAGAGCCTTTTTAACATTGAGCAGGTTCTGCGGGCTGACCGAGAAGCTGCGCAGGCCCAGCTGCAAATACTGCACCGTGTTGGCCGGGTTGCCTACGGCAAGGCCGCAGATGGTCACCGGCACATTGCGCACCTTTGCGGCATCCATCACCATAGTGATGAGCTTTTTCATGGCATTGCTGGCCGGACGGTAGTAGTGCTCGGCGCTGGCAAGCTCCCGGTCTGCCGCGTGAGTGTACTGGGTCAGGTCGTTGGTGCCGACCACAAGAAAATCGACCCCGTGCTCTACAAATTCCTCAGCGGTCAGGCAGGCAGCGGGTACGCTGAGCATCACGCCGAACTTTGTATCTTCGTTGAACGCCACGCCCCGCTCCCGCAGATGCTCCCGACAGCGCTCCACCACACGCATGGCTGCGTCCCAGTCCTCCACATTCGTCACCATGGGGAACATCACCCGCAGCGGGCCGCGGGCGGCGGCGCGCAGCAGCGCACAGAGCTGCGTCTCGAACTGGTGGGGCTGGCGCAGACTGTTGCGGATGCCCCGCAGGCCAAGCTTGGAAGACTGCAGGCCCTGATAGGCGTCGGAAATGGTGCGGTCTGAGCCAAAGTCGAAGGTGCGCACGGTCACCTGACGGCCCTGCGCCGCTGCCAGACAGGAGCAGTAGAAGAAATACTGCTCCTGCTCGTCCAGAATGCGGCCCGGCAGCATCATGTAGCCGGTGCGCAGCAGGCCCACGCCCTGTGCACCGGACTGCATGGCCGTGTCGATGTCCTCCGGCCCAAAGCAGTTGGCCAGCAGCTCAAAGGGCTGGCCGTCCTTTGTCCTGTTGGGCAGAGCATGCAGCTGCCCCATCTCCTCGTTCTCCCGCTGCAGCTCGCAGATGCGGGTCTCGGCCTGCTGGCGGGCGGCAGCGTCCGGGTCCAGCGTGCACTGGCCCCCGGTGGCGTCCAAAATCACGGTGCGGCCGTCGCAGTCGTCCAGAAAATCCCGGCCCACCTGCACGATGCCCGGGATATTCATTGCCCGGGCAATGATGGCCGCGTGGCTCTGGCCGCTGCCCTCGGCGGTGATGATGCCTAAAATCATGCCGGAGGGCACGCTGAACAGATCGGTGGGCATCAGCCGCTCTGCGGCAAGGATCACCGGGTGATCCAGCGCCAGCCACATGCGGGGGCGGTTGGTGATGATGTTGATGACCCGGCGGCTTGCGTCGAGAATATCCACACTGCGCAGCTGCATGTAGGGGTTATCCTTCATGTTGGCCAGCTGGTCGGCGTAGCGTTGGCCCACCTGATTCATGGCCGCTGCCGCGCCAATGCCTGCATTGATGCAGAAGCGCACCTCGTTCATCATGCCCTCGTCGTCCAGCATCATGCTCTGGAACTGGAAGATGGCCTGCTCGCTGGGTGCGGCACGGTCTGCCATGGATTCCAGCTCGTCCTGCGCCGTGCGGATGGCATCGGTGAGCAGCTGCAGCTCCCGGGACGGTTTAAAGGGACCCACGGTCGTGGTCTCCACATGGTGCTCCAGACGGCTCACCTGTCCCAGCACAAGGCCGGGAGAAGCGCAGGAACCTTTATACACTTTCATGTTCGGTCACCTCCGGCAAAAGCTCGGCTTCCGGCGTGGTCAGGGTGCGCCAGACCAGCGCCTGCAGAAAGGTATTGGGCAGCAGCGCGGCCAGTGCGGCCCGCGCCGCATCGGCACTGCCCTCAAACAGCGGTGCAAAGCTCTGCATCCGTGCCTGATCGCACTTTGCAAGGAATGCATCGCACAAAGTATGGGTGGTGTAGTAATGGGCCGGGTCCACACCGGCATCTTCCGCAGCGGCTTCCAGCGGGGCAAGGTCGGCATCCTTCATCTTGGCCAGCAGCAGGGCCGCATCCGCCGTCAGGGTGACCGGGTATTTCTCCCGCACGGCCTTTTGCACCCGCTCAAATTTTGCGTGGAACGCAGCAGCGTCCGCGCAGCTCTGGGCATCACAGGAGACAGCATAGGCACACCCCCGCAGATATCCCATAGCGCGGCGGGTATCATAGTAGCCCAGCTCGATGTTGCGGCGGGCGGTGTCGGGGTCAAAGTGCAGGATATCGCCCAGCTCCCAGTAGCTGCGCACCATCACGGTGGGCAGGCCGGTGAGGTTGGGGCGGGTGATGCCCACGCCTTCCAGATCGACGCACACCAGTTCATCCGCGCCCATGCGTTTGGCAAGACCGGTGGGCATGTTGTCGCTGTAGCCGCCATCCAGAAACTTGACCCCGTCGATCTCCCGCGCACGCAGCGCCGGGAAGCAGGCAGCGGAGGCCATCAGGTAGTCCTTGACCTTTCCTGCCGGGATCTCGTCCAGCGTCAGCTCCCGGGGCTTTAAGCCCCGCTGCTCCACCGTGACAAGGCCGAAGCGGATGGGAGCCGCGCGCAGGGCATCCTCGTCCAGAACCCGCTCCACGATCTCTTCCAGCGGGGTCACATCCATGCCGCCGGCTTTCACCACGCTGCGCAGGAACTGGTGCAGGGCCGAAAGGTCGGCATCCTCCTCCGGCAGCTCCATCACATCCTTGCTGCGGATGGCCAGCCACATATCGCGGGCCGTCTCGTACTGGTCCAGCACGAACATGGCACCGTTCAGGCTGCCAACGCTGGTGCCGGTAATGATCTGCGGGTGCCAGTCCAGCTCCATCAGCGCGCGCCACACACCCACCTGATAGCTGCCCCTGGCTCCGCCGCCCGCCAGTACCAGAGCTTTGCACGGAGCACTGCGTTCGTCCATTGCATCCGCCTCCTTTGATCGTTTCTGGTTTTGTTCAGATTATAGCATATTTCCAGAGAAATTTCTTCCGTTTTTTGTAAATTGATGCCTTTCTCCCGGCAAAGAAACATGGTATACTTGTCAGGATCTCAAAAGGAGGCATTCTCATGCACTGCAAGCAATGGATCTTTGATATGGACGGCACCCTGACCGACAGCATGACCGTGGTGTGGGAGGGTGCCCCCGACGCACTGCTGCGCCGCTATGGCCGCACCCCGCGGGGGGATCTGCGCGCCACACTGCTGAACATGGGAATGCAGGAGGGCGCACAGTATCTTATCCGGGAGTACGGCCTGCCGCTGACCGAGGAAAGCTATTTTTCCGTGATGCGCGAGGTGATCGCCGAATTGTACGAGACCGTGGAGCTGAAGCCCGGCGTGCGCACGATGCTGGCAAAGCTGCAGGCCGAGGGCGCACGCATGTGCATCTGCTCCAACACCTGGGCCGAACAGTGCCGCACCGTGCTTACCCGGCTGGGCATCGCGCAGTATTTCTCCTTCATCGTGGAAGCGCAGGGCGTGCTGCACAAAAGCCGCCCGGAGGTGTTCTTTGAGTGCATGAGCCGTCTGGGCGGTGCAGACCCCGCCGCCTGCGCCGTGTGCGAGGATGCCGTATACGCCGCCGCCACCGCCCACAAGGCCGGGTATTACGTCATTGGCATCGCAGACCGCACCTCTGCCGCTGACGAGCCGGAGATGCGCCGCATCTGCAGCCAGTTCGTGCCCCGGTGGGATGTGCTGGACTGGACACGTGTGTAATAAAAAAGGGCCGCAGCGTGCGGTTCTTTTCTTTATCTGATCCTTCTTTGCTCTTGCATTTTGTGCGCAAGAAGAGTATGATATTATAAATAGGACTGCCCCAAGGGGGAAGTGTCCTTATTTGTGAGAATACACTCTGTGATTTTCAATATAAAGGTATAATATCCGTAAAGAGGAGACCTTCCGTCATGAACAACCCACTCGTCAGCATTATCGTGCCTGTGTACAACGTGCAGAATAGTGTTGCCCGCTGTCTGGAGAGCATTTGTGCCCAGACATGGAAGGATATCGAGGTCATTCTGGTCAACGACGGGTCCCGGGACGAAAGCTTTTCCATCTGTGAGCAATTCCGTGAAAAGGACCCCCGCATCGTTCTGGTGGACAAATCCAATTCCGGTGTGTCGGAGACCCGCAACTGCGGCATGTCCCTTGCAAAGGGCAAGTATGTGCAGTTTGTGGACAGCGACGATTATCTCGACCCTGATTTTACCGAGCGGCTGGTGACTGCTGCCGAAGCGAACAACGCCGATCTGGTCATTGCACCTTACTGGATGGTGATTCCCGCCAACTCTTCCAAGGCCACGCAGGCACTGGAAAACCTGCAGGAGAACCTTGGCATCGATGCCGAGAAAAAGCCTGATGATATCCGTGAATACGGCTTCCTGCCCGAGGGCATCTACGACCGCGATACCTTTGCCCTGCGCCTGATGGAGAAGCCCGCATCCTTCTTCTACAGCGTGCTGTGGAACAAGCTCTACCGCCGGGATATTCTGGCAGACCATCATCTTCAGTTCACCAGCGAGGTGCGCTGGGCCGAAGATCTGGTTTTCAATCTGGAATACATTTTGTACGCCAATGTTTTCGTATCCATTTCCAAAGCGGGCTACCACTATGTGCAGAACCCCCAGAGCATCTGCCACACCCAGATCAATCTGGCTTCCATCGTGCAGAACAAACTGCAGGTGTTCCGCTATTACAAGGAGCTGTACACAAAGCTGGGCCTGTACGATCAGGTGCAGCCGCAGCTGTATAAATTCCTGACCGCGTTCTCCGAGAACGCCTATCCCTCCGGTTCTCCCCAGAAGATCATCATGGACATGGCCAACCGCTGGGGCTTTGGTGTTCTGGATGCTTCCGACAAGGAAAAGAAACATAAAACCGAACCCGATGCCTGATCTCCTGGCACGAAAAAAGAGCCGTGAAAGCGGCTCTTTTTTGTTTACCATTTTACCGGTCGGTCCAGCTGCGGAAGGCTTCGCGCACTGCACCCTCCCGTCCGCGCGGGATGGGGATGCGCGCACCGCTGCACATCTGCAGCTCGCCCGCCGTCAGCAGCTGTGCCGCCGCCAGATTGACCACATAGGAGCGGTGCGGCTGCAAAAAACGCCCGTCTGCCAGCAGTGGCTTTGCTACCTCGGCAAAGGACACCCGCAGCGAAAGGGACACCACATCCTCCCCGCTGAGCAGATGGAAGTGCACCACATGGTGGGTGCACTCCAGATATTCGATCTGCGCATAGGCCAGCGCCCGCAGGCCTTCGGCGGTGGCAACGGTCATTGCCGGGCCGTACTCCGGCTCGGTGGCGCGGGCAAGCAGGGCCGAAAGCTCCTGCTGGTGCACCGGCAGAAGCAGATACTGCATGGCATCCACCCGGAAAGCGCTGTAGGCGTGGGCCGGTGTGCGGGCCGCAAAGGCCAGCGGAGCCCTGCGGCCCCGGCGGCGCAGCTCCGCAGCCGCCGAAAGCCCTGCCGGGGCCGCTACAGCGCCCAGCTCGATGAGATACAGGTCAAACCGTTCTCCCTCGGTGTCCCGGCGCAGCAGCGCATCTGCATCCGGCAGCTGCTGCACGATGCACGCATCCTGCCGCCGGGCAAAATATTCCATGCACTGGCGTTCCAGCCCGCTGCGCAAGGCCGCGTCCGGGCTGCATACCGCAATGTGAAATACCATTTCACATCCTCCTTTCTGCCAGCCGCCCGCCTTGATTTTTGCGCAGGGCTGGAGTATGATAAATAAAACTTTGCTGCATCGAAAAAAGAAAAACGGAGGGACCCGCCATGCCGCAGCCGCTTGTCAGCGTTATCGTGCCCGCCTATAACGCGGCGGGCTTCATCTCCCGCTGTGTGGAGAGCATCACATCCCAGAGCTACCCGGAGCTTGAGATCCTTCTGCTGAACGACGGCTCCACCGACGACACCCTTGCTGTCTGCCGGAATCTGGCTGCCGCCGACAGCCGCATCCGTGTGGTGGACAAGCCCAACACCGGCGCAGCAGACACCCGCAGCTGCGGCCTCGCCCTTGCCCACGGCGAATACATCCAGTTTGTGGACAGCGACGATCACCTGCTGCCGGGCTGCACCGCAAACCTGGTGGCTGCTATGCAGCGCAGCCATGCCGACCTTGTGCTGGCTCCCTACCGGATGATGGTGCCCCGCAAGGATGGCGGCTATGACACCCGGGAGTACAGCCTGCTGCCCGCCGGGGTGTACAACAAGGTGGATTACCTGTGGCAGCTCACCGGCAATGCCGCTGCCTTTTACTACGGCGTGCTCTGGAACAAGCTCTACCGCCGGGATCTCATCCAGATGGCGCACATCCGGTTCGAGCATGTGGTATACGCCGAGGACCAGCTGTTCAACACCCGGTATCTGCAGGTGGCACAGCGGTTTGCCGCCATCGACGAAGCCGCCTACTGCTACATCCAGAACCCGCAGAGCGTATGCCATACGCAGGTGAGCGCGGCGGACATGCTGCGCCACCGCAGCCGGATGTACCACACCTACAAGGAACTGTGCATCCAGCTGGGCGTGTACGATAAATTCCGCCTGCGGCTGCACGGCATCTATCTGAGCCTGTTTGAAAGCCCTCTGCCCAACGGCCCGGTGCAGAAGCTTTCCGACGCATTTGCCCGCACCCACAGCCGCATCTGAGAAAAGGAGAACCTATGGAATTTCCCCTTGTAAGCATCATCGTGCCCATGTACAACACTGCCGGGTGCATTGCCCGCTGTGTCAAAAGCATCTGCGTCCAGACTTATAAAAGCATTGAGATCTTGCTGCTGAACGATGGCTCCACCGACGACACCCTTGCCGTCTGCCGCGCCCTTGCCGCCAGCGACCACCGCATTGCACTGGTGGATAAAACCAACACCGGCGCAGCGGATACCCGCAATCAGGGCATTGCGCTGGCCCACGGCAAATACATCCAGTTTGTGGACAGCGACGACTGGCTGGCCCCCGATTTTACGGAAAAGCTGGTCTCCGCCGCCGAGGCCCACACCGCCGATCTTGTGATCGCGCCCTTCTGGATGGTGTACCCGGAAAACTATGTGGAGCACATTCGCCCATGGGAAAAGGCGCTGCAGCATGTGCTCCAGCGCAATCCGCCCCGCACCCGGGCCTATGGCTATCTGCCTGCCGGGGTGTACACCGGACAGGAATACGCAAAGCATCTGATCCAGAAGCCAAACACCTTCTACTATGGCAGCCCCTGCAACAAGTTCTACCGCCGTGACCTCCTGCGGAAGCACAGCCTCCATTTCCGCAAAGAATTGTTTGCGGAGGATCAGCTGTTCAACACCGAATATCTGCGCTATGTGCGCACCGCCGTTTCCATCCCGGACATCGGCTATTACTACCTGCAGAACAGCCAGAGCGTCTCCCACTCCAGAGTGACCACCGCCGACATCCTTTCGCTGCGGCGGCGGGTGATGCTCCTGTACCGGGACATCTACACCGAACTTGGCATCTACCCGGAAACGCGGGCGGCCATCCTGCGTTCGCCCTTTGGTGAAAACGAGTTCACTCTTCCGCCGCTGGACACCCCACAGACGCACTGCTGCAAGCTGTGACCCTATAAAAAGCACCCGGCTGCCGCCGAGAGCCGCTCTGGCTCCTGCACGGCTCCGGGTGTTTTTGCGCTTTCTCAGCAGCCGATGGCGGCACACTTCTCCGCCAGCCAGCTGCGCTCTTCGTCGTTCAGGTGCGGTGCCAGCTTTGCAAACACCTGACGGTGGTAATCGTTCAGCCATGCGATCTCGTCCTTATCCAGCACACCGGGCAGGATGGGAGAGGTGGCAATGGGCACGAACATCAGCGGTTCAAAACCAAGGAAGGTACCGTACTGGTTATCGGCCTTGTGCACGCACACCAGCTCGTTCTCGATGCGGATCCCAACAAGGTCAGTCTCGTAAACGCCCGGCTCGTCGGTGACCACCATGCCGGGACGCATCCGGGTGGTGTTGCGGCTGTTCAGGGCATGGGGGCCCTCGTGCACATTGCCCACAAAGCTGACGCTGTGACCGGTGCCGCAGCGGTAGTTGATGAGGTGCCGCCACAGCGGTTCCCGGGCAATGGTGTCGATCATCTTACACTCGCAGTAATCCAGCCAGACGGCCTTGGCAAGGTCGATGTGGCTCTGCAGAGTCCATGTGTAGAAGCGCTTTTCGTCCTCGGTCAGCGGGCCAAGCGGGTAGGTGCGGGTGATGTCGGTGGTGCCGTCCATGTAGGTGGCACCGCTGTCCACCAGCAGAAAGCCCTTCTTTTCCAGCACAGCGTGATCTTCCGGGGTGGCGTGGTAGTGCATCATGGCTGCGTTGCCGCCGTAGGCCGCAATGGTGCCAAAGCTTTCCACAAGGAATTTATCGTCCGCACTGCGGTACTTGTGCAGAATTTCATCCACCGTCAGCTCGGTCAGAGTCTCACCGGCAGCAAGGCGGCTTTCCAGCTCGATCTGGAACCGCACCATGGCCACAGCGTCCCGGATATGGGCCTGCTTTGTGTGGGCAAGCTCCGTTTCGTTCTTCACGCCCTTCATCATCAGCAGCGGGTCGGTGCCGTCCTTCACGGTGAGGGCAGGGTTCTGCTCCAGCACCTGATACACGGCGTAGTTCACCGTGGCGCACTCGGCCAGCACAGTCTGGGGTTCTGTCTCAGCAGCGAGGAACTTCAGCACATCATCATACTCCGCCAGCGTGATGCCGTTGGCTTCCAGCTCTGCCTTTGCCTCCGGGGTGACGCGGGCCGTGTTGATGAAGAGTACCGCGCGGCTGGGGGTCACATAGCAGTAGGCCATGGCATAGGGAGTGCACTCAATGTCCATGGCGCGCAGGTTCAAAAGCCATGCCAGATTATCCAGCTTGCCCACAAACTGAGCGGTGCAGCCCAGCTCCTTGAGCTTGCTGCGCAGCTGATCCAGCTTTTCCGCCGGGGAGAAGCCCGCATATTCCTTCGGCAGGATCCACGCTGGGGTATCCGGCAGGGCAGGGCGGCCCTCTGTCCACAGCTCGTCCTCAAGGTTCAGGGTCTTGATGGAAGCGCCCTTCTTTTCCAGTGCCTTTTTCAGGTCGTTCACGAGGGCCGTGCTGGCGGTCAGGCCGCACAGGCCCAGTGCTTCGCCCTCATTCAGGGCATCTGCGCAGTATTCCTCCACGGTGGGCACGCCGGGTTCCCCCATGCGCTGCAGCTTGATCTCGGTACCCGCAATTTCCTTCTCGGCCTGCACAAAATAACGGCCGTCGGCCCACAGGGCGCTCTCGGTGCGGGTGACCACGAAGTTGGAGTTCTCGCCGTGGAACCCGGAGAACCAGGTCAGGCTGGTGTAATGGCAGGGCAGGTATTCGCTGGCGTGGGGATCACCCACAGGGATCAGATAAACGGCCACGCCGTTTGCAGCCATGGCGGCACGCAGCGCGGCAAGGCGCTCGGGTACGGTATTCATGCTCATAATGACAGCTTCCTTTTTTCTATGGCCGGACCGCCGGAAAAGCCCCCGGCGGCAGGGAATTTTTCTGTGTCCTATTGTATCATTCCGGGAAAAAGATTGCAATGCAGGGGCGGGACGGTTTGGAATGACCTCCGCTGCCGGAGAGCATCCTCGCTGGCTGGACCCTCTCAGTCAAAGCCTTGCGGCTTTGCCAGCTCCCCCGAAAGGGGGAGCTTTATTCGTGCCGACCTTCAGAAAACAAGCTCCCCCCCTCGGGGGAGCTGGCGAACGCAGTGAGCCTGAGAGGGTTGGCGTCCTCTCAGCAAAACCGTCAGGTTTTGACTGAGGGAGTTCGTTCTCCCTCAAAATGCCGCCAATTTGCAAAAAAAGTTACAATTTTTTCTTGAAAAAGGCCGTTTTCCCATTGACAGCCTTGTTATAATAGGAGTGTAAGATTTTTGAGCCAGCACTCTGCGGCTCTGTGTGCTATTCAAAGAAAGAGGCAATTGAATCATGACCAAAATCGATATTTTCTCCGGCTTCCTTGGTGCCGGTAAAACTACCCTGATCAAAAAGCTCATCAAAGAGGCCTTTGCCGGCCAGCAGGTGGTGCTGATCGAGAACGAGTTCGGCGAGATCGGCATTGACGGCG
>OGNO01001274.1_pt1 | contig 12208 bp, 9 predicted proteins | sample 1573491 | NCBI WGS metagenome assembly OGNO01 (sample SAMEA2581900, study PRJEB24529) | metagenome | biome: Human gut stool | place: China | collected 2011
AAAAACAAGCTTGCCACGCTTGAAAACAGTTTCAACATTGAAATCTTCAAGATTATCGACAACAACAATATCAGCAAGATAACCCGAAGCAATCGCACCTTTGTTATTGAGCAAAAAGTATCTTGCGGCATGGTTGGTTGCTGTTTTGAGGGCAACAATCGGATCTGCACCGTTTTTCAGCGCCTGTTTTACAATGTAGTCAATATGACCGCCGTAAAGCAAATCACTTGGATGCTTATCATCTGTTGCAAACATACACCTTGAGTAATACTGCTGAGTCAAAAGCGGCATAAGCGCCTTGAGATTATGAGCGGCAGTACCCTCTCTTATCATAATAAACTGACCTTTTCTCAGCTTTTCAAGGGCATTTTCAAAGGTGGAACACTCGTGGTCGGAATACACTCCTGCTGCAATGTATGCGTTGAGGTCATTGCCCGAAAGCTCAGGAGCGTGACCGTCAATCTTCTTGTGATGAGCCTGCGAGGTGACAATTTTTGAAAGCACATTTTTATCGCCGTTGATAACACCGACATAGTTCATCATCTCTGCAAGTCCGAGTACCTTTTTATTATCCAAGTACAAGTCAATATCCTTGCAGTCAAGCTCCGCACCGCTCTCGTCAATTTCTGTGGCAGGCACACATGACGGCATCATAAAATGAACATCAATCGGCAAATTTAGCGATGCCTGAATCATATATTCAACTCCGTCAATGCCCATTACATTTGTGATTTCGTGAGGGTCGGTTATGACTGTGGTTGTACCGTGGGCAACAACTGCCTTTGCAAATTCAGCAGGAGTCACCATTGAACTTTCAAGGTGAATATGTGCGTCGATAAAGCCGGGGAGAACGAGTTTTCCGCTGACATCAATCTCTGTTTTACCGTCATATTTTCCGACACCGGCAATCAGTCCGTTTGCAACGGCTATGTCACCGCACAAAAATTCATTTGAAAACACATTAAGATACTTTGCGTTTTTTAAAACAAGGTCTGCCTTTTCCCTGCCTGCCGCAACTGCAATTATTCTCTGCTTTGCTGCAAGCTGTCTGTCTGTTTTCTGTCCGTATATTTCCTGCATAAAAGCACCGCCCTTCTTATATATATTTACAAGATTATAGCACTTTGCAAAAGCCATTTCCATAAGTATTTTTCACGAATATTCTTCGCAATTTTTTGCTAAATTGCATAATATATGTGCATATTTTCATCTGTCAGGCAATAATAATTTTAACAATTTATTGTGCTAATGTATTGAAATGCACAAACTGCGGTGATATAATTTATTTATAAGTATTATTTTCGGAGGGATAAATTATGTCACACACATACAGCGAATTTTTACCGAGTTACAGCGTGGGAGTTGATTGCTACAAGGCGATTCCCGAAATTGTGAAGCCGTACGGCAAAAAGGCGGTTGCAGTCGGCGGTAAAACAGCTATGGAAAAATCAAAAAAGGCTTTGCTTGAAGGCATCAAAGGCTCTGACATTGAAATCATTGATTTTGTATGGTACGGCGGTGACTCCAGCTATGAAAATGTTGAAAAAATAAAGAACAATCCGTCTGTGCAAAAGGCTGATATGGTGTTCGGTATCGGAGGCGGACGAGCTGTTGACACGGCAAAAACCTATTGTGCTTTATATAACAAACCGTTGTTCACATTCCCGACAATTGCATCAAACTGTGCGTCATGCACCTCGCTTTCGGTAATGTACAATCCCGACGGTACTTTCAAGGAATATTCGTACCACAAAGCCCCTGCAATTCACATTTATCAACACAAAAATTATTGCCGAATCACCAGAAAAGCTTATGTGGGCAGGAATCGGTGACGCACTTTCAAAGGAATATGAAGTAATTTTTGCGTGTCGTGAAAAGAATATGATTCACACACCGTTGCTTGGCAAGGCAATTGCCTCCGCAAGTACCGAACCGCTTATAAGCTTTGGCAAAAAAGCTCTTGAGGACTGCAAAAACAATGTGCCGACAGAGGCAATTGAGCAGGTTGCGCTTGACATTATTATCACGGCGGGACTTGTTTCAAATTTTACCGTACACGAAAACAATCCGAATCCCGAGGAGGATTATTACTACAATTCATCGCTCGCACATTGTGTTTATTACGGTGCGTCACTCTTTCCGCAATGTGAACGGCAACATCTGCACGGCGAAATTGTTTCATTCGGTGTGCTGTGTCTGCTGACATATGACGGACAATTTGAGGAACGAAACAGAATTTTTGAATTTAACCGCAGTATCGGACTTCCTTGCACTCTCGGCGAAATTGCACTTACTCCGGATGATGTGCCTGCAATTGCGCACAAAGCCGCAAGCGTTGTTGAGTGGAAGTATGTCCCGGGTAATCCGACTGAGGACGCATTCATCAATGCAATTCTTGCAACCGATAAAGCCGGCAAGGAATTTTTGGCTGATAAATAATGAAGTTTAGTTGTAACTGACTGCTACATTATTTAGGTAAATGTATCCCATTTATACAGTTTATTTTCATCATAAATTTTCTGCTATCCCTTGCGGGCGTCCAATGAACGCCCCTACTGGATTGTACGAATAACTACAATAATACGCTCGGGCATAATATGTTTTTTTGACATTACAAGCTATCTACACGAACTGGGCAAGGCGGCTCGCCTTGCGGGCGGATAATATCCGCCCGTCTGCAAAAATAACCGTAATTAATAGAATTTCCATAGTGATATATAAAATAATTACTATGTTTAAAATTCAACTCAGATTTAACAACGCTATCCAACAATAACAAAAATAATTTCTATTCGTTCTCAAAACTGTTAAATCCGCTAAAGTTTTGACAGCACAAAAGCTCCTGCCGTTTTTGTTAAAAAGGGCAGGAGCTTTAATGGGTAAAATTATAAAAAGCACTGGCTCAAACTATGTACCGGACAAGGTAAATCAGTACATGAGTTTTATTTTCATCTGCTCACAAAACTCAAGCCATTCCTGTGACGGCTTTTCGTCGGTAATCAGATAATCGATCCTATCCCAATCCAAAAAATTGACAAACGCAGTATGGTTGAATTTTGAATGGTCTGCAAGTAATACCACACATTCGGCACGGCTTGCCATCTCAGACTTCAAATCAGCCTCACCTTCGGAAGAATCAGTTATGCCTCTTTCCATATCAAGCCCTTTGCATCCGAGGAGAACAAGGTCAACATTGTACTTTTTCATAGCCTCTTTTGCAGGTTTTCCGTAGAAAGAACGGGTTTTTTCATCATAAAGTCCGCCGGTTGAAACCAGCTTCATTTTACAAGTGTCGAGTTCCTGAAAAATCTGTGCAGAAAAGGTAATTGCGGTAAGATTTTCATTGTCCTTAAAAAGCTTAACAGCCTCAAGAACAGTTGTGCTGTTATCAATCATCATCGTATTCACACCGATAAATTTATCAACAAGCAGCTTAGCAATTTTCTTTTTGCTCTCAAGGTTGATTCCCTTGCGTTTAAAGAAATGCACTCTGTCATTCTGAGAAGTTGTGTTAAGAACAGCTCCTCCGAAAGTTCTGGTAATGATACCGTCATTCTTCAGCTTTTCAAGATCACGCCTGATAGTTTCTTCGGTTACATTATATATTCTGCTTAAATCCGAGACGAAAACCTCGCCTTCGGTTTCAACCTTTTGTCTGATTTCGTCAATTCTCTTTGCCATAAACATTTCCCTCAACTTTTATTACATACTAACATAATTATCAACAAAAGTAAAGGGAATTCGACTGTTTTTACAATAATTTTAACAATCGGGAGCGGATTTCTTCACCCTATACACAAAGGTGTATTAAGCAACCCTTAATTATTATTATTGAAAAAACATATTATGCCCGAGCGTAACATTGCAACCGTTCGCACAATCCCGTAGGGTATTTACAAAATCTGTTTTTCCATACAAATAAACAACAACTTTCATATACAAAAAACAGTCGGGAAACAATGCGTTGCATTTTGCAAACTGTCTTCCCGACTATAATTTTCCATTTTCAATTTTCAACTTTCAATTTAAAAAGCTTCCTTTCGGGCAACCTTACTCTCGCCCTATTAAGACTATCTGCACGAACATAAAAAGGCTGAAAGAACAACTATGCTCTTTCAGCCTTTGATTATAATTTTATTCTGTTTTATCGGATTGCCGAATTATTTGAGTGCGGCGATTGCGGCTTCGATAAGAGCAATCTGCTCTCTTTCCTTTGCGGCCTGTCCCTTAACCTTTTCAATTACAGCCTCGGGAGCTTTTGCAACAAAGCCCTGATTGTTAAGCTTGCCCTCGCTCTGTGCAAGACGCTTTTTAACCTGTTCAAGCTCTTTGTTGAGTCTTGCAAGCTCCTTTTCCCTGTCAACAAGCTCGTCCATAGGAATGTAAATCTTTGCGTCTGCCGTTACAATGTTTACGGCACCCTCAATTTCAAAGCTTTCTGCAACTTCAACCTCACTTGCTGATGCAAGCTTCTGAATGAACTGTGTGCCGTCTCTGAATGTGTCGGCAAACTTTGTTGCAACATAAACCTTTGCTTTTCTTGACGGCGGAACATTCATCTCTGCACGGCGGTTACGGATTGCACGGATTGCATCCATAATTTTTTTCATTTCATCCGATGCCTCGGGATAATCAAGCTCTGCGTTGTATTCGGGGTACTTTGCGAGCATTACTGTTTCGCCCTCGTGAGGAATTGTCTGCCAGATTTCTTCTGTGATGTACGGCATAAACGGATGGAGAAGTCTGAGAATTTGATCAAGCACATAAAGAAGTACCTGTCTTGCATTCTGAGCGTCCTCACCGTCACTTGAAAGTCTTGTCTTAACAAGCTCAATGTACCAGTCGCAGTAGCAGTCCCAGATGAATTCATAAATCTTCTGAACAGCAATGCCGAGTTCAAACTTCTCAAGATTTTCGTTTACTTCTTTTGCAACTGTGTTGAGAGTTGAAACAATCCACTTGTCCTCTGTTGTGAGAGTTTTCGGAAGTTCATTCTTAACATCGTGGTCGTCAATGTTCATGTGAACATAACGGGATGCGTTCCAGAGCTTGTTTGCAAAGTTAGCGCAAGCCTCAACACGCTTGTCGGAATAACGCATATCGTTACCGGGTGTGTTGCCTGTTGCAAGGAAGAAACGGAGTGCGTCTGCACCGTATTTGTCAATAACTTCAAGCGGGTCGATACCGTTGCCGAGAGATTTTGACATCTTGATGCCGTTTTCATCTCTTACAATGCCGTGCATAAATACGGTCTTGAACGGAGCAGAACCCATATTTTCACAAGCTGAGAAAATCATTCTTGCAACCCAGAAGAAGATGATATCATAACCTGTTACAAGAGTGCTTGTGGGATAGAAATATTCAAGTTCGGGAGTTTTATCGGGCCAGCCGAGTGTTGAGAACGGCCAAAGTGCCGAACTGAACCATGTGTCGAGAGTGTCCTCGTCCTGATGAATGTGTGTACTGCCGCACTTACAGCACTTTTCTGGTGCGTCTTTGGCAACCATAACTTCGCCGCAGTCATCGCAGTACCATGCAGGGATTCTGTGTCCCCACCAAAGCTGACGGGAAATACACCAATCCTTGATGTTCTCCATCCAATGGAAGTAAACCTTTTCAAATCTTTCGGGGATGAACTTTGTGTCGCCCTTGCGGACAACATCAATTGCAGGCTTTGCAAGCGGAGCCATTTTTACAAACCACTGCTTTGAAACCATAGGCTCAATTGTTGTGTGACAACGGTAGCAAGTGCCGACATCGTGAGTAAGCTCTTCAACCTCTTTGAGAGCGCCGATTTCTTTAAGGTCGGCAACAATAGCCTCTCTTGCCTCCATTGTTGTCATGCCTGCATATTTTCCGCAGTCGAGAACCTCGGGTTCGTTTTCGGCAAGCTGTCCCTTTGCCTTTAATTCGTTGTATTCTTCAACATCCTTTGCACCTGTAAGGTGACCGTCATATGTAAAGCAACGGACAATCGGAAGATTGCAACGCTGACCGACTTCAAAGTCGTTAGGGTCGTGTGCAGGAGTGATTTTAACAACACCCGTTCCCTTTTCCATATCTGCGTGTTCATCACAAACAATCGGGATTTCCTTGTTAAGGAGCGGAAGGATTACATGACAGCCGTGGAGGTGCTTGTAACGCTCATCGTCCTTGTTGACGGCAACAGCAGTATCACCGAGCATTGTTTCGGGACGGGTTGTTGCGATTTCAAGGTACTCGCCTGTCTCCTTAACCTGATAGAGCAAGTGCCAGAAATGACCGTTCTGCTCCTTGTATTCAACCTCGGCATCCGAAATTGATGTACAGCAATGAGGACACCAGTTTACCATACGGTTGCCACGGTAAATTTTTCCGTCATTATAAAGGCGAACAAAAACTTCTTTAACAGCCTTTGAACAGCCCTCGTCCATTGTGAAACGCTCACGCTCCCAGTCACAGCTTGAACCAAGCTTTTTAAGCTGACTTGTGATTCTTCCGCCGTACACCTTTTTCCATTCCCATGCACGCTTTAAGAATTCTTCTCTGCCGATATCCTCTTTAGTGATACCCTCTTTACGCATTGCCTCAACGATTTTAGCCTCTGTAGCGATTGACGCATGGTCTGTACCGGGGAGCCAAAGTGCGCTGTAGCCCTGCATTCTTCTCCAACGGATAAGAATGTCCTGAAGTGTTTCGTCAAGTGCGTGTCCCATATGCAGCTGACCTGTGATGTTTGGCGGCGGCATTACGATTGTATAAGGTTTTTTATCTTTGTCAACCTCTGCATGAAAGTAGTTACCTTTCAGCCAGAAGTCGTAAATTCTGTCCTCAAACTCTGACGGGTTGTAGGATTTAGCAAGTTCCTTTGCCATAGTCATTACTCCTCTTGATTTATTGTTCGGATAAACCGAGTTCATATACCTTTTTATTATCTCATTTATGTGTCGATTTGTCAATTATCCGCAAATAAAATGTGGCATATAATTTCAATTTTATAACATTTAAAGTTTGACGAATAAAGCGTAAAATGGTAAAATATACTGCATAAGAGGAACAAACAAATTCAAGGGTGTGTATTATATGAAAGTCAGGGTTATGTGCCTTGTGCTGTGCGTGTTTGTTTTCGCATCAATTTTCTGCGGATGCGGAAGCAACGGAAATACCGAAATAATCGGCAAATGGGTACCGACAACAGCAAAGACAGACGGTGAAACAATTTCATACAGCGAGCTTGGAATTGACGAGGATCAGTTTGGTCTTGATTTCAAGGACAGCAGTAACTGCACGGTTACACTCGCAGGAATTTCGTGTGATTCAGCCTACACATTCAACGGAACCTCCGTTGACCTGACGGTAAACGGTACGGCATACAAGCTGAGCTATGACAGCGGTGTGCTGACAATGGTGCTTAATTACGACAACAACAGAATTGAGTTTTCATTCACAAAACAAAGATAGTTTTACAAATTAAAAATTGAAAATGTAAAATAAAAAATTTCGGTCGGGCAGTTGCTTTGCAAAACGCAAAGTTATGTTGCCCGACCGTTTTTTATATATGAAATTTTCGGTTCGTTTGCAACATTACTTATTTGCCAAAGCATAAACCTTAATCGGCACATTTTTTCTTTTGCAATTCTCTATAACAAACCGTGTTCCGTGTGACATACCGTCCCAAAATGCAATAGCTTCATCGGCATAATCAATTATTTGCAAATTTCTTTTCAAAGGTGCTGACCGCCCGTATCGTTCGTATTCGGGTAAAAATTCTTTTAGTTTAATATTATGTGTCTTAGCGTAATTTCTCGCACTTCTGTCAACACCAATAGCACCACCGCTTACTATTTCAGTTGTATTCTCAGGTAAATAATCGCCTAAATTATTCACTGTAATACTTCTTGAGCCTACTATCGCAATTTTCATTTTTTCACACTCCTAAAATTATGACACCATTATGACATCATAATAGCACCATTTTCGTTTTGACGCAATAATTACATTAAAATAGTGTCATAATAACATTTAGGAGTACCGATTATGGATGATAATATTTTACGATACACTCTGAGAGTTAACCGCACGCTTTTTCAGAAATTCAGATATGTTGCCGACTATGAAGGTCGTTCCGCAAATCGTGAAATTGAGCAGTATATAAAGCAAAGGGTTAAGTCCTTTGAAGAAGAATACGGCGAAATTGAAATAAAAAAAGATTAAACATACGCATAGATTAACACCCTTTCGGAGTATTTCCGAAAGGGTGTTTTTTAATCAAACAAAACAATTTTCCATTTTCAATTTACACAAGAAACTTTCCTATCACCGCAACTGCATCGGCATGCCACAACAGGGTTGCGTTTTCACGCACTCTTGCCGCTGCGTTGCGGGATTTTTGCCTTTCACCGTATTCCGACAACACCCGTACCATATGCTTCGGCAATGAAAAATAATCAAACACAAGGTAATAATTTCCCGACATTTCGTATGCGGAGCTTTTTCTGCAACATATGTTACTGCGGTACAAAGCCTCTACCACATTCAGAAAATCCGACGCATTCGCCATTTTCCAGCACAGACCGCTGTCGGACTTTTTCAGCCTGTATTTTCGTTTTTTGGGATTTGCCGTAACAAGGATACAACATTCATCGCCGAGCAGAAAAGCCTCTATTTTCACATTTTTACCGTTCGTGTCAAGTCCCGCCCTGCAACAGGCAAGTCGCATAAGCCCTATAATCACCTTTTGATTATCCTCGTTTTTAAAGCTCATCTTTCCGAAATCAAGCTCAAAATTCTCCATATCCGATTCATCAAGCTTAATCAGCAGTTTATTATCGCCAAGTTTGTCAACAGTCAAAATACTCCCTCCCCTAAATTCCGATACACATACATCTGTTTACATATTATGATGAACGAAGCACTTTTGCAAGTAAATATTAATGGAATAAAATTTGGCTGTTTTTTCACACATAATTGTCAGACTTTGTTTATGCAATACAAAAAGGTTGCCAATATAACAATTTAATGCTACAATGATGCCGTAAGATACAGCCACAGAAAATAAAAAGCAAAAGGAATGATTTTTATGCCAAACTGGCTTAATGACGCTGTTTTCTATGAAATTTATCCGCAGAGTTTTTGTGACACCAACGGTGACGGAATCGGTGACATCGAGGGTATCATCAGCAAGCTTGACTATGTAAAAAGCCTCGGTTGCAACGCAATCTGGCTCAACCCGATTTACGATTCACCTTTTATGGATGCAGGCTATGATGTTCGCAACTACAAGAAGGTCGCAGAGCGTTACGGCACAAATGATGACCTTGTTCGTCTTTTTGACGAGGCTCACAAAAAGGGCATTAAGATTCTTCTTGACCTCGTTCCCGGTCACACATCAGACCAGCACGAATGGTTTTTAGAGGCCAAGAAAGCCGCAAAGAGCGAATATTCAAACCGTTACATCTTTACAAAGAGCGTATGGGACGCACCGCCGCAGTACCGTATGATGTGCGGACTTTGCGAGCGTGACGGCAACTATATGGTAAACTACTTCAGCTCACAGCCTGCTCTTAACTACGGTTTCCACGAGATCACGCATCCCGAATGGCAGTTGCCGTGTGATCATCCCGACTGTCTTGCAACGGCAGAGGCTATGAAAGATGTTATGCGTTTTTGGCTTGACAAGGGTGCTGACGGTTTCAGAGTTGACATGGCTGACTCACTTGTTAAGAACGATGACGATAAAATTGCAACGGCAAAAATCTGGCGTGGTGTGCGTGATATGCTCGACACGGAATATCCGAATGCCGCAATGGTTGCAGAGTGGTGCAATCCCGAAAGAGCAATCAACAACGCAGGTTTCCACATGGACTTTTATCTTGACCACTACGGCAACGGCTACAGCAGACTTTTCCGCTACGGTGAATTCGGTGATCAGGCTGTTTTCAATCCTAACGGCAAGGGTGATATCAAAGCATTTGCAGACGAATATCTTCCTAACTACGAAAAGACAAAGGACAACGGCTACATCAGCTTTATGACAAACAACCACGATATGCCGAGAGTTACGGCATATCTTGACAAAGAGGCTATCAAGCTTGTGAATGCATTCATTTTCACAATGCCGGGTGTTCCGTTCCTCTACTACGGTGATGAAATCGGTATGCGCTACGTCGAAGGCCTGAAATCCGTTGAGGGCGGATACAACCGCACCGGTTCCCGTTCTCCGATGCAGTGGGATGACAGCACCAACGCAGGATTCTCCAGCGCACCGGCCAGTGACCTCTACATCACCATGGACCCGGGCAAAGACCGTCCGACCGCCAAAGCACAGATGGCCGATCCGGATTCCCTGTACCACGAAGTTAAAAAACTCATCCAGATCCGCCAGAGCAGCAAAGCACTCTTAAGCCGCGGAACCATCGAGTTCGTTTATGCAGAGAAAAACCAGTATCCGCTGGCATACGTCCGTGAGGCTGAGGGTGAAAAAGTCCTCGTTATCATCAACCCATCCGACAAAGAGCAGTCCTTCCCATACAGAGCAGAGCTGAAGGATGCCCTTTACACGATCGGAGGAAAAGCAGAATCCAAAGACGGAACCATCACCATCCCGGCACAGTCCGCAGGATTCTATCATATCTGATCGAAAATAAAAATGACAGGGAGATCCAATCGAATTTTTTCGGAGGATCTCCCTGTTTTTAAATATGATACACTCTCAGCTCATGCAATGCCCTGGTCGCTGCAATATACTGCGCCTGCATCATTATCTCCCGTTTCTCGTCCTTCGGGAAAATAGAGAACACCTGATCAAACTCCAGCCCTTTCGCCAGATAAAATGTGGTAACCGTCAGTCCTTTCTTAAAACTGGAGCTGTCACGGTTCAGCCAAGAAAGCCGCTTTTCACAGTCAAAATCTTTTTCCACCAGAATCTCCCGCAAAATTAAATAAGCCCGTTCCGCCGTCTTCTCATCCGGTACAATCACCGCCGCCGTCTCATACGTTTTCTCATCTGGAAACAGCGTATCCACTGCCTCCCGCAGAGCCGCCTCAAGATCCGTGACATCCCGTTCCAACACCGGCATTCCGTGCCGTTCAAACAGCTCCAGATCCGTCACGCCAATGAGATTTGCCGCATACGACGCAATTTCCACCGTATTCCGGTAACTCTTCCGCATCTCAATCCGCCGCAGATCCTTCCCGAAAATCCCCGGTAAAAACTGCAGTACATCCTGCTGCTGATCCGCCATCGTCTGCGCCCGGTCGCCGAGAATCGTCATCTTACAGGAAAACATCCGCCGGATAATCAGATACTGGAGCCGCGAATAATCCTGCATTTCATCAATCACCAGATGCTTAATATTCGACCGCTCCGCCTGCCGCGACAGGCGGTACTTCAGATACAGAACCGGATACACATCCTCATACCGCAGTTTCCGCTTCTCCAACGGCCGCCGCGGCAGCGTCTGATATCCCTCTTTCTTCAGAAAACGATTGTAGAGAACATAAAAATCCATCGTCTCATACATCTTCTGGAATTTTTCGATGAGCGGAATCCGCTCCTCCTCCGGCAGATCCCGGTTCAGCAGCGTCTCGATCTCGTCAATAAACGTCTCCGCCACCGCATCCATCCGCGAGAGCAGCGGAATATCCGCAAACTTGTCATAAAACAGCGTAATAATCTCCGATTCTGACTTCACAAACGACTTATACGAAACGTCTGAGAAATTCATCAGCTCGTCCTCAAGCTCCAGCGCAAATCCCTCCATCTGGTCCACAAACGCCTGCGACTGTTTTAAAGCAAACCGTTCTGCGGCTTTTGGATCCCGCATCTCCCGCTCAATCTGATCACAGCGGTCCTCACAGTCCGCCGCCGTGTCCTGTAATTTGCGGTAAGCAAAGAGATCAAAACTCATCTCCTGAATATTCTCCTCACCGAGCTCCGGCAGAATATGTGAAATATAATCCGAAAATACCCCGTTCGGCGATAAAATCAGAATATTCGAAGACTTCAGATTCTGTCTGTCATGATACAAAAGGTAGGCAATCCGATGCAGCGCCACCGATGTCTTGCCGCTTCCCGCCGCTCCCTGAATTACCAGAATCCGGTCCTTCGTATTGCGGATGATCGCATTCTGTTCCTTCTGAATTGTGCGGATAATATTCTTCAGCTGTACCTCGCCGTTGCTGCCAAGCTCCGCCTTTAAAATATCATCATCAATTTTCACATCACTCT
>OGNO01001280.1_pt1 | contig 12181 bp, 10 predicted proteins | sample 1573491 | NCBI WGS metagenome assembly OGNO01 (sample SAMEA2581900, study PRJEB24529) | metagenome | biome: Human gut stool | place: China | collected 2011
AATCGCCGAACAAATGGAATCCGTATCCGGATTGCGGTGTCCGATAACAAAAACTGGGCTCATTTACATTTGCTCCTTCTTTTTGTGATAGGTGCCAGAGTGTTTACTAATTATAGCATTTATTTTCGCCCTTCTCAACCGTCTGCGCATGATTATTCGCCTTCATTTCGCGATTTTGCACGAATTTTTTGTGTCAGAGCGCAAAAAACGCCCGCCCGGAAATCCGGGCAGGCGTCGGTTTGTCGATAAAGTCCGCTCTCGCGATGCAGTCTCAGTTCAGGAAATCCTTGAGCTTCTTCGAGCGGGACGGATGACGCAGCTTGCGCAGCGCCTTCGCCTCGATCTGGCGAATACGTTCTCTCGTTACGTTGAACTCTTTTCCTACCTCTTCAAGTGTTCTCGGATGTCCGTCCTCAAGACCAAATCGAAGCACGATGACCTGACGCTCTCTCTCTTTGAGATCGCCTAATAATGCATCGATGTGCTCTCTCAGCATTACAGACTCTACATTTCCCTCCGGGGTAACCGCGTTGCTGTCCGCAACGAAATCGCCGAGGTTGGAATCGTCCTCCTCACCGATCGGAGTCTCTAAGGATGCTGGCTCTCTCGCGATCTGCATGATCTCCATGACCTTGTCCTCTGACATATCAAGCGCTTCCGCAAGCTCTGTCACGGACGGCTCATAGCCAAGTTCCAGGGTCAGCTTTCTCTGCATCTTTGACATCTTGTTGATCGTCTCTACCATATGAACCGGAATACGGATCGTACGTGCCTGATCTGCAATAGCTCTTGTGATCGCCTGACGAATCCACCATGTTGCATATGTCGAGAACTTATATCCCTTTCGGTAATCAAACTTTTCAACTGCTTTGATCAGACCAAGATTTCCCTCCTGAATCAGGTCAAGGAATAACATACCACGTCCCACATAACGTTTCGCAATGCTGACTACCAGACGTAAGTTTGCCTCTGCAAGACGTTTTTTTGCCTCCTGATCACCAAGTTCCATACGCTTCGCAAGCTCGATCTCCTCCTCTGCAGAAAGCAGCGGCACTTTACCGATCTCCTTTAAGTACATACGCACCGGATCTTCAATGGATACACCGTCCGGAACAGAAAGGTCGATCTTCTCCACCTCGATCTCGTCATCATCATCCACTTCAAGCAGAATGTCATCATCCGCATCATCATCTGTGATTCTTAAAACATCGATATTATTTGCCTCAAGGAAATCAAGAATTTTCTCAAATTTATCAGAGTCAAGCTGCATATCTGCAAAGAAATCACTGATTTCCTGATACTCTAACATATTTTTTTTCTTTTTTGCGAGACTTAACAGCTCTTTTAATTTTTCCTGAAATTTTTCTCTTGCTGCTTCTGCTTCCGCATTATTTACTGCAGATGCCTCCGCTTTTTTTCCGGAAACCTTCGTATTTTCGTTGTTTTCTTTCTTTTTTGTTGCCATTTTGTTTCATCCTCTCAGGTTTTCTACTATTTTGTCCTTAATCAATGGAAATATGCACTTTCTCTAATTCTTCAAGTGCCTTCTTATCCGCCACTGACCGTTGCAGCGCCGCCATATCGGTCGGTGCCATGTTCTTCAGGTGATACTCAATGCTGTTTTGTTTTACCCGGACAATAGTTTCTTTTAACGCTTTTTCAAACGTTTCTTTGGAATACCCACCATTTTCTTTGTCTCCTTCTGTCTCTACGCCGCGGATCGTGGCATGAAAAAGACCTGCGATCTCGCGCTGTTCTTCTTCATTTTGAAACATACTGACAATTTTTGCCGGGTTGACAGTACCGGTATTCCGATACTGTTCATATAATATTTCCGCCGCTTTGTGATAAATTTCTTCTGTGAAATCTTCCGGCGAAATATATTTCTCAATCTTAGGGAACAGTCCGGTATGTTCGATCAGCCAGGTCAAAAGCAGCTTCTGTGACTGTATCATACCGTTTTCTTTTTTCTTTTCGCTGCCCTGTTCTCTCCGGAGTTCCGATCTTTCACGCACAGGAGGTGCTCCGCCTGCCGCCATGCCGATCTTTGCACCATACTGGTTGACCAGCCTGCGCAGATCTTCGATACCGATCATATACTTATCCGCTACCGCAGCAATATAATTATCACGCTCTAATTTTTCTCCGAACGTGCAGAGTTTTTCTGCAACTGCATTGTAAAACTTTGTCTTGCTCTCGGGATCATGCATATCATACTGCTGCTCTAAGATACGGATCTCAAACATAAAACTGTTTTCCGCCGTATCGATCCGTTTCTGGTATTCCTCTGCACCGAGCGCCTTGATAAACTCATCCGGATCCTTATAAGGCTTCATATTGATGACCTTCGTGGTGATTCCTACTTCTTTTAAAATCGGAATTGCACGAAGTGCCGCCTTCACACCTGCACCATCACTGTCATAGGTCAGATAAACATTCTTTGTGTACCGCTTTAACAGGTTGGCATGTCCACTTGTGAGCGCCGTTCCTAAAGATGCAACCGCGTTGTCAAACCCTGCCTGATGCAGGGCGATCACATCCATATAACCCTCACACAGAAGAAGCTGTGGTTTCTTGGTGCTCCTTGCAAAATTTAATCCATAGAGATTCCGGCTCTTATCAAAGATCTTTGTCTCCGGTGAGTTCAGATATTTCGGCTCGCCATCCCCCATGACACGTCCTCCAAAACCGATGACTTTGTTGTGGACATCCATGATCGGGAACATCGCCCGGTTCCAGAATTTATCGTACCCGCCGCGCCTCTCATCGATGCTGACCAAACCGGATTCTTTTAAGATGTCATCCTCATATCCTTTTTTCCGAAGATACCGGTAAAGATCATCGCTGTACTGATCGGAATAGCCGAGACCGAATTTCTGCATGGTCTCATCTGACAGTTCCCGTTTTCGGAAATAGGAAAGCGCACGCGCACCTCTCTCCCCACGCAGCAGCATGTAAAAATACTTTGCTGCTTCTTTATTAATTTCAAGCAGTCTTGCTCGTTTGTCTGCTTCCTGCCTCTGTGCGCTGGTGTATTCCTGTTTCGGCAATTCCACACCGGCACGGTCGGCTAACGCTTCCATCGCCTCGCCGAATGTAAAGTTTTCATACTCCATCAGAAACGTAAATACATTTCCACCCGCGCCGCATCCGAAGCAGTAATACATCTGCTTGTTCGGCGACACGGAAAAGGAGCCTGTTTTTTCATTATGGAACGGGCAGAGTCCAAAATAGGTACTGCCCTTTTTTGAAAGACGCACATATTGGGAAATCACATCAACAATGTCATTCCTGGAACGCACTTCTTCTATGATGTCATCAGAATAATACGGCATCTTTTTCTCCTTTCGTTGTTTATATTCATCTTACATCTGCGAAATTCAACTCCAGTTTCCAACATCTGCGACAGATTGGCAGCTAAAACGAAAGTACGCTTGCGCTGCGTGTCGCTCGCAACGGTACTAAGCGACCAAAACACGGTCGCTAAGGACCGGCGGCTCCCCAGCACTTTCTTATTCAGCTGCCAATCTGCCGCAACCACTTTCGATTTCAATGAATTTCGCAATTGTAACTTTAATATCCATCTACCTGCCAGGCCGTGTGGCAATGCCACAGGCTTTTTAATTTCTAATATCCATCTACCTGCCAGGCCTGTGGCATGAAGTATTCGCTGAATTTTGTGATGGCGTACTGGTCTGTCATGCCGGAGATGTAATCGCAGATGATACGCTGGTCTGTTTCACCGGCATCACGCATGCGCAGATATTTCTCAGGGAGAAGGTCTACATGTTCCATATAATAGAAGAACAACTGCTCGATCATGGCTTTTGCCTTGGTCTCTTCCCCTTTTGCTACCGGATTTTTATAGACATGGCCGAACATAAATTTGCGCAGTTCGATCATAGCCTGCTCTACTTCCTCCGACATAATGATATCGTCTTTTCCAACACTGTTGCTGATGATGTTATGTATCAGTGTATTTAAACGCTGCCTCGTCGAAAATCCCAGTGTTTTCCGAAGTTCTAACGGTATATTCTCCTCTGTCAGTATCTGCGCCCTTATGGCATCGTCAATATCGTGATTGATATAGGCGATCTTATCCGACAGCCGGACGATCTTTCCTTCTAAAGTATGCGGCATCAGACTCGTCTGATGGTTTAAGATGCCATCCCTTACCTCCCAGGTCAGATTCAGTCCCTTACCGTCTTTTTCCAGCTTCTCAACGATCCTTACACTCTGCTCATTGTGATGGAAACCTTCATCGCACAGTCCATTCAGCACAAACTCACCAGCATGCCCAAACGGCGTATGTCCCAGATCATGCCCTAATGCGATCGCCTCGACAAGATCTTCATTGAGCCGCAGTGCTTTCGCGATCGTGCGGGCATTCTGTGATACCTCTAAGGTATGTGAAAGCCTCGTTCTGTAATGATCTCCTTTGGGTGTCAGAAACACCTGTGTTTTATTCTTCAACCGGCGGAATGCCTTACAGTGTAAAATCCGGTCTCTGTCGCGCTGGAATACAGGTCTTATATCACACTGTTCTTCCGGATAATCACGTCCTCTTGAATGTATGCTGAGCGTAGCATACGGACTTAAGTTCTCACATTCCATCCGTTCAATATCTTCCCGTATCGACATGTTGTTCCTCCTCTTTGGATAAACCTGCCACACAGTAATTACAATATATATATTCCGCGTTCTTTTTCGATTTCCTTTTTTTATTTTAAATTAATGACAAAATTTTGCCCTCAACTTTGCCCTCTTTTCCATTAATCATTTTGAAAACGAGATAAATGTTCATATGGAAGGATCAGTCTTCCCCGGTAAAGTCCACACCCATCATTGATCAGGCTGTTATCAATTGCCGAAAACATATTCACATCCAGTTTTGCCAGTTCGATCTGCTGCAGTTTCATTCCTCTTTCATATGCCTCATCAAAATAAATACATTCCCCCACCGGAACAGCATCACGTCTTGCACGTTCACTCTCCTGCTTCTTCACTGAGCAGTGGAGAATCACTCAGCTTTATACCGCCTGCCGGTTCTGCCGTAAATCCCCGCTCCTCTAAAAATACCTTAAGCACATTTGCGATCTCATATAAATGTCTGATTTCTTCCTGTTCTCTTTCCTTTTCATCTCCCACATGGCATTTAGGCATGGATATGACAATGCGGTATGCGATCAGATCCCTGAAACAGCTCAGCCGTTCCTTTAATTCATCCACCGGAGGATAGGCATGGTTTTTCAGATAATAATTATAAACATGCTCTACGATATATCCGTTGAATTTTGCTTCCGCACGGATCAGTGATTTGATCCTTCCTTTAAAAGTAAAAGAAAGGTAAGGATATTGTTTCGCCATATACTGATAAAATTCCCGTATTTTCTGCGACTGTGCTGTCAAAAAGTCATTATGCTCTAGCAATTCCATGATCTGCATCAGGAAATTACAGTGTAACCGATCCACCTCACTGTCATTTTCCTCTGCCACACGTTTTAAATCTTCTGTATATTTTTTTAAAATCCGAAATACCGTATCCCCGGAATAAAGATAATCATTTAAAGCAATCATTTTTCCATCCTTTGTTTTCCGCCTTCTGTGCCACATTGGTATCTATTATAAATGATTTCCTCCTAAATGCAAATAGCGCGGCAGTTTTTCTGCCGCGCCACTTATACCTTGCTGTCTTATTTTGTGATCTTTACTGATTTCGCCTCACTCCATGAGCCGTTTACTCTGTTGTCATCCTCGTCCACACGATATGCTCTGACACGCACATAATATTTTTTTCCTTTTGTCAGCTTTTTCAGAGTAACCTTTGTTGTCTTTGCGTTTGCCTTTTTGACTTTCACGCCCTTTTTAAACTTCTTGTCCGTGGAATACTGGATCTCATATCCCTTTGCATTGCTTACTTTGTTATATGTAACCTGTGCTTTCTTTCCTTTCACATTGGAAAGTTTGGAAATTTTGGTTTTTTTGACTGTGGTAATCTTTAAGTTTACCACACCCATATTGTTCACACCGGTGTTTTTCAGTTTTGTCGGATCCCAGCTATCTTTATATGCTTCACTGCCTGCAATTTCAATATAGTAAGTACCGCTCTTTAATGTAACCTCTTTGGAACATGCAGAAGAATAATAATTTTCTGCAATATTCATACGCTCTAATACATTATGGTTCGAACGGTATAACGTCACACCTGTGTTGCTGCTGATACATTCTATGGAAGCAGGATCATGGCAAATGCCAGTACCATTCCAAGAACATACGTTTTTATTTTCTTCATATAGCTTTTCTCCTTTTCCTCTTTATTTCTTCAGTGTAAAGAAACATATACAAATTTTTTTTAGCATAATCTTATCGCATATTCTCTATGAAAAAGGTACTATTTTCACGGTTTTAATTTTTTCAAAAAAAGAAGCATCGAATCCTCAATGCTTCTTTCACCCTAACATATAAAAATGCAGGAGATGGGACTTGAACCCACACGATATTGCTACCACAGGCACCTGAAGCCTGCGCGTCTGCCAATTCCGCCACTCCTGCGAACCGTCATTCAAAGAAATCTTTTGATGCGGAAGATGGGACTTGAACCCACACGTTCGCAATGAACACAAGATCCTTAGTCTTGCTCGTCTGCCAATTCCGACACTTCCGCATATCAATCACTCTCTCGCGACGACTCATTCATAATAACAGATAAAAATAAATATGTCAACAGTTTTTTGATATTTTTTTAATTTTATTTATTTTTTTAATTTTTGGAACTGTTTTAATTGTTTTAACATTAAAAGACAGTACCCTTACAGGTACTGTCTTTCAAACATCTCCGCCTTCATCGGCTTTCCAAAATAAAACCCCTGGATCAGCTGAACCTTTGACCCCACCAGTGCATCTAACTGTTCTTTTGTTTCCACACCTTCCACGCAGACATTCACATGGATCGCTGTTGCAAGTTCTCCGACCATTTTTACAAATGCATTGGAGAAATCATCTTTTCCGATATCAATGATAAAGCAGCGGTCGATTTTTATGACATCGATCGGCATCTCCCTGATATGGTTTAAAGATGAATATCCCGTACCGAAATCATCGAGAGCAACACGCACACCAAGATGCCTGATATCCGCAAGGATCCGTTTCATGCGGCTCATATCGTTGACTGCAAGACTTTCCGTCACTTCCAGAGTCAGATTCTGTGGGGTGATCCTCGTCTCCTCGATCACACGCGCAATCCGCTCCACAATATCGTTCTGTAAAAGCTGTACGACAGACAGATTGACATTCACCTTATACTCCGGGTGTCCCATATCATTCCAGTATTTGCAGTGGATACATGCCTCCCGCAGGACGAATTCTCCGATCGGATTGATCAGGCCTAAATACTCTGCAAGCGGAATGAAATCTGCCGGCGGGATCAGACCGAGTTCGCCGGAATTCCAGCGGATCAGTGCCTCCGCACCGGCACATGGATTTCCCTCTTTTGTAATATTTACAATCGGCTGGAAATATACCTCAAATTCACTGAAAGCATTTCGTGTGGCATTGCGCATGTTTTTTTCAAGGTCAAGCCGTTTGTAAGAGGTGGACTCCACGTTGTCATCATAAAACTCGATACGGTTCTTTCCTGCACATTTTGCAGAATAAAGTGCAATATCGGCTTTCTTGATCAATTCTTCCACCGTATCCCCGTCTGCCGGGAAGCGAACGACTCCCATACTCATCGTACAGTAATAATCCGTCCCTTTTAGCATCCACGGTTTCGTGAACAGCGCCTTGATCTCATCTAAGATCTGCTGGAGCATCGCCATATGATGATGCGCCAATATGATAATGAACTCATCACCACCCATACGGTAACAGTTATTCTCCACACCGGGAATTCTCTGCAGACTGCCGGAAATATTCTTAAGCAGCACATCTCCATACTGATGACCGAGTCCGTCATTGATATGTTTAAAATCATCCAGATCGATGTAAAGCAGTGCTCCCTCACCGCCAAACTCCTTCGTCTGACGGATATAACGCTCTAAATCCTGTTCACAGCGCATCCGGTTATACAATCCGGTCAGGAAATCATTGTTTGCCTGACGCTCAATCTTCTGCTGATACAGCTTTTTGTCTGTCACATCATAAATGGTACACAAAAGGACCTTTCTTCCATCCACCCAGTTAATCCTTGTACTGTGCAGATCAAACCAGCGGTTTTCTTCTTTCGAATAAACCTCCCTGAAATACAGGCTGTCCTCCGATTGCGCTCCCTGTCTTAAACATTCCTCAATACCTGCACTTCGCACATCTTCCCCAAATGCTTTACGAAAGTGCTGGTTTGTATACAGGATCGTATTTTCCTGTGTATCCATCACATAGATCCCACATCCCACATTTTCAAGGATTGCTTCTAACGATGCATACGAACTGGCAAGTGAATTTTTTGCAATGCGTTTTACCAGAATCGTCTGTATGATTCTTCGGACATCATTGACAAACTTGATTTCTCCGCCGTCCCAGATGCGCTCTTTTTCATCCTCGCAAAAGCAGACGTACATTCCCGTTTTCCCGCTGACGTCGATTGGAAGGAATAACCCGGCTTTCATCTTCTGTACTTCAAACATTCTGCGGAACGCTTCCGGCATCATTGAATCTGCCGAAATCATATATGGTTTTCCATTAAAAAATGGCAGTTCTTCTTTTGAAATGTTCTGTGATGCCTCCATCCGTGATTCTCTTCCCGCAGAACAATACTCGCTGATCATGTTGACCGTCGTGCCGTCTATATTTTCCCGGAATAAAACAGCCGCTGAAATTCCAAGATACTCACATGCTTCTTTTAAGATATCATGAACAATCTTATCAAAACCCTCCTCCGACTCGAGCATACGGACGATTGCCGTCATCGCCTCATTGCGTTTTAATTCCGTCTCCATCTGTATTTCCGACTCCCGGCTCTTTAAAAATGCCTCCTGCGCCAAAAGTTCTTCTAATTTGACGGCAAACATCTGCTTTGACAGCGTCTCTAAAAACTCGATCGACTTATAATAGCGTTCCGGTGTTGTCCGCATAATATAATCCGGCACATCGCAGCCGGCATCTTCCATAACGCCGGTCACGATCCAGATCGCAGACACCTCTCCGCTTACCTTTACTGCCACTCCACACATCCGGATCCCGTCTGCCCCACAATCCTCTTCGATCACACTTTCGATCCTGCTGTTTAACAGCCTCTCTAACAGTCCGATATGTCTGTCCATGTCGATCACACTGCCCAGATACTCAAGTTCTTCCTTTGAACCATATGTCTTCGTCACTTCCGTGCGATTTTTGTCAAGACATCTTAAATACAGGTTATTTGCGTCGCAAAACCGATCCTGCAGATTCTGCATCAGTGTTGCATCCAAAAGTATCTGTTCTGATTTCAAAGCATCCTCTTCCTTCTTCCTGCTCAAAAATGCCATTTCCCTCTACCCCTTTATTCCAACGATATACAGACTAAAATGACGCTTTTCCGAAATCACAAATTCCTGTATCAGCCTGTATTCTGAATGTAAACGAAGATGTTTCTTTACCATGCCTTCTTCATTCGAATAAAAAATCATTACTCCACCCGGTGTTAAGATTTCTTTTGATTTTTCGAAAAAGGAAGCATAAAGTGCATCCATCTCACCGCGCGACTGTCTGCCCCTCACCGGCATATTGGTAATAATCTCATCAAACAGATAATCGTGTTTAAAATCAAAATAATCTCTATGGATAAAATTGATCTTTTCCCCTGCTAATGAGGCATTCTCCCTTGCGCCTTCGATCGCCGGTCCAAAAATATCGATTCCGTACTTTTCTCTTGCCGGTTGTGCAATGTCCCTCTCAATAAGCATCGTGCCGACTCCGCAAAACGGATCTAAAATCTGTGCGTTCTCTTTCAGATAGGGTTTTGCCAGCGATACAAGCATCGCTGCAAGTGACGGATGGATAGATGCCGCCACCACATTTTTCCGGTAGGAAAAACGTCGCATCGGAATGGTATACAATTTTAAAAATGGTGCAAAACTTCCATCTTTTTTCTTTATCAGACGAATCTCTGTCTCATAATCACCGGTCGAATTGATCAGCCATCTCGCCGACACACGCTCTAACTGTATCGCGAACTTTTTCGCAAAAGAAGCTCTTTTGTCATTCTCCATATCAGCCCGGATCTCCACGCGGAACCGAAACGGCGTACCCTGTTTATGACACTCCTTTAAGAAATCCCCAATACCGCTCTGCCACACCTCATCCGCCAGCACTTCTGCCTGTTCTGCTTCCTGTTTTAAACGAATTGGAAACAATAGTTCACGGTAAGTTCTAAGGTTCGTCATAGCGCGTACATCCTTTGTATACACTGCCACTCCAAGCGGATGTTTCGCCGTTTTTCTCCGGATATCCGCCGGAAGTACCCCGATTTCCTTTAATGTCACATCCGTACGCGCATGTCCCGTCAGCAGCAGCATCTCATGCGGGTTTTTAAATCCCGTAAAAGTGTGGTCTGTGCTTTCTTCTGCCTTTTCCAACAGTCTGCCAAGTGCGCGGACTTCCTCATCAATATGCTTTTTTTCTTCTGCTGCCGGGGTATAAGAAAGAAGTTCTTCCATTCTCGCTTTGAACCGTTCCTGATATGCCGTAATGTCAAGATAAGCAAGTGCCTTTAAATACGTGCTTTTTACAAAAAGAGTCTGCTCCCTTTCATATGCCGTAACAAGTGCATCTGCAGCCCCCATCCATTCCAGTTCCCCAAGGATCATCGCCACATTTTTGCGCACCTTTGGATCTTCTTCCTCTAATAATTCTAACAGCAATCCGCCATCCCCGATCATCGATACAAATTGCTCTTTTGCCGCCTCATCTTTGATCTGGGCACGCAGCCCAACAAGGTTTTCGCGGAGGTTTTCTCTTTTTTGTAATGCTTCGTAATATTTCTCTATCATACTGCTTCCTTCGACATAATTGATACACCCATTTTACTGTATTTCCTCTGTTTTTGCAATACCGTTGGTCTCTATGTAATCGACAAGATCCGACTTAAACTGCTCCCATGCAGCCTCATTTTCCACATAATATTTCGGACATGCCTTTCCTGTTACATCATAATGTCTGATCACATCATCCGTAGTCAGATCATAACGTCCCATCAGCCATGTTACCAGATGAACCAGCGATCCATAAGTCGCATCCGTAAATTTTCCCGTATCATCCGGAATACAGCACTCTATGGAAATCGTATCGGCATTTCTCTCATTCGAAGCATATGCAATTTCATTGCATGGAATGCATTGGATGATCTCCCCACTGATTCCGATGACAAAATGGCTGCTTGCATGTGTCTCCCCGGATTGTGCCAGTCCTTCAAAATAATCCCGGTTCTGCTGTGCCGTTGTTCCCGGATTTGCCGTATAATGCACGACGATCCCGTTTACTTTTTCCAGTGCCGTTCCCGGTCTTGAATATTCATTGTAGTCTAAAAGCTCCACAGAAAAATCCGGGCGGTCTGCAATATATTTCGTTTCCTCTGCCACGATCTCTTCCTGCGCCTGTGCCGTCCTGTGGGACAGACGCCATCCCCCATACAAAATAACGCCCACAAATACAGCTCCTGTCAGAACCATCACACTGCGCGCAAACATCTGCTGCCTTTTCCGCTTTTTCTGTCTTCTTCTTCTCGCTTCGTTTTTCCTCTTTTCCGCTTCACGTCTGCGGACTGCTTCTCCCTGTTCCATATTCTCCCCTTTTCCCAGGTCAGAAATATTTTGTATAATTTTTTTATTTTACCTGTTCCTTATGGCAAAAAATGTTCATTTTTTATTTCTTAAGTAATATTATACAATTTCATTCTGTAAAAATCAGTAAAAATACCCACTTGTTGTTTTTCTGTTTTTGTGAATTTTTCATTCACTCATTCCATTTTTGTATATATTGTACAATCTTTCATATTATTTTTTGTTGTTTTTCCCGATGCATTATGCTATATTATAGAAAACAAATAAGGAGGTGTATTGTATGACATATGCAATCGATCCGGCAATGTCTTTTTGCGAAGTTATTTCTTTCTATGAGAAATATATCGACGAGACAAAAGCTGCTGGAAAAAAACCTGTATCTTTCCTGCATTTTCTCACAGGCAGATACTAAAAGCCGGTTGATCAGG
>OGNO01001302.1_pt1 | contig 12001 bp, 8 predicted proteins | sample 1573491 | NCBI WGS metagenome assembly OGNO01 (sample SAMEA2581900, study PRJEB24529) | metagenome | biome: Human gut stool | place: China | collected 2011
ACTTCGGCAAACAGCAGTTTGATTTCAACTTAAACGGAAGCATCGGCAAGGACTGGTTCTACAGCGGAAGCGTTTATCAGAACTTTGACCCGGGTTCGTTCAAACTCCGTTTCGCCCAATATCAGGACCGCACACAAATCTATAAGTTTGCTTTGACAAAGTTCTACCATGAAGGTCGCGGACAATTGTCGGCTATCTACCATTACAGCAATAGTCACTGGTTGTCAAATGCCACTACCGGCGCACCGTTTATTTATGTGGGCGACGGCAGTGTGAAAGAAATTCCCGGATTCAGTCTCGGTACTTCGTCTTATCTTCCCGATGTTTCTGACATTGTCTATATGGATATACGTACGGGCGAGATGAAAAAGACAAGTCTTTATGACGCCACTGCCAGCAAAGGTAATCAATTCACATTGTTGAACCGTTACAAATGGGATAACGGGTTGGAGTGGACTGTGAATATGAAGTATGACCACGCATTGGGTTCTTATCTCTACCAGACTCCCATGTCGATGGAAAAGAAAACCTTGGCGGACGGCTATAGCCGGAAAGTATCGGACGGGACATTGACCCCTTACGAAGGGTATGTGCAGAGCCGTATGTCATGTTTCAATCGCGGCAGTATCGACGAGTTTTTCTTTACCACCGAACTGTCACGGAAGTATGACAACATGACTTGGCGTGTGGGCTTGAACGAATGGTATTACGATGTAGACTATGCTTCAAACACTACGATGTACGACCATACGGTGGAAGAATATCCTCAGATTCTTTACAGCGCCGATACCAAAGACATTCATCATTATGGTGATACTCCTTATTATAACCTGAACCAGAATGCTTCGGAATACTATAAAGGTCATGAAAACAAGCTGGCTCTTTATGCTACTCACGATTGGGATATTACTGATAAATGGAATGTGTATTATGGCGCCCGTTTCGAATACCAGCGTTTGGCGGGAAAGAATCTGGCTGTTTACAATGCAGACGGAAAAGCGGTAGGCCGTTTTGCCAATTACCACATCGGGGCAGTGGCAGCCGACGGCACTAAGATTGCTCCTCGCGGCTATGGTTATGATTGGCTCAATATGGCTTTCACGGCGGCGGCTACCTATAAGATGACACAACAGTTTGGTTTTACTGCCGATTTCACTTACAATACCCAGCGCCCGAACATGTCGAATTTTGCGCCTGCCGAGATGCCGAATGTAGATAAGATAACCATTCCGTTGGGACGTGCGGGTATTTATTTTAATAACGATTGGATTAGCCTGACTTCTTTGTTTACTTATATTGCCAAAACGAATAACAACTCTACGCTGAATCTGATAAACCCCCATAACGATAAGGATATTAAAGCCGCAGCATTGAGCTATGATATTGAAACCATCGGATGGACAACGGATGCGGTAGTAAAACCTTTCAAAGGGTTTGATTTTCATTTTCTGTTTACTTACCAAAGTCCGAAGTACAAGAAATATGAAACGGAGGTGACTTTTGGTGACGGAACCACCTCGGGCATCAATGCTACAGGCAATATTGTGACCGAAATACCCAAGGTGCTGATTGAACTCGATCCGAGTTATAATATTACAAAAGATTTGAAGGTATGGGCCAGTTTTCGTTATTTTAGCAAGACGTATGCCAATATTAAGAACGCTTATTACTTTAACGGACGTTGGGAAACCTTTGGCGGTGTCAACTGGAATGTGAACAAACACTTGTCACTCAGCGGAACTGTCATTAACTTCCTCAACCAGACGGGGGCAAAAGGAAGCATCTCGGGTGCGGAACTGGTGGATAAGGAAAATGCTGCCGCCTATAACGGGGCATGGATGGCAGGAAGCTACATTCGTCCGTTTACCGTAGAGTTTGCAGCAAAAATTACATTCTGATTTTAATAATAAAACTTTTAATACCATATATTCCATGAAAACAAATTTAGTGAACCTTGCATTAGGTTTAGCCTTTACAGCAGGCACGGTTTCTTGTCAGTCACAGAAAAATAATCCGGTGTTCGAGCATCAAGGAGATACAATGACCGTTGTACGCATTGCTTCTCCCGCCAAGTATCTGTTGCTTCCCGTTCAGGAAAGCAGCAATGAAGGACAGGTAAAACTGGATACCGGCAGTCCGGCGGATACTTATATGGATGTTCGTCTGGCTACAGACAGTGTTGAATATTATGTTCCGTTTGCTTTACCGCAGGGAGCCGCTGAAGCTGTCGTTGTTGTGAAGAATGTGGCAGCCGATGCCCTTTGTTGGGACAGCATTAAGGTTGCAGATACCTTTGATACAACCAACAGAGACAAATTCCGTCCCGTTTATCATCACACTCCGCTTTATGGCTGGATGAATGACGCCAACGGGCTGGTTTATAAAGACGGTGAATATCACCTTTATTTCCAGTATAATCCTTACGGTTCGGTATGGGGGAATATGCATTGGGGACATTCCGTGAGCAAGGACTTGGTGCATTGGGAACATCTTGACCCTGCCATTGCAAGGGATACTCTGGGACATATCTTCTCGGGGAGTGCAGTGGTGGATACAAAGAACAGCGCAGGCTACGGTGAAAATACAATGGTTGCTTTCTATACTTCGGCCAGTGACAAGAATGGTCAGATTCAGTGCATGGCATACAGCACCGACAATGGACGTACCTATACCAAATACGAGAACAATCCCATTCTGACTCCTTTTGACGGATTGAAAGACTTCCGTGACCCGAAGGTCTTTTGGTATGAACCCGACCAAAAATGGGTGATGGTGGTATCTGCCGACAAAGAGATGCGTTTCTATTCTTCTCGGAACTTGAAAGACTGGGAGTTTATGAGCGGTTTCGGTGAAGGTTACGGAGTACAGCCCAGCCAATTTGAGTGTCCCGATTTTATTCAGTTGCCTGTGGACGGTGATAAGAACCGCATGAAGTGGGCATTGATTGTCAATATCAATCCGGGATGCATGTTTGGCGGTAGCGCTACACAGTATTTTATCGGTGACTTTGACGGAAAGGAATTTAAATGTGACACAAAACCCGAAGTGACTAAATGGCTGGACTATGGCAAGGACCATTATGCTACCGTTTGCTTCTCGAATACGGGAGAGCGCACGATTGCCGTGCCCTGGATGAGCAATTGGCAGTATGCCAATATCCTTCCCACCAAACAATATCGCAGCGCCAATTCGTTGCCTCGCGAATTGAGCCTTTATACAAAGGCCGGAGAGATATACATGGCTGCCGATGCGGTGAAAGAAACGGAGACTTTGCGCAAAGATGAGCATGAGGTGGGCAGTCTGGTTGTGAATGGGGAGAGCCGGTTGGAGGAATTGGTTCCCGACACAGATGGAGCGTATGAACTTTCGATGGATATTACTCCGGGGGCATCGCAGTTGGCAGGCTTCGAGTTGCTGAACGGCAAGGGTGAGAAAGTGAATATTTATCTGGATATGAAAGAAAACAGGCTGGTGATGGACCGTACAGAGAGTGGAATTACCGACTTGGGTGAACCGAGTAAATTTAATGTGCACGAGAAGGAGACAGATAATCATCGCATGAAACTTTCAGTGAACTATAAGAATGATTTTGCCCTGGGCACTTGGGCTCCACTCTCTTTGTGCGAAGGCAAAACTTATCATCTGAATGTCTTTGTGGATAAATGCTCTATCGAGATATTTGTGGATGGCGGACGCATAGCCATGACTAATTTGGTCTTTCCGAATGAACCTTATGACACGCTTCGTTTTTATAGTGAAGGAGGGGAAATGAAAGTTTCGGATTTCACAGTGTATAAGTTAGGCTTGTGATTTTAGGTCGGGTGTTCCCGTAGGGGCGGACCCATGTATCTGCCCCTACGGTGAATGAATAAGAACAACGTACAGAAAAAACAATAGATAATAAAACCATGAACAACAATAAAAATCTATATGCCAAATTAATCCCGGTGATGCTCTGTTTCTTCGCCATGGGGTTTGTAGACTTGGTGGGTATTGCTTCCAATTATGTCAAGGTCGACTTGAACCTGACGGATGCGCAGGCCAATATCTTTCCGTCGCTGGTTTTCTTTTGGTTCCTTATCTTCTCGGTTCCCACAGGAATATTGATGAATAAGATAGGCCGTAAGAAGACAGTGCTTCTGAGCCTTGCTGTGACTTTTGCCTCTTTGCTGATTCCCGTGTTCGGCGATGGTTATGTCATCATGCTGTTGTCTTTCTCTTTGCTGGGCATTGGCAATGCACTGATGCAGACCTCTCTGAATCCTTTGTTGAGCAATATTATAACGGGGGATAAATTGGCAAGTACCCTTACTTTCGGTCAATTTGTCAAAGCAATCGCTTCTTTTCTGGCTCCTTATATTGCCATGTGGGGAGCCACCCAGACTATTCCCACTTTCGGACTGGGTTGGAGAGTGTTGTTTCCTATGTATATGGTGATTGCAGTGCTTGCCATCGTTTTATTGGGCTCTACTCCCATTGAGGAGGAACAGCCTGACAAGGCTTCCGGTTTCAAGGCTTGTCTGGCTTTGCTGGGAAAACCGTTTATTTTGCTCTCTTTTATCGGTATCATGTGCCATGTGGGTATCGATGTCGGTACCAATACCACTGCTCCGAAGATATTGATAGAGCGTTTGGGAATGACACTTGCCGAGGCGGGCTTTGCCACCAGCCTATACTTTATATTCCGCACGATTGGCTGTTTCTTGGGTGCTTTTATCTTGAGGAAAGCTTCTGCCAAACTGTTTTTTGCCTTCAGCGTGGTGTTAATGTTGTTGGCTATGGTGGGATTGTTTATGTTCCATACCGAAACAATTATTTATATTTGCATCGCCATGATTGGTTTTGGAAACTCCAATGTGTTTTCCATTATCTTCTCGCAGGCCCTGTTTGCCGCCCCCGACAAGAAGAATGAAGTGTCCGGTCTGATGATAATGGGCTTGTTCGGCGGCACGGTATTCCCATTGGCAATGGGAGTTGCCGCTGATGCGGTGGGACAGACGGGAGCTGTAGCGGTAATGACCGTAGGCGTGATTTATTTGTTAATATATACCTTAAAAATAAAGAAATAACCATGAATGATATTATCGTAGGAATGGGCGAGGCACTATGGGATGTGCTGCCCGAAGGAAAGAAAATAGGAGGTGCTCCGGCAAACTTTGCTTACCATGTATCGCAATTCGGTTTCGACAGCCGCGTAGTCAGTGCGGTAGGAGAGGACAAGTTGGGTAATGAGATACTGAAGAACTTTGATGCAAAGAAATTGAATTATCTGATTGAGAAAGTACCTTATCCTACAGGGACAGTACAAGTGGAATTGGACCCGAACGGCGTGCCGATGTATGATATAAAGGAGAACGTGGCATGGGACAATATTCCTTTCACTTCTGCATTGGAGGAACTGGCAAAGAAGACCCGTTCGGTATGTTTCGGTTCGCTGGCACAGCGCAGTGTGGTTTCTCGTGAGACTATCAATAGCTTTCTGAACGCTATGCCCGACGGGGAGGGACAGTGCAAGATTTTTGATGTGAACCTGCGTCAGGGCTTTTATACGAAGGAAATTCTTTGCAATTCGATGAAAAGATGCAATATATTGAAAATTAACGATGAAGAGCTGGTGACAGTGAGCCGTATGTTTGGTTATCCGGGCATCGACTTGCAGGACAAGTGCTGGATTTTGCTCGCCAAGTACAACTTGAAGATGTTGATTCTGACTTGTGGGGTGAATGGAAGTTATGTGTTTACTCCGGGTGAGATTTCCTTTGTGGAAACACCCAAGGTGGAGGTGGCAGACACGGTGGGTGCGGGAGACTCGTTCACTGCTACCTTTGTGGCTGCTATCTTGAAAGGCAAGCCGGTGGCGGAAGCACATAAGTTGGCGGTAGAGGTTTCTGCATACGTGTGTACGCAGAATGGGGCTATGCCGGAATTGCCTGTCCGCCTGAAGGAACGGCTGATGTAAAAACACACTTGCCCGACTATTTGCCGGCAGTTGCCCGAGGGCCAAAGCTGCTGTTGGGTATTGCAAATGTAAATGTGTCAAAACGTAGATAATGCTATCATTCTGAACGAAGTGATAGGTCATTTGGGTTTTGACACATTCTCTTTTTCTTTTCTTTCCAAATTCTTGTATTATTTCTCTTCTCCTTTTATCTTTGTTTCCATAATACATCTGTGAATATGAAAAACGGTCTTCTCTATTTCCTGCTTTGCCTGGCAGCGCTTGTTTCCTCGTGTGACGGAACGAATACACGTTATCACATCGGCGTGTCCCAATGCAGCGATGATGAATGGCGGCATAAGATGAATAAAGAAATGCAGCGTGAAGCACTTTTTTACGACGGTGTGCAGGTGGAATTTCGTACGGCAAAAGACAATAACCAATATCAGATAAATGATATCAATTATTTTATTGACCGGAAGGTTGATTTGTTAATCGTCGCTCCCAATGAGGCGGCGGCTATTACTCCATCGGTCGAAAAGGCGATAAAGAAAGGAATTCCGGTAGTGGTGGTAGACCGTAAGATATTATCGGACAACTATACGGCTTTTGTCGGGGCGGATAATTATAAGATCGGCAGTGATGTGGGACATTACATTGTCAGCCGTTTGAATGGAAAGGGGAATATTTTTGAGGTGACAGGACTGCAAGGCTCTACACCTGCCATGGAGAGGCATAGGGGATTGATGGATGCATTGGCCGGGATTCCGAATATAAAGAGAGTTGGAAGTGTGGATTGCGGCTGGTTACAGAGTCAGGCCGGCGAAAAGGTGGATTCTGTTTTACGTGTTCACAAAGATATTGATTTGCTGTTTGCACAGAATGACCGTATGGCTATCGGTGCTTATCTGGCTGCCAGACAGCAGGGAAGAGAAAAAGAAATGCTTTTTGTGGGAGTGGATGCACTGCCCGGAAAAGATTATGGACTGGAGCAGGTGATAAGCGGTGTGTTGGATGCTACTTTTATTTATCCTACCGGTGGCGATAAGGTGATGCAGATTGCGATGAACATTTTGGAGAAAAGACCTTTTGAAAAAGAAAATATACTTTCTACGGCATTGGTGGATAAAACCAATGCCCGCGTGATGCAGTTGCAGACCGACCATATTTTGGAACAAGACGGCAAGATAGAGAAACTGAACGGGCAGATTGATGAATTCTGGTCGCGTTATTCGGCGCAGACTATGTTTTTGTATGCTTGTCTGGTTATTCTGATTCTGTTTGCGGCATTGTTGGGCATTATTGTACGTGCTTATTGGATGAAGAACCGGATGAATGCTGAGCTTTCTTCCCAAAAGAAAAAGTTGGAAGAGCAGCGTGACCAACTCATCAGCCTTTCTAAACAATTGGAAGAAGCTACTCATGCCAAATTGGTGTTCTTTACGAATGTATCTCATGATTTTCGCACCCCGCTTACATTGGTTGCTGCTCCGGTGGAACAGTTATTGGAAGATGAAGCGCTGACATCCCGGCAACGGTCTTTGTTGCAGATGGTGCATAAAAATGTGACTATATTGTTGAGGCTGGTCAATCAGATATTGGATTTCCGCAAGTATGAGAATGGAAAATTGGAATTGGTTCTATCCAATATTGATTTGCGTGCTCAGTTGCAGGAGTGGAGTGGGGCATTTCGTGCGTTGGCGCTCAAGAAGCATATTCATTTTATATTGGATGTGGGAAATGGACAGGCGGATTATAAGATGGCGCTTGATGCCGAGAAGATGGAACGTATTTATTTTAATGTGCTTTCCAATGCCTTTAAATTTACTCCCGAAAATGGGAGCATTGTGGTGACATTGTCTGCTATTGCTCAAGCCGATGGAAAAGAGTATGCGCGGCTGGTGGTCAGTGACAGTGGTTCGGGTATCTCAGTCCAACATATCCGGCATATCTTTGACCGGTTCTATCAGATTGATGTGAATCATGCCGGCTCGGGCATCGGACTGGCATTGACAAAGGCTTTTGTGGAATTGCACGGAGGAACGATTGCCGTGGATAGCATGGAGGGAAAGGGAACGGTGTTTACAATAGATATCCCTGTCAACAGGTGGTCTGCCACAGAGATAGAAAGAAAAGAGTCGGAAGGCATTGGTATTCCGTCCCGGTCGGTAGTGGAAGAACTGTCGGAGGCAGAAACGGAAGAGGTGAAACCGGATGAAAGCAAGGCGTGTGTCTTGGTGATTGACGACAATGCCGATGTGCGTAGTTATGTGAAGTCGTTGCTTAGAGATGAGTACGTAGTGATAGAGGCTCCGGACGGTCATACGGGAGTAAAAATGGCCATGAAGTATGTACCGGATGTTATTATCTGTGATGTGATGATGCCGGTGATGGATGGACTGGAGTGTTGCAGACAATTGAAGTCGGAATTGCAGACTTCCCATATTCCGGTGATGTTACTTACGGCTTGTTCTTTGGACGAGCAGCGGATAGCCGGATTTGAATGTGGGGCGGATTCATATATTGCCAAGCCGTTCAATTCCAAGTTGTTATTGGCACGTCTCCGTAATCTGATAGCAAACCACCATCGTTTACGGCAGTTCTTTGGCGATAAAACGACTCTGTCAAAAGAACCGGTCAGTGAGATTGATAAAGGATTTGCAGACCGTTTCCGTCGGTTGATTGAAGAGAATATGTCGGATTCGGAGTTGAGCGTGGAGGAGTTGGGCAGCAAAATGGGTATGAGCCGCGTGCAACTCTATCGCAAGATAAAAGCGTTGACTAATTATTCTCCGGTGGAGCTGTTGCGCATCGCCCGTTTAAAGAAGGCTGCTTCTTTACTTGCTTCTTCGGAAAAAACTATTTCAGAAATAACGTATGAGGTTGGTTTTACTTCGCCTTCCTATTTTACAAAATGTTATAAGGAATATTTTGGTGAAAGTCCTACCGATTTTTTAAAGCGCAGAGGATAAGCTTTTCATTACTCCGGGCCATTGTTTATTCCGGACCGTTGCCATTCTGAACATCAGTGAAGAATCTGATAACACAAAGCAGATGTATTCAGATTCTTCACCGGCGATGACAAAATGAGAGGATTGTCACGTTTCTTGCGCGAGCTCTTGTTAAATCAGCGACGATAAATCCTTGTCTGCCACGAAAGAGAGGTTATTCAGGATAATTACTTCTCTGGCGCGGTCGGGATTATCTGTTCGGAAAATCAGGATGCCTTTATCTCCCAACAAGAAAGAATACATATAGGTAATACCGATTTTGGCATCACTGAAAATCTTAATTGCATCCGCAGCACGGCCTACCTGGTTGTCCAGTGTCAGGGCAAATACATCCGAAAGGGCAACCGATATATTGGCTTCTTTTAGCGTGTTATAAGCTCGCATCGGTTCGGAACAAATAATACGATAAATTCCATATTCTACCGTATCTGCAATAGTCGAAGCTATCAGTTGAATCTTGGCTTCTTTCAATAACTCCAGAACTTTAAGTAATGTCCCCGCTTTGTTTTCAATGAAGACAGATAATTGTTGGACGGTCATAATTTTATCTTTTAAAAGGTTTTACGTAAGTCTTTCACTCTCACAGCCTTGCCTTCCGACTTGGGTAAAGAGCCTTTTGGAACAAGTTTTACTCGCGGAGTAACCAGTATCTCGTCTTTCAGCTGTCGTGTAATCTCGCGGGTAAGGGCTTGCAGGCGGGCATAGTCATCGGTAAATAACTGGCTGAGTTCCACTTCGATGGTCATCTCATCGTTCGACTCCATTGTTTCGAGTGTAATCAGGTAGTCGCTGCCCAACTCTTTAAACTGCAACAATACAGTTTCGATTTGTATCGGGAAGATATTTACCCCTTTCAGGATAATCATGTCATCACTGCGGCCTTTCATTCTGTCCAGGCGTTTATGATGGCGTCCGCACGGACATTCCCCCGGAAGAATGCGGGTGAGGTCGCGGGTGCGGTATCTCAACATCGGCATCGCTTCGCGGTTGATGGTGGTCAGCACCAGTTCGCCTACTTCGCCGTCGGGCACAGGCTCCAGCGTGTCGGGATTGATGATTTCAACGATATAGTAATCTTCCCAAATGTGCAGGCCATTTTGCTCCCGGCATTCAAAAGCTACGCCGGGACCACACATTTCAGACATTCCGAAGGAATTATATGCTTTGACTCCCAACATATCTTCGATGCGGCGGCGTTGTTCTTCCGAATGAGGCTCTGCTCCGATGATTAATGTTTTGAGCTTAGTGTCCCGACGAGGATCAATGCCCATTTCTTCCATTACTTCATAGAGGCGGGCAGCATAACTGGGGATGGCATGCAAGGCGGTGGTTCCGAAATCGGTGATGAACTTCAATTGTCTTTTGGTGTTTCCGGCAGCAGCGGGAACGGTAAGCATTCCCATGCGTTCCGCTCCGTATTGAAAACCGAGTCCGCCGGTAAACATTCCGTAGCCGGAAGAGTTTTGGAAGATATCACCGGGGCGCAAGCCTACCATGTAGAGGCATCGTGCAACGGCGTTGGCCCATTCGTCAAGGTCTTTCTGTGTGTGAAGAATCACAGTCGGATTACCGGTTGTGCCACTGGATGAATGCAAACGGACTGCCTTCTCCAAAGGAACGGCAGCCATTCCGAAGGGGTAAGTATCGCGTAAGTCTTGTTTGGTGGTAAAAGGGATTTTGCGTAAATCATTTAATGAGCGGATATCTTCGGGTTTCAGGTGGTTGTCTTCAAAACGTTTTTTATAAAAAGGAGAGTTCATGCAATGACGGACGGTTTTTTGTAGGCGTTCCAGTTGCAGCTTCTCGATTTCGGGACGTGTCAACGTCTCCATTTCCGGATGTAAATACATAGTATCTTTCATGTTTAGTTGGTTATCAATTGCACAAAAGTAGAAAAAAATCTTATATGGTTGACAAATAGGAGAGAAAATATGTATCTTTGGGCACTTAATGAAAGATGATAATATGAAAAAACTGATAAGTATATTGATTGGTATAGCAAGTGTGGTTGGTGTGCAGGCGCAGGATATGAAGGCGTTGTTTGTGTCGATGCCGGATTCTATTGCACCATTGCTCACAAAGGTGAACCGGGAAGATTGTATTGATTTTCTTGCCAGTAACATGAAAGCGGAAGTAAAAAACCGGTTCGGTCAGCCGACAGAACTGAAGAAGCTGACAGATGATTATCTGTACCTGCAAACGACTTCAAAAAGCAGTATGGAAATGAAATTGCTACCATTGAATGATTCGGTGAAAATCGTATGTATGGTGAATACAGTGTGTGCATCCGCTTGTGATAGTGAGATACGCTTCTTTTCCACTCAGTGGCAGGAACTCCCTAAGCAGGATTATATGAAGTTGCCATCGGTTGAAGCATTTTATCTTCCTGTTGATTCTTTGAAGGAAGATTTTCTTTTGTTGCGTGAGAAGGCTGATATGGAACTTCTGAAAGCTACACTCTCACCGGACAGTGCAGTTTTAAGTATTGCCTATACCACTCCTGATTATCTGGCAAAATCAGAAAGAGAAAAGCTGACTGTTTATATAAAAAAGGAGCCGATTGTGTATGAATGGGTAGGGGGAAGGTTTATTGAAAGGAAATGACGACATGTTGGTCAAAATAAAAGGCTGCAACTTTTTTTGAGTTGCAGCCTTTTATTTTGAAACTTGAATGAAGTTACAAATTACTTTTTCATGCGGTTACCATAACGGCTCATGAACTTATCAACACGTCCGGCTGTATCGACCAACTTAGACTTACCAGTGTAGAACGGGTGAGAAGTGTTAGAGATCTCGACCTTTACCAACGTCGATCTCGATCGTCTCTTTAGCGTTAATAGTAGAACGAGTGATGAATACATCATCGTTTGACATGTCCTTAAATACTACAGGACGATAATTTTCAGGATGAATACCTTTTTTCATTGCTTTATTATCTATTTTAATTTATACTCTGTATATATTTGGTAACCGGTATTTTGGCTTGCAAAGGTAAGGGTTTGCCACAAACAAACAAAGAAAATCGTATTATTTTTTTCAAGAGCGTTGATTT
>OGNO01001305.1_pt1 | contig 11974 bp, 11 predicted proteins | sample 1573491 | NCBI WGS metagenome assembly OGNO01 (sample SAMEA2581900, study PRJEB24529) | metagenome | biome: Human gut stool | place: China | collected 2011
ACAGGCTCTTTACGGCGGCGTTGTGCCGGAGATCGCCAGCCGCCGCCACTGCGAATTTATCAGTGCTACCGTCAAAAAAGCCCTGCTGGATGCAGGCAAGACCATCGACGATGTGGATGCCGTGGCCGTCACCTTTGCGCCGGGCCTCATCGGTGCAGTGCTGGTGGGCGTGAATTTTGCCAAGGGTCTGGCCTACTCGGCCAATAAGCCGCTGGTGCCGGTGCACCACCTGCGCGGACACATTGCCGCGCTGTACCTCACCCACCCGGAGCTGAAGCCGCCCTTCCTCTGCCTTGTGGCCTCCGGCGGGCACAGCCACATCGTGGAGGTGCAGGACTACACCCATTACCACATCCTTGGTCACACGGTGGACGATGCCGCCGGTGAAGCCTTTGACAAAGTGGCCCGCACGCTTGGTCTGCCCTATCCCGGCGGCCCCAGCGTGGCCAATGCCGCCAAGACCGGCAACCCCAAGGCCTACCGCCTGCCGGTGCCCCATGTGGACGGCAAGTACAACGTGAGCTTTTCCGGCCTGAAAACCGCCGTGCTCAATGAGGTGAACAAGGCCCAGATGAAGGGCGAAGAAGTGAATGTGCCCGACCTTGCCGCCAGCTTTCAGGACCGCATTGCGGGCATTCTGGCCGAAAAGCTGCTGCTGGCCGCAGCGGACACCAGCGCAAAGCAGGTGTGTCTGGCAGGCGGAGTTGCCGCCAACGGACGGCTGCGCCAGCTGGTGAACGACGGTGCCCAGAAGCTGGGTGCAAAAGTTTATCTGCCGGAGCTGAAATTCTGCGGTGACAACGGCGCTATGATCGCGGCGCAGGGGTATTACCAGTACATTGCAGGCCACACAGCGGGCCTTGAACTGAACGGTCTGCCCACTTTACCCATCGACTACGAATAAAACAGGCGCTTTTGCGCAAAAAATCCCGTCTTTCTGCAACAGAAGACGGGATTTTTTCTTATGCAAAATATTCCTGTGCACGCTTTGCAGCGTTGTTGATGCAGGCCCGCAGCTCGTCCAGCGTATCAAACTTTTTGCTGGGGCTGAGGTAGGCGTGGAACTCCACCACCGGGTCGGTGCCGTAGAGGTCGCCGGAAAAGCCCGGGATAAAGGTCTCGCAGGTCACCTTGGTGGCATCATCGTTGACGGTAGGGCGGCTGCCAAGGCCGGTGGCCGAAGGATACCACACCCCGCCAATGTGGGTGCGGGTGATATAAATGCCGCTGCGGGGCAGCTGAAAGCCCTCGGGATACAGCTGGTTGATGGTAGGCACCCCCAGCGTGTGGCCCAGACCTGCACCGTGCTGCACCTCGAACCGGATGGCGTAGGGCATCCCCAGCATGGCGTTTGCTGCCGGGATGTCGCCGCCTTCCAGCGCGGTGCGGATGCGGGTGGAAGACACCGGCTTTTCCTCAAACTGCGCCATGGGCACCACGATCACCTCCACGCCCAACGGAGCGCAGAGGGTGCGCAGCAGCTCCGGGTTGCCGGCCGCTTTGGCGCCAAAGGTAAAGTTTTCGCCGCAGACCAGCGCACGGGCATTGCAGTCCCGCACGATGCCCAGCACGAACTGCTCCGGGGTCAGGCCCTTGATCTCCTCAAAGTCCGGCGTGAGGTAATACTCCACGCCAAGGCTTGCGATCAGAGCATGCTTATCCGCTGTGGAAAGCAGGCGCTTGCCCTTCATCTTATTCACCATCGGCAGCTTGAAGGTAAACACCGCCGGGGCGGCATCGTGTTCTTTGGCCCACTGCACGGCGCTTTCGATCACCGCACGGTGGCCGATGTGGATGCCGTCAAAAAAGCCCATTGCCACTGCGGTGCCTTTTTCCGGCTGCGCCAGCGGCAGCGGTGCAAATTGTGAAATGATCTGCATGGGTTTTGTTTCCTTTTTCAATTACGTTCTATGAACAGTTTTTCCACCCGCAGCACGCCCTGCACAATATTGGCAAGGCCCAAAAACTGTCCGGCGGCATTGCGCACCCGGTAGCGGCCATCTGCTGCCGGATACCGGCTGGTGGGGCAGCCGTTGTACAAATGCTGTTCCACCCAAGGCTCCACCACCAGCAGCGGCAGGCTTTCAAACACGCTTTCCACCGGCAGCATCAGCGCTTCCAGTGCGTCCATGCCCTGCTCTTTTGCGGCAAGAATTTCCTCCAGCGTGTGGGCATCGGCTTCGGTGTACACGCCCGCCGAGGTGCGGCGCAGTGCGCTCATGGTGCCCTTCTGGCCCATGGCGGCGGCAATGTCTTCCAGCAATGTGCGGATATAAGTGCCCTTGGAGCACGTTACATCCAGCACATACTCATTCTCTGCCGGGCTTCCGCCGTAGGTGATGCTGTAAATTTCAATGGGGCGCGCCTTGCGCTCCACGGTCACGCCCTCACGGGCCAGCTTATACAGCGGCTGACCGTTCAGCTTGATGGCCGAGTACATGGGCGGCACCTGCATCTGCGGGCCGACGAATTGTGGCAGCACGGCCAGCAGTTCCCCTTCGCCCGCCGTGACCGGAGCCGTTTCCAGCACAGTGCCGGTCACATCGCCGGTGTCGGTGCGCGCGCCCAGTTTTAAAACCGCACGGTAGCTTTTATCGTGGTTCAGCTGCAGGTCCACTGCCTTGCTGGCACCGCCGAAGAACACCGGCAGCACGCCGGTGGCCATGGGGTCCAGCGTGCCGCTGTGGCCCAGCTTGCGGGTGCCCAGCACGCCGCGCAGCTTTGCCACCACATCAAAGCTGGTCCAGTCCATGGGCTTGTCAACGATCAGGATGCCCTGCATTTATGCTTCCTCCTGCGGTGCGTCCAGCTCGGCTTCCACCTCTGCCAGAATTGCATTTTTTGCGTTTTCCAGATTGCCCAGCAGCTCACAGCCTGCAGCGCAGCTGTGACCGCCTCCGCCCAGACGCCGAGCGATGGCGCAGGCGTCCACGCCCTTTGCGGTGCGCACGCTGATGCGGTAGCTGCCGCCGGGCTGCTGCCGCAGGGTCAGGCCCACCTTTACGCCCTCAATGCTCACAGGCAGGCTGGTCAGTTCTTCCAGATCGGCCGGGTCCACACCGCTCTGCTCGATCTCGTCCCGGGTGAGGTAGATGAGCGCGCACCGGCCGTCCAGATAGTATTCCAGATGGTTGCGGGCAATGCGCTCGGCCTCCATGCGCTCACGGGGCTTGGTATCGAACAGCAGGGTGTTCAGCTCTTCCACATGACAGCCCGCCTCAATGAGCTTTGCCGCCACGATGTGGGTGTTTGCCGTGGTGGAAGAGAACCGGAAGCAGCCGGTGTCGGTTGCAAGGCCGGTGTAAAGGCAGTCTGCAATGTGCGGCGTAATGGCAACGCCCATGGCGTTGATCACCTCGTACAGCAGCTCTGCCGCCGCTGCGGCGCTGCCATTGAGCAGGGTGAAGTCGGCATAGCCGCTGTTGCCTGCGTGGTGGTCGATGCACAGGTCCACATGGCGCGAGAACTGCGGCATACCGTTGTTTTCTCCAAACAGCTGCACGCTGGCGACATCCACCGCTACCACCGTCTGCGGCTCAAACTCACCTTTGAACATATGTGCGTTGGTAAACGCATACCGGTTGGGAATGGCATCGGAGCAAAGCACTGCCACGTTTTTATCCAGTGCTTTCAATGCACAATACAGCGCGCTGCCGCAGCCAATGGTATCGCCATCCGGGTTTTTGTGACACAGAATCAAAATGTTGTCCGCCGTCATCAGGCGCTGGGCCATCTGCTGCACATTCAACTGTTCTGTCATTCCATGATCCATCCTTTCCGCAGGCGGAATTATTCTTCGGTCTCCTCCGGTGCGCTGGCTTCGGTGTCAGCGTCGCCGTTCACGTTCAGCGTGCGGAGCAGCTCGTTGATGTGGGCTGCATAGGCGGCACCGTCATCCTCTACGAAGATGAAGCGGGGAGCCTTGCGGATGTGCATTTTCTTGCTCACTTCAGTGCGCACATGGCCTGCCGCGCGGTTCAGTGCCTCGATGGCGGGCTTCGGGCCGTCTTCGCGGCCCATCACGCTCACATACACCTTGGCCACATCCAGATCAGGGGTCACATCCAGACGGGTGACGGTCAAAAGACCGCCCTCCAGACGCGGGTCCTTCAGCCTGCCGATGATGGCAATGATCTCGCGCTTCATATCCTGTGCCAGACGGCCCATATTCTTCTGAGACATAGTATTTCTCCCTATAAAAGAAAACCCTCTCAGCCTCGCTTCGCTCGGCAGCTCTCCCGAGGGACGAGCTTTTTGCGTGGATACGGCAAACGTTCCGTTTCTCTGCAAACCTCCCACCTCGGGGGAGGTGGCATTGCGCCAGCAATGACGGAGAGGGATATTTCAGATCTTAATCGCGGTACTCTTCCATCTTGAAGGCTTCGTACACGTCGCCTTCCTTAACGTCGGCAAACTTTGCCAGAGTAACGCCGCACTCGTAGCCCTCGGCCACTTCCTTGGCATCATCCTTGAAGCGCTTCAGAGATGCGATCTCGTCCTCCGTGATGACGATGCCGTCACGGACAACGCGCACCTTGCTGTCGCGGGTGATCTTGCCGCTGGTCACGCGGCAGCCTGCAACGGTGCCCACGTTACAGATCTTGTAGACCTGACGGACCTGCAGCTCGCCCAGAGACACCTCGCGGAACTTGGGAGCCAGCATACCCTTCATAGCGTCGGTGACATCGTTGATGGCGTCGTAAATGACGCGGTACATACGCATTTCCACCTTGGTGGCAGCGGCTTCTTCCTTGGCCACGTTGTCCGGGCGGACGTTGAAGCCGATGATGATGGCGTTGGAGGCATCGGCCAGATCCACGTCGGACTTGCTGATGGCGCCGACACCGGCGTGGATGACGCGCACGCGCACCTCATCGTTGGAGATTTTCTCCAGACTCTGCTTCACAGCCTCGGCAGAGCCCTGCACATCGGCCTTGACCACGATGGCCAGCTCCTTCATGTCGTTCTGTGCCATCTGGCTGAACAGGTTATCCAGCGTGACCTTCTGGAAGGAGGAGAACTGCTTCTCCTTGGCAGCAGCGATGCGCTGCTCAGCCAGTTCACGGGCCAGACGCTCGTCCTCAACAGCCTCGAACAGGTCGCCTGCTTCCGGCACTGCGGTCAGGCCGGTGATCTCCACAGGAGTAGAGGGGCCGGCATCGGTCAGCAGCTGGCCCTTGTCGCTGCGCATGGTGCGCACGCGGCCCACAGCGGTACCGGCAATGATGACGTCGCCGGAGTGCAGGGTGCCGTTCTGCACCAGAATGGTGGCAATGGGGCCTTGGCCCTTATCCAGACGGGCCTCAACGACCGCACCCTTGGCGCGGCGGTTGGGGTTTGCCTTCAGCTCCATGACCTCAGCTTCCAGAGCAATGCGCTCCAGCAGGTCGTTGATGCCCATGCCGGTCAGGGCAGACACCGGGATGCAGGCCACATCGCCGCCCCAGTCCTCGGTGATGATGCCGTACTTGGTCAGGCCTTCCATCACGCGCTCGGGGTTTGCGGTGGGCTTATCCATCTTGTTCATTGCCACGATGAGCTTGACATTTGCAGCCTTGGCGTGGTTGATGGACTCGATGGTCTGGGGCATGATGCCGTCGTCGGCAGCAACCACCAGAACGGCGATATCGGTCATGTTGGCACCGCGGGCACGCATGGAGGTGAATGCCTCGTGGCCCGGGGTATCCAAGAAGGTGATGAGGCTGTCGTTGACCTTGACCTGATATGCACCGATGGCCTGCGTGATGCCGCCGGCCTCGCCTGCGGTAACGTTGGTCTTGCGGATGGCATCCAGAATACTGGTCTTGCCGTGGTCAACGTGGCCCATAACGCAGACCACCGGGGGACGCTCCACCAGATCCTCCTGCGAATCCTCTTCCTGCGTGAACAGGCGCTCCTCGATGGTCACATGCACCTCGTGCTCGACCTTTGCGTGGAACTCCTCTGCCAGCAGAGAAGCGGTATCAAAATCGATCACATCGTTGATGGCGTGCATCTCGCCCATCTGCATGAACTTGGCAATGACCTTGCCGGCCTGCTGCTTCAGGCGGGCAGCCAGCTCGCCGACGGTGATCTCATCGGGGATCATCACCTTCAGCTGTGCGTTGCGGGCCTTTTCCAGCTGGATGCGCTGCAGGCGCTCGAACTCGGTCTCGCGCTTGCCCTTCTGGAACTGCTGGCGCTGGCGCTGGCCGCGCTGGGTGAACTTCTGCTTGTTGCCCTGCGGGGTGGGCTTGCGGCGGTTCTCGGTGTTCTTGGTGGAGGCCAGATCATCGTAGCGGGCGTCGAAGCGGTCCACGTTCATATCCACAGTGCGGGTATCCACGGTGACCTGATTGTCCTCGCGGCGGACAGAAACTGCCTGTGCGGGGGCTGCGGTAGCCTTTGCGCCGGTCTCACGTGCCAGTTCGCTGAAGGAAACGGTCTTTTCCTCGCGCTTCTTATGCTGCTCGGGCTTCTTGTCGCCGTGCTTGCCGTTATTGTTATTATTATTGTTTACCTTGGGCTGCTCGGCCTTTGCGGCGGGCTGCTGGGGCTTTTTGTCAGCCTTGGGAGCCTCGGGCTTCTTTTCAGCCTTCTTCTCGGCCTTCTTCTCAGCCTTGGGCTCCTCCTTGGGAGCCTTGGCGCTGTTCAAAAACTCGTCCAGATTTGCCACGCTGTTGTCCTTGCTGAACTTTTCCAGCAGGTAGTTCAGCTCGTTCTCCTCCAGATTGGAGCTGTTCTTCTTGCCGGTGCTGCCCATAGCGGCCAGTTCGTCCAGCACCTTCTTTGCAGAAAGGTTCAGATCCTTTGCAAAGTCACTCACTTTATATTTTACGATCATTCGCTCATATCCTCCTCATTTTTGATTGCTCCGCAGTCCGACAGGCGGTCGAAGCAGAGCTTTGCGAGGTTGCGGTCGGTCACCGCGTAAACAGCCACGGGCTTGTGGCTGATATCGGCCAGCTTATCCTGTGTCAGCGGCATGGTGAACACGTCCACCAAGTCCCCCACAGCGTAGTTCAAACGCTGCAAGGTCTTGGGGCTGATGTCCGATGCGGTCATCACCAGCCATGCCTTGCTTTTGACGCAGGCTTCCTCCACGGCATCAAAGCCCATGGTCAGCGCACCGGCCTTGCGGCACAGGCTCACGGCCTGATACAGCGCCTCCTCCGGGGGCAGCTTGGGTTTTGCGGGGGCGTTATTCTTTTTTGCCATCGGCTGCGGCCTCCTTTGCGGCTGCGGCCAGCTGTACAGCCAGCGCGTCGTATACCTCGGCGGGAACCGGCTGCTCAAAGCAGCGTTCCAGCGCCTTTTTCTTTTTTGCCTTGGTCAGACAGTCCGGGTCCGGGCAGAGATATGCGCCGCGTCCCGGCTTTTTGCCTACCAGATCAATGCTGATCTCCCCGCTGGGTGCGCGCACCACGCGCACCAGCTCCTTTTTGGGGCGGCTGGTCATGCAGCCGATGCACTGGCGGGCAGGGATCTTTTTTTGTGCCATCCGGTTTCCCTCCTTCAGGTGCGGTCACAGCCGCTCTTACTCAGCGTCCTCGGTCTTGGGCTCGGCAGCCTTGGGCTCCTCGTCCTCGCCGTAGTAGCCGCTCTCGGGGCGGATGTCGATGTTGTAGCCGGTCAGGCGGGCGCACAGGCGGGCGTTCTGGCCCTTGTTGCCAATGGCCAGGCTCAGCTGCTGGTCGGGCACGGTGACGCGGCAGGAGCGGGTCTCGCCGGGCAGCAGCTCGACCTTGAGCACCTTGGCGGGGCTCAGGGCTGCGGAGATGAACTCGGAGACATCCTCGCTCCACTTGACGATATCGATCTTCTCACCGCCCAGCTTCTCGACCACAGCGGCCACACGGTCGCCGTGGGGGCCGATGCAGGCAGAAACGGGGTTGACGTTGGCATCCTTGCTCCAGACAGCCATCTTGGTGCGGGCACCGGCCTCGCGGCTGATGGCCTTGACCTCAACGGTGCCGTCATAGATCTCGGGCACTTCCAGCTCGAACAGGCGCTTGACCAGGCCCGGGTGGGTGCGGCTGATCATCACGCGGGCACCGCGCTCGCCGCTGACCACGTCCACAACGTAGACCTGCAGGGTCTGGCCCTCGGTGTAGGTCTCGCCGGGCACCTGCTCGTTGCGGGGCAGGATGGCCTCGCCGCCCTTGCCCAGGTCCAGGGCCACGATGCCCTTCTCGTTGTCCACACGGGTAACGGTGGCCTGGATGATATCATGGGCGCGGGACTGGATCTCGCTCAGCTGCTGGCTGCGCTCGGCTTCCCGGATGCCCTGACGGATGACATGCTTTGCGGTCTGGGCGGCAATGCGGCCGAAGTCCTTGGTCTTGAGGGGGGTGACAACGCGGTCGCCGACCTCATAGCTCTTGCGGATCTTCTGGGCCTCGGTGATGCCGATCTCGGCGTGCTCATCGTACCAGTCCTCATCGGCGACAACGTTCTGCACCAGAGCGACGTTGAACTTGCCGCTGTCGGGGTCGATCTCCACCAGAACGTTGTCGTCCTCGACTTCATAGTTCTTCTTGACAGCGATCACGATGGCAGCCTTGATCTTCTCGATCAGGTACTCTGCGGTGATGCCGCGCTCATGCTCCAACATGGAGAGAGCTTCAAAAAATTCATTGTTCGCTGCAGCCATTTTTCGGGTTCCTCCTAAATATCATTCTTTCTCTTTTAATCAAACAGGTCCTCGTCGTCACACAGGCGCACCGTGCTGACGGCGGAAAGCTCGAACTGCATGGGGCCGGCCGGGCCTTCGAGCGTGATGGTATTGCCTTCGCGGGAAGTCAGGAGGCCGGAAAACTCCTTAACACCGTTCTCGTTGGCCCGGTACAGCCTGACGCTGATCTTCTGGCCCCGAACGGCTTCGTAGTGCTCCGGGCGGGTCAACTTGCGGCCCAGGCCGGGGCTGCCGACTTCCAGATAATAGCTCTGTTCAATGGGGTCCGCCTCATCCAGGATGGGGTCCAGCGCATGGGAGACATCGGCACAGGTGTCGGTGTCCATGGTGGTGCCGTCCGTTTTGTCGATGAGGACACGGAGATACCAGTCCGGACCTTCCTTTTCAAAGACCACGTCCCACAGGCGCAGGCCCATGCCCTCCACAGTGGGGCGGACAAGCGCTTCGACTCTCTGGGCGGTATTTCCGCCAGACTGCTTCGCCATAAAAACCTCCAAACAAACAAGAAACGCGGACCTTGCGGCCCACGTTTCAGTAAAAGTTATATCGTACTATTAGAATATAGCATACTTCCGGTAATTATGCAAGGGGTTTCGTGAAATTTTGCCTTATCCTTTGCCGTACCACAGCACTTCAAGAATCAAAACCTTCTCACAATCTTCTTATGCATCATAGGTTTCCACTTCTGTTTTTGTATCTCCACACTTGGTACAGACATAATAATAAGTCACCTTGATAAAATCTCTTCCAATCGGCATATTCCGGAATTCCTCCCGGACAACCTTATCAAGATCATAATTATGCTTGCAGGTATCAGGTATAATCGGTTCTGGGGATACATCACGTGCTTTTTGTTCTGCCGCTTCAATCAAGCGGAACATTTCGCTCGACTGCTGCGCCACATGTTGATTTACATACGCTTCCACTTGCGTAAAATCATAGCTGGAAGTTCTTGAAGTTTCAACAAGTTCTTCTGCCTTTTCTTTTCCCAGAACCAGCTCCAGCATACTGTCAATCCGTTTCTGGGTCTCTGTTTCAAAATATTGATCAATTCTGGAGGTGTCAAACGCCGCAAAAGCCGTTGCACCAATTGCTACTACAAAAATCAGGCTCAATAATACAGCAGTCAAACGTTTCATAATTACATCTCCCTTCGGCTTATAATGCAGTTCTGTCAAAGTACACTTCTTACAATAAAAGTATAACATGCCTTTTTTTGATGTCAATATTTTTCTTTTATGTGAAATATCTTTTGTGCATTCATACAATCATCAAGTTTCTAGTCGTTCTAAATAAGCAAAAATCCTTACAGACTAATCACAGACTGTAAGGATTTAACGAATTATTTATATTGAACGATTACAGCACCCAGACACCGTCACGGAAGAGGTCCACGGTTCGTCCGTCACGGCACTTGCCGGTGATATGGCTGTCCTCGGCACCGATCATCACATCCTCATGGATGGTAGACTGGTTCATGCCGCGCTCTTCCAGCTGCTCCTTAGTCAGGCCGGTGCCGCCCTCGGTGGTGCCGGGGTAGCTGGCACCAAAGGCGATGTGGCAGGCAGCGTTCTCATCGAACAGGGTGCTGTAGAACAGCGCGCCGCTGCGGTTGATGGGGCTGGATGCGGGCACCAGTGCCACCTCACCGATATGGCGGGCACCCTCGTCGGTATCCAGCAGCCGGCCCAGCAGGTCAGCGCCCTCCTCGGCTCCATGCTCAACGACCTTTCCATCCTTGAAGGTGACATGGAATCCCTTGATGAGCTGGCCATTGAACACATAGGGCTTGGTGCCGTAGACGATGCCGTCCACCTTGTCCTTGTGGGGAGCGGTGAATACTTCCTCGGTGGGGATGTTGGGCAGGAAGAACACGCCCTTCTCGTTCTTGCTGCCGGCGCTCTCCCAGCTGGCCTTCTCGGCCAGGCCCACGGTCAGGTCAGTGCCGTTGGCGCTCTCAAAGTGGACGCTCTCCAGATCAAGGGCATTCATCTTCTCGCCCAGACTGGTCAGACGGTCCAGATGTGCCTTCCACTCGTTGACGGGGTCACCGCCGGTCACGCGGCAGACATCAAAGATCAGCTGCCACAGCTTCTCGATGGCAGCATCCGTATCCAGCTCGGGGAACATCTTCTTTGCCCAGGGGGCGCTGGGCATGGCGGCAATGGACCACTGCACCCTGTCGTTCATGGTGTACTCCCGCCAGGGAGCCATAAATTTCCGGTTGGCGGCGTTCACACGGCTGATCTTGGCACCATCCAGACCGGCGTAGACCTCGGGGTCATCCGCAATGAGGTGCAGCACGCAGACACTGCCCTCGCTCTCTGCGTAGTCGAGGTAGCGGCGCAGCTGGTAGGGCTTGCTGTCGGTCAGGGCTTCCTCGCTGCCCAGCTCCATCCGGGTGCGGGATACGGCATTGTCGCTCCAGTCCACCTGAACATCACGGGCTCCGGCCTCGAAGCCGCTGCGCACGCACAGGCGGGCCAGCGGGGCAGCCTCCAACGGGCAACGGATGATCATGGTCTGGCCCGGCTGAGGGTTCACGCCCACCCGGACGATAAAGTCAGCGTATTTTTTGAGCAGTTCATCAAAGTTTTTCACAAAAGGTTCCTTTCTGCCGCAAGAAACGGCATGGTTGTTTTGCCCTAAGTATACCCTCTTTTTTCAATTCTGTCCATCGGATAAAAGAAAACAGACGCTTCCGTCGTTGAAAAACGGGGAAACGTCTGCTATACTAACCTTGGGAGTGCTGTCCACATACGGTAAGCGGTCTAACCTTTCCGGCCCAAGCGTCGGGGAGGCGAATATTTTTTGTCGTGCCCCTGACGCTCTGCTGCGAAAGGGGTGATGCTCTATGACGCTATTGGAAACTTTAGCCCTGCTGACGTTGCTTGCAACCGTCGGCTTTGGCGTGTTCGATATCGCATGGAAAATCTTTACACACAAAAAATGACCGCCCCATGAGCTACCAACTCGGCGGTCATTTTTTAACTGATTTGCCAGAAAGGTACTGACCGTTTGCCGGGCAGCACTCTCTTTATCTATAATATACCACAGCCCCGCCGAAATTGCAACGGCGGGGCTGTTTTTATTTGGATCAGAACTCGATCTTGCTCTCGATATAGCTCTTGAGCTCGGAGATGGGCATACGCACCTGCTCCATGGTATCACGGTCGCGGACGGTGACGCAGTTGTCAGCTGCGATCCCCTTGGCCTCGTCACCCACGGTGTCGAAGTCCACGGTAATGCAGTACGGGGTGCCGATCTCATCCTCGCGGCGGTAACGCTTGCCGATGGAAC
>OGNO01001306.1_pt1 | contig 11964 bp, 9 predicted proteins | sample 1573491 | NCBI WGS metagenome assembly OGNO01 (sample SAMEA2581900, study PRJEB24529) | metagenome | biome: Human gut stool | place: China | collected 2011
AAGTACGCATACCGATATTTTCAGTATGAAAAAGATTTTATTTCTTTTTGTTTTTTCGTCTGTACTTTGCGAACTTATCTTTGCCGTTTTTGCCTCTTCCCTTCTGATTATGCGAATTGCGGTTGTTGTTCTGTTTTGAATAACCGCCCTGCGTTTGTCCCGCCATCGGAGTTACAAGACATTTTTTATCGTTACCGATTAAATCCCGTCTGCCGGCTTTGATGAGTGCTTTGATTACAAGCGGTTTGTTTTCGGGAATGAAATACTGCAGCAACGCCCTTTGCATTGCCTTTTCATTTTCAGACTTCGGAACATAAACCTCTTTGAGAGTGTACGGATCAAGCTCCGTATAGAACATACTCGTTGAAATTGTACCCGGAGTCGGATAGAAGTCCTGAACCTGTTTTGGGTGAATGTTTTCACGCTTGCAGAAAAGTGCAAGTTCTACGGCATCCGAAAGTGTTGACCCGGGGTGTGAGCTCATCAGATACGGCACGACATACTGGTCTTTATTTTCCTTGCCCGTAAAATCGTAGAACATCTTACAAAAACGCTTGTAGCTTTCAATATGCGGCTTGCCCATTTTATCAAGAACCGCCGCCGAACAATGCTCAGGGGCAACCCTCAGCTGACCGCTGATGTGATACTTTACAAGTTCACGGAAAAACTCGTCATTTTCATCTTCAATAAGATAATCAAAACGGATTCCGCTGCGGATAAACACCTTTTTAATGCCCTTGAGATTTCTCAGCTTTCGCAGAATATCAAGATATTCCGTGTGTGACACCTGCATATTCGGGCAAGGTGTCGGTGCAAGACATCTTCTGTTTTTACAAAGTCCAAGCTTTTTCTGCTTTTCACATGACGGAAGTCTGAAGTTTGCGGTAGGTCCTCCGACATCGCTTATGTAACCCTTGAATCGTGGATTATCAAGAAAACTTTCAGCCTCCTCAATAATACTCTTTTCACTTCTGACGGTTACCGCTCTGCCCTGATGAAAAGCAAGTGAGCAGAAATTACAAGCACCGAAACAACCACGGTTGTGTGTGATTGAAAACAGTACCTCGTTAATACCGGGTACGCCGCCAAGACTTTCGTAGCACTTTGGATACCAACGCTCATACGGCAGAGAATAGACATAATCAAGCTGTTTTGTGTCAAGCGGCTGCATCGGAGGATTCTGCACAAGAATATACTTTCCGTGCCTTTGAATGAGGGTTTTGCCCCTTACTGCATCAGCCTCCTCAAGCTCCCTGCGTGATGCAATTGCATAGTCACGCTTATCCTCTTTTACACGCTCGTAGCTTGGAAGTTCGACAACCGACTTTGGCACATAATCGTCTGTACGAATTTTATAGCAAACACCTCTGATGTCGTAAAGAGATTCAACAGGATAGCCCTCGGAAAGTCTTTTTGCAATTTCAATTGTCTGCAGCTCGCCCATTCCGTACACAAGCAAATCTGCCTTGCTGTCGAAAATAATTGAGGGCATTACCTCGTTTTTCCAATAATCATAATGAGCAAATCTTCTGAGTGATGCCTCAAGACCTCCGATTATAATGGGAGAATCGGGATATAGCTTTCTGATTATGTTGCAGTAAACTGTGACTCCTCTGTCGGGACGCCTGCCGTTTTTACCACCTGCCGTATAGGCATCATCATGTCTTTTACGCTTTGCAACCGTGTAGTGGGCAACCATACTGTCAATGTTGCCTGCCGACACCATAAAACCGAGCCTTGGTTTTCCAAACTGTGTAAAATCATCATCGTTTTTCCAATTAGGTTGTGCAAGGAATGCTGTTTTGTAACCGCAATCCTCAAGAACTCTCGTGATTATTGCCGCACCGAATGACGGATGGTCAACATAGCTGTCACCGCAAACATATACAAAATCGACTTCATTCCAACCTCGATCACGCATTTCTTTTGCGTTCATCGGTAAAAAAGCCATATTGAACCCTCCTTTATTTATTAATCGGCTCTGTTTTCAAGTGCATTTCTGCGTTCGAGCCATTCGTTGTAGGTCATGAGAACATCTCTCGGTTTTGAACCCTGATGAGGGCCTACAACTCCCATTTGTTCCATATCGTCAATCATTCTGCCTGCTCTTGCGTAGCCGACCTTGAGTCTTCTCTGCAAGAGTGAGGTTGATGCCTGTCCTGCTTCAATTACGCACTTGATTGCCTCTTCCATTTTGCTGTCAATATCAAGACCTTCGTCAGATGATGAATCTGAATCACCCGATTTTTTGCCCTGAGCAATTTCTTCTGCAGCAATTCTTTTAATTTTTTCTTCGATTTCAGAATTATACTGAGCCGAATATGCTTTCTTTATGTAGTGGGTTACACCCTCGATTTCTTCATCGGAAGCATAGCAGCCCTGAACACGAATAGGCTTTGGAGCACCTACAGGCGAAAACAACATATCGCCTCGGCCGATGAGCTTTTCACCGCCGCCTGTATCAAGAATTGTACGGGAGTCTGTGTTTGAACTTACCTTGAGTGAAATACGGCTCGGTACATTCGCCTTGATAAGACCTGTGATTACATTAACGGTAGGTCTTTGGGTTGCAAGGATAAGGTGCATACCTGCGGCACGAGCCATCTGAGCAAGTCGGCAGATTGAGTCCTAAACTTCGCTCGGAGCCGCCATCATCAAATCGGCAAGCTCGTCAATTGCAATTACAACACGGCTCATTTTTTCTTTGGCAACGGGAAGTCCGTTCACTTCAAGAACAGGCTGAACCTCTTCTCCCTCTTCATTAACAACAGGTGGATTTTTCTCCATATAATTCATATTTTTTTCGATAAGAGAATTATATGAATCAATATCCTTACAATCGTATTCGGAGAAAATTTTATATCTCTGGAGCATTTCGTTTACTGCCCACGCAAGCGCACCAGCCGCCTTTTTGGCATCGGATACTACGGGAATGAGCAAATGCGGAATACCTTTGTATTTTGAAAATTCAACCATTTTCGGGTCAATAAGCAACAGCTTTACTTCATCCGGAGTTGCCTTGTAGAGAATACTCATAAGAATTGAGTTTACGCACACGGATTTACCCGAACCGGTTGTACCTGCAATGAGCAGATGCGGCATTTTTGCAAGATCGGTAACAACAATTTCACCGGAGATATCTCTGCCGAGAACGGTTGTGAGCTTGCTCTTGCTGTTTCTGAACTTGTCCGAATCAATCAATTCACGCATTGTTACCATGCTTACAACCTTGTTCGGAACTTCAATTCCGACTGCCGCCTTACCCGGAATAGGCGCTTCAATACGAACACCGTTTGCGGCAAGGCTGAGTGCGATATCATCGGAGAGATTTGTAATTTTGCTGATTTTAACACCGGGGGCAGGCTGTAACTCATAGCGTGTTACGGACGGACCTCGGCAGATGTTTACAATGCTTGCCTTTACACCAAAGCTTGTGAGGGTATCAATAAGCTTTTTGGCATTATTCTGCATTTCTTCCATTGCATCGCTGTCATCGGAATTTAGCTTTGGTTTGAGCAACTGAATCGGTGGGAACTGATACTTTTTTTCTTCCTTTTGAGAATTATCGGAACGAACAGCTCTGTCAAGCTGTTCCGCAATTTCGTCACCAGCCTCCTCGCTGTTGTCTTTTTTGCTTTTGAGAAGTGCTTTTTTGACGATGTTCTCAGTTTCGGCATCAGGCTTGACCTCTGTCTGTTCAGCCTTAGAAGCTGACTTTTCGTTTGAGATATCCTCTGCTATTGCAGAAACCGTGTTGTCGGCACTTTTGCCCATAGGCTTGCTTGCACGATTGATTATGTTGATGAGATCCTGCGACAGATCCTTGTCTGCGGCATTTTCTTCCTTTGAATCGGCAATATCCGTGTCAATTCCGTTTACTGCCGACTTTGCTTTCTTGACCTTTGTCTTTTTGTCATCAAGCGGAATGTCAATAAAACTTCCCGAGGACTTTCTGTTTTCGCCTTCAAGCGCAATGTCGATATCGCCTCTTTCGGCAAGCTTTCTCTCACGGTTTTCTTCTCTGCGTTCTCTGCGAACTCTTGCCCTTTCCTCACCTGCTTCACGGATATGTACGGCTGTCCTTGACGCCGCCGCTGTCATATCTTTAATAGAAATGTTCGCAACAATAAGGATAAGTGCGGCTGTTACAACAAAGCTTGTAAAAAGTGCGGCTGTACTGCCGAACAGGACAACAAGCGGATAGCCGAGCAATCCGCCGATTATTCCGCAATCGAAAGTCATATACCTTGAGGTGTCGGAGGCATCCTTGAACAGATTGCCAAGACACGCAAAAAAGTTCATATCAGAATATTTTGCACCGCTGCCTGCGTAAATCAACGCCCCGATAAACAGAATTATGACGACACAAAGGAAAAGCTTCAGCTTATAGCGTGCAACCTGTTTCTCCTTTTCGGTCATAACACACAAATAAAAAAGCGTTACGGGAACAAGAAAAATTCCGAATCCGAGAACTCCGAAAAAGAAACTGCGTATCATTGTCCAGACATTTGAACCTTTTATGAAAATTATGCAGACAAAAACAGCTGCAACGGCGGCATAGAGGATTGCCCTTACACGCGGCGAAAGTCCGCTGCTCCTTTTCGGAACAGCGGATGCTTTGGTTCTGCTTGCAGTTTTTGCACCTTTTGATGAGGTTTTTGAAGAAGTCTTTTTTCTTCCCGACGCAGTATTTTTAGTTTTGTCAGCTGTTTTTTTGTTAGCTGCCAATAAAATCACTCCATTTAAAATTTATGCAATCGGCGCACCTGTGAAAAGGTTTACGCCCGTGTTCATTTCGATGATTGAAATTACAATAAATGCAACACCGACAACCGCTGTGTAGATTACAAAAATTTCCATTTTGTCGGATTTCAGGAACCACTTGAAAATTACGATTGCAAGATAGCCTACAACTGCGGAAACCGCCATTCCGATAATCAGCGGAAGAAATTCAATATTGCTTAAACCTTCGGGTGACTTGATTGCATCCACACCCTCAAGAAGTGCCGCCGCAAGGATTGACGGGATACCGAGTACGAATGTGTAGTCAAGTGCCTTCTGCTTTGAGATTCCTCTCATCTCACCGACCGAAAGTGTTGAGCCTGAACGGGAAAGTCCCGGAAGGAGTGCGGCACAAACCTGTGTTACACCGACAAGGATTGCGTCAACAACATTAAAATTATCTCTTGTTGCCTTTCCATTGCTCTTTGCTGCAAGATGTTTGTGAGTTGAGGCAACACTCTTGCGGTTACGGATAATACCGATTGTTAAAAGTACGCTTGTGAGAATGAGCGAACAGGCAGTTACTATGAGAACAGGACTTGCGGAAAGCCGGTCTGCAAGGTCCTTGAGTTTCATATCTGTTCCGGGGATTGGCAGAAAAAGCAAGAACAGCGGTATAAGACCGATGATGAGCATTACAACGAGATTACGGTTGTAATTCATTTTGCTCCATTTGAACTTGCCTGTGAAAATATCCTTGAGCATAAGGAAAAATTCTTTGATAAGATCCCACACAAGTTTGTGGTAGAATGCAACAACGGCAACAAGTGTGCCGACATGGAGCATTACATTAAAGAAAAGATTGCTTTCGCCTGTGCCTGCACCGAGAATGTGCTGTGTGATTGCGAGGTGGCCGCTGCATGATACGGGCAAAAATTCGGTAAGTCCCTGAACAACACCCTGAATAATAGCATCTAAAATTGACATGGTTATGTATTCCCTCCAAAAAATAAGTTTTACGAATCTTCTTTTTTATTTGTACGCTGAAAAGCCGTATGGGTTGGCATAATTAAGATTTCATACAAATCATAAGCGTCACAATATATATGTATTCGGGCAAAACGCCCGAAATTATTTTTCCTGCTTTTTTGAGCGTGATTTTACAGACTTTGGCTTGCTCCCTTTGTTTTCTTTAATCAAATCATAAAGAGCGTTAATTGCGTCGGAAACTGTTCCGACCTCGTCAATCAAGCCTTCTTCAACAGCCTCTTCTCCCTCAAGAATAGTTCCGATATCCATTACAAGCTCACCCGTGTTAAGCACAAGCTGATTATAACGGTCTTTTGTAATATTGGAATTTTCGGCAACAAAGGTTGTGATTCTGTCCTGCATACGCTGAAAATATTCAAAGGTCTGCGGAACTCCGAGTGTGAGGCCTGTTGTTCTAACGGGATGAACCGTCATTGACGCACTCTTTGCGATAAAGCTTTTCTTTGCCGCAACAGCAAGCGGAATTCCTATTGAATGACCTCCGCCGAGTACGATGGAAACGGTCGGCTTTTTCATTCCCGAAATCACCTCGGCAATTGCAAGACCTGCCTCAACATCTCCGCCGACTGTATTAATCAGCACAAGCAGTCCGTCAATTCTTTCGTCCTCCTCAACCGAAACAAGCAGAGGGATGACATGCTCGTATTTTGTGGTTTTGTTTTGTTGTGAAAGAATGTAATGACCTTCAATCTGACCGATAATCGTCAGACAATGCAGCACACAGTCCTTATGAGTTGTGAGAACAGAACCTGTTTCTCCGATTCGGTCTGTTTGTTCTTCACTTATGGGGCTGTCGTTTGCAAGCTTTTGCGGATCATCATCCGGCGCAGGATTTTTAACATAGTTCCCTTTTTTTGATGAGACTTTTGAAGATTTTGATTTTTGTGGCATTGTATGCACCTCCGAGAATAGTTTCACCGAAATTGCACGCAAAATGTATGCATACAAAAAATAAGACGCACAAGCCACATTGTTCAATTGTAAAAAGCCTTTAGTGCTTATTATACCATTACAGCAAAATTATTTCAATAATTTTATTTCTTTATTTCTAATAAGTAATAATTATTTAAAAGAATTATAGTAGTATTAAAGAAATATTATTCCGACAGAACCTGTCGGAAGTTGTTATGGAGTGATATTCAGTTGACATCTGACATAATTATGGGGGTTGTCATTTTAGTTCTTATTTTGCTTTCGGCGTTCTTTTCGGCGATTGAAACTGCATTTTCGTTTGTAAACAAGGTGCGTGTTCAGCGTTACAAGGATGACGGCAACAAAAAAGCGGCAGCAGCGCTCTACATAATAGAGCATTTCGACAATGCCCTTACAACAATTCTCATCTGCAACAATGTTGTAAACCTGAGCTGTTCTTCAATTGCGACTGTGCTGTGTATGAATCTTTTCGGTGACGCAGGCTCGGCAATTGCAACGGGTGCAACAACTTTTCTTGTTCTGACATTCGGTGAGATTGTGCCGAAATGTCTTGCAAAGGAACATTGCGATGCCTTTTCACTCAAAACAGCCGGATTGCTCAGAGGACTTATGACACTTCTTACACCGCTTGTGTGGATTTTCACACGATTCAAAATGATTGCCTTAAAGATTGCAGGCAGCAGCGGTGACGCTCCGTCAGTTACTGAAAATGAGCTTAAATACATTGTTGAGAGCATTGAGGAAGAAGGAGTTCTTGAAGAGAGCGAAAGCGAGATGGTTCGCTCCGCACTTGACTTTGACGAAACTACTGCCGAGGAAATTCTCACTCCGAGGGTTGACATCACATTTATCAGCATTGATGACTCGCCCGAAAAAATCAAGGATATCATCATTGAAAACCGCTATTCAAGAATTCCCGTGTACGAAGGCACGGTTGACCATGTTGTCGGTATTCTCCATACAAGAGATTATCTTGAACGACTTGCAGACGGTAAAGCGCCCGATGTTAAGGAGCTTATGCAGCCGCCTTACTTTGTGTTCAAAACGCAACAACTTTCAAAAATCCTTAATGCATTCAAACGCACAAAAATTCATCTTGCGGTAGTTACGGATGAATACGGCGGAACACTCGGTATTGTTACAATGGAAGATTTGCTCGAGGAAATTGTCGGTGAAATATGGGACGAGGACGAGGAAATTGAGCATAACTACTACAAAATCGGCAAGGGCGAGTTCCTTGTAAACGGCGATATGGAACTTGAAGATATGCTCGGTCTGTTCGATATGGATGAGGACAGTCTTGAATGTGACAGCGTGACGGTCGGCGGATATATTCTTGAACACGCAGGAACAATCCCACACAAGCGTGACAACATTGAGGCCGACGGCTTTAAGTTTACCGTTATGGAGGTTAAGGATCAGCGTATTTTACGGGTTGTTGTCAAGAAAAGCGACACTTCCGAAGAAAACGAATCCGATGAAAAAAGCGAGAACAAAAAGTCTGAATAAATAAAACATAACAGGAGCAGTATTTTTACTTACCGCTCCTGTTTTTTTACTGTATTTTTTTGCAGAGAGAAGTGCATAATGAGCTGACGGGGATACAAAGAAATGCCCACAGGGTGCTGTAAAACGGACAAATCTGCCCTTTTAAATTAAGTCGGCAGTTTGAATAATCCCAGACATTAAGCCTGAATTTCAAATTGACAACACAGCCGCAGCAGTATTCAAGTGCGGTAATTATCGCACTCCCCGATATGCATTTTTGCAGCATATTCATTTTTGAAAAGCGCTTGTAAAATCTGAAAAGCGACACAAACGCAGTTCCGCCCGTGACCGCCATTGACCAATGAGTTTTTCTCCGCCACAAAATTTCAAGCAGAGCGTAGCCTGCTCCGCCTATTGAAAAGAGAATGCAATCGTTACGCAACCGTAAACTTTTTTTCATAAGGAATCACCTGTTTTAGTTTTTGCCGAAACAGGTGATTTATTTAACCTATGAATTTTTTATTTTGTCAAAGCATCTCTTTTAGTTCTTCAAGAGAATAAAGACAGTTGATTGCGGTCAAAAATGCGTTTGTTGAAAGATATGACGGCAGACCGAGTTTTTTAAGAATCTTCTTGCGGTTTATTTCTGAATTTTCAGTTCCCGTAAGTCCGAGGACAAATAGATCGGCTTTAGTAATTTTCCTTTCGGGAATATTATTTTCTTCGCCGATTATCTCGGCACCGCTTTTGCGGATTGCATTTATTATAACCTCATTGCTGACGCCTTCAACGCCCAAAAGCCCCTCTTTACCGCCTTTTGCCTTGCGTTTTTCCTTGCCTTTGATTTGAGGAATATAGCAATTTTTAATTTTTGAATTATCGACCGAGCCTTTAAGGAAATTCCTTATTACAAAGCCTGCACCGTCGCTGTCGGTCATTATAAGTATTCCCCTTGTTTCGGCAATTTTGCGGATAAGCGACTGCTTTTCTTTGTCGGAAAAAACACGGAAACCGTTGGTTTCGATTATCGGAGCATCTACAATTGATGAAAGCTTTATCTTGTCATCTCTGCCCTCAACTATGACAGCCTCACGGATTTTGAGCATTAGATTCTGCCCTCCTTTGCAATCAAAAGCAAACGGGAAATAAGCTGTTCAATTAAAAATCTTTGATTAACGGAAACTGATTTAAGCTTTTCGTCTGTTTCAACAAGCACATCAAGGCTTTTCCGAAGTGCCTCGGTTGAAGTCCTTGAAACGGAGGTTCTCGCCCTGTTTAACACAAACGCACGGTTTTTGTAGGCAAAATCTTTCGCCACGGTTTCTTTACTGACTGAGCATTCATCTGCAACACGCATACGATATGCATCGACATAGGCGGATGAAAGTGCATAGAGAATGTTAATCGGTTCTTCCCGCTGACAGAAAAGTGTGTCAAGCTTTCTGAACGCTCTGTCACCTCTGCCGTTAATAACATCGTCAGCCATATCATATGTTCTTGCTTCAAGGTTTACGGTTGACAAAAGGTCGATATCACGGTCGGTAATTTCCTCACCCTTTGCATATGCGGCAATTTTGTTGACCTCGTTTTTCAGAAGATTGAGATCATCACCGACATTTGAAATAATCTTTGACGCATTGAGGTGTGAAATCAGCTTGCCGTTTTCGTTTGCCCACTTTGCAACATACTTTTCAATAATTTGTGAGTTGATTTTTTCAAAACAGCAGACGCTGCCGATTTTTTCAACACGCTTTATAAGAGCTGTAAAGGAAGTTTTATTCTTTGACGGAACATAAGTCGGCATTGAAATTATGAGAACCGTACCGTCCCATGCTCTGCTTGTTAGCTCTTTAAGAGTATCAAGCCGATCCTTCACCATATTATCAAAGTAAATGTCGGTCACAACAACACAGTTGCGTTCCGCCATAAACGGCATTATTTGCAGGGATGCGGCAAGTTCCTGAAAATCGATGTCGCCGCTGAATGTATGATAATTGAAATCGGACGGGTTTTTGCCTGCAACAGCCTCACAAAGCTTTTTTGTGTAACTTTTGACAAACATCTGCTCCGAACCGTAGATTAGGTACACAGGCGAAAAGCTTTTGTTTTTAATTTGTTTTTTCAGGTCTGCTTCGGTGATGCGCGGCATTTTATCCTCCGTTCAGATTGACCGTTATGTTTCTTTCAGATGTTGAAATAACGGTTGGACTGATTTCTTTAATAGAATCATAATTTTTCTTAAACTGCTTTTCAGATCCCGAAAATATCACGGTATTGCATGATATCAAATCGAAATTTTCGGGGACTGTATCAATCAGCAAACAATCGGGGTTGCGATACTTTTCGGGCAGATTTGAAAGGTCTGCATCTGTCGGCACAAACAATACAGTCATATTTTTCCCTTTTATGAACTGAAACATTGTGTTGTCAACGCAGATTACCTCATCCGTCACCGTATCGGAAAGATTCAGCATAAAATGACTGTTTCCGCCGAAAGTCTGTCGGCTGTTACCGTCAAAAGCGTTCAAAAGATTTTGCTTTTTAATGTCATTATCATATACCAAAATATTATTTAAGTCAAATTTTGTGACCGCAAAGCGTTCAAGAGAAGAGTATTTATTATTCTGATTCGGAATTATCATATATTCAATATCTGAGTATCTTTCGCTGATATCGGCTGTCACATCGTCTGCGCTTGCTCTGTTGCCTCCGCATGAAATCACGGAACAGCTGTCGGGGCAATTGACTGTTGCAAAAACACCGTTGCCGACATTATAGATTTTCATTTCGCCGTTATCGGCTGTTAAAAGCACATTGAGCGACGCTCCGATTACGAGGACTGAAATTGATATCGGAACAGAAATTCTGACATAGAATTTTCGATTTATTACAAACAATCCGCCGATTGCGAGAAGTACGCTGACACCTATCCACACAAACCAATAGAGCGAATGGGTTTTAATTGTGCTGAATGGGAGTTGTGAAAAAGTTGAAACCAACCACAAAATTGCCTTTGAACATAATCCCGAAACGAGTCCAAACGGGTATGCAAAAAATGATATAAACGGGCAAATAAAAAGTACCGAACACAACAGAGAACATACCAAAAGTGCCGAAACAAACGGTTCACATAACAGAGAAACAAGTATGACTGTCGGGGAAATTCTGTTGAACGCAACGGCGGTTATCGGCAAAATCCACAGAAATGCAGATACTGAAACCGACAGCATATTTACGCAGATTTTAAACAGCCTTTTGATATAATAGACAACCGTTCCGACAAAACCGTCCTTACGCTTGTTTTGGTAGTGAAAGAATCTCAGCACAGAGCGTTCAATCGGTCTTGACCACAGAATTATACCCGTCGTTGCCGAAAATGAAAGCAGCATTCCGATATCGGCTACCGCATATGGGTTGAAAGCTGTCAGAACAATTGCGGCAAAACCAAGGTTATTCAGCGAGTCGGCTATTCTGAGATTTGATGATGCAAACGACACAATTATCATCATAATTCCTGCACGGACAACCGAATGCGCAAAGCCCGTTACAGCCATAAAAGCAATAACCGTGAATGTGGTAAAACCTGTTATCAAAAATCTGTTTTTTGTTAATTTTCTTACCAAGAACAATACAAACGAAGTGATTATAACAAGATGCATTCCCGAAACCACTATTAAAAACGAAGTGCCTGTCAATGAAAAATCATCTTTAACGCTTGAATCAAGAGCTGTTTTCTCGCCCAAAAGAACGGCACGGCAGAGCGTTGAATAA
>OGNO01001315.1_pt1 | contig 11927 bp, 7 predicted proteins | sample 1573491 | NCBI WGS metagenome assembly OGNO01 (sample SAMEA2581900, study PRJEB24529) | metagenome | biome: Human gut stool | place: China | collected 2011
TTCTAACCAATCCGCCTTGTGCTTCCTCCTCAAAGAAATTATGAATAATATGTGCCAGTTTCATCAGCTCCTTTTCAAGAGCCGGGTACATTTCCTGCTTTTGCCAAATGAGTTTCCAGTCAAGATCCATGTTCTTGGGAATCATAGCCATCATTTTTGCTATGGCATATGGAATTATTTGAGCTTTATTACCTCCTGTCGGATACCAGTCTGCTTTATTGATGCGACGATCCAGCGAATCAAAGATAATTACAGAACATACACATTTTGAGAAATATACCTCATTGATACTCTCCTTGGAGGTTTCATACAGACTGTCGATCGTTTTAGCGAATCGGGAGAAGTTAATAGCCGAACTCTGACATACCTCATGAGGATTCATTGCAAATGCATTGAGGCATTTGGCAAGTTTCTCCTTTTTGATGACTTGATTTTTAGGGTGTTTCTCACAAAATTTTGCACGAGCCGCGGAACTGAGCTGCATTTGTTCCTGCTCCCACTTCCCTCTTGAACGCTCATAAAACCAAATTGTCTGGTATGGATTGCCATTTACCGGCGGAGCCATCCTCTTTCTTGACAATTGTTCCATTATGACATGGTATGGATGGTTTGAGAAAAAGTCGGCTTCAGACACAGCATTCTGGCTGTTTGCACACTGAGATATTGTTTTGGTAATATTGTTATATCGTTCAATGTCATCCTCGGACATATCATCATCAACATTAAGCACTGTCAGCTTCATCGGGACAAACAGGTTATCCATGCCTCCGTCCTTTACCTCTTTCTTGATTTTTGCATTGGCCAGTGATGCCGTAGTTTGACCGCCATTTATTATTTGGGGATCTTTAAGGTATACTATTTTTGTCCCGTCATCAGAAAAACCGATTGAGCGGGCAACCACAGCAATTCCATTATTATATGTAAAGAAATTTCCCGGATGCTTTATAATGGTTTCACGTATTCCTTTATTGACTTTGCCTCTCACGCTCAAAAAAGCACGAATGTTGCCCTGCAGCAGCTTGCTGCCATATTTGCAATAAATCTTTGCCAAGAACTCTCCCGGAACAATACCCAGATAAGCATCATAGTTCGCATCCTCGCCAATGTCTGCTTTGAGATACTGAATGCCGTCACAATCAAAATCCTTGGTTGCAATCTCAATGATTTCACTGGAATTAGAGGCATATGTCTGATGAAAACGCTCTATTGTCCACACATTCAGTTCAACCGGCCTTTCGAGGAATTCCTCGCGGCTGACGTTTTTAACCTGTTTGCTGAGAATGGCATTGGATAGAATGATAAACTTGAATCGGGAGATTTCGGTAGCAAGCATACTTTTGCCCACTTTTGTTTTTATCTCCTTTGCAACATTAATGGCTTGGTCTGAATCGTCGCAATATGCAGAAATATCACCATCAACACTCTCCTCAATAAAATTCCTCATGTGAAGGAATAATTCATCAATGCGTGTATTGGTTAATGTAGGAATATTGTCGATTTCATTGACAAAATCACTGGCAATCATAACCAGCGCTCCATCAGCTTCATCATAAGCATAGGCATCAAAAGACATTATGCGCCCCCGGCGCCCCTTCATTTCGATGGACATAGGCATAGGATCAGAAACATCTCCTATATCTTCCAGAAGTTCCAGTGCTCTGCTGATAAACTGCGCCTCAGGCGCCGATCCTTCATGTTCGGCATCAAAGCGGAGCTGCTCCATAAACTGTTTTCTAAATTCGCCTATCTCCATTGCGGTGTGCTTGTTATGATTGTTTAAATTCTTCTAAATTTGAAAGGATGAGTTCATATTGAACCTTTATAATTGGCAGTGCAATACTATTCCGCATAATGCGCGGGAATCCTTCTGACACAATATACTTGGCAAATGAGCTTTGTGAATATACAAAGTTATCGTAATCACTTGACCAGTCAAAGCCGTATGACATTAGTTTCCTTGCAAACATCTCCTTGTAGAAATCACTGCTTATCAATGTCATAATTTCATTGGCGAGAGAGCTGAGTTTAACGCCGTTATATCCAGGGCTCATTTTTTCAAGTTTGTATACAGCCAAACAGCCGTCAACATTACTATCCAGCTGCTCAATTGAAGAGATGCGCACAGCATCTTTCCCTGCGCTGACTGTTTTCACTTCATACCAGATGCTGTCTATTGAAAAATCTTTACTGGTTTTTTCAGGCCCGGTCCAGCTGTCTACTGCCTTGTCTGTTCCATACATTGGAATCATTTCGTTTTTCAAAAATAGCATTTCCCCGATCAAGCCCATAATTTCCGGTTCAGTCAAGTCTCCGTGATTGGGTTTGAACAGACGCTTCCATGATGCGTATCTGTTGCATATGGCCCGATAGCCTTCAACCTGGTCAGTTATTCCGTTAAGAGAAGACAGAAGATCCTGGCAGAATGTGCAGAACCGTTCAAGGAGTTCTTCTTTCTCAAGCAAGAAAATCAGTGAATATGAGTTATCATCCTCATATTGCTCGACAGATATTACCTCGGAGCCAAAGATTCGTGTTGGAACATACTGTCCTTTGAACTTGAAAGCATATCTGCCTTTGTCGTCTTTGCCTATATAGGTGTCAAGATCTCTGGCTGTTCCAACTCTTTTAAAAAAGCCTTGTTCAAATCCTTCAGAGAAAATGCCGTATATATCCTGGCTATTGTATTGTTTCATTGTCTTCAATGTCTTCTGACTCATCCTGCATAAACTGCTGATAATATATTTTGTTCGCCTTGTAATGTTTTATATTTTGAGCACCTTTTACTCCTGGGAATCCTATGGCAAAGGCAACCATTTTATCTCCCCCCAATGCTTCCCGGTATTCAGACAGCTTCTTCTTTTCATCTTTTCCCTCGGTCCTCACAGGCTCGATGAGCATAATTATCAACAGAGGTTTTCGGTCTGCCAAATGCTCAAAGTATGCTCTATTTGGAATTTCCCGATTTTCATTTTTACCTTCCTTTCTCCACTGTTCTTTGCATTTTCTCTTTACGAAATTCAACTGATCTTCAGATAGTCCATAAGCACCTTCCTGAGTGCTCAGCAATTTTCGCCGCGAGCTTACAGCAATAGCATTATTCTCAACATGGACAGTGCGTGCTGCACATCTGACAGATGCTATGTGCGGTATTTCATAACATTTGTCAGACTCGCCGCTTTGGAAAACTATATCCCAATGCTCTAATCCTACCGTGTTTTCATCTGTTATGAAATCCAGAATATATTCAGTGTTGAAACTCGGATTAACCTTTGAACTTTTAATATTTTTCACAAAAGCCGCTACAATATCTTTCGGCACATCTTTTACTATCAGAGATGTATTATTTTTGAATTTATCAAACGACAAGTTTCTCTTAAACAGCTCCTCTGCCAGCCAAGTCACTTGTTCAAGATTAAGAGTGTTGTGAGTCGCATTCAGACTGATATACGGTGTTTCATATATATTGCCGTAATAGGATTCCTGTATATCCAGATTGAAGGACTGCCTCATCTTATTGCCAGCAGTGATTTGCAGCTCCTGACAATTGTCGCGCACTTTAATTCCGAAATCCTTTGGCGTCAGCCGCTGTGCAACCATCTCTTTCAGCTCTTCCTTCAAATCCTCTGACGCCATAGAAATCTCATCATACCAGATTGCACTTTCTTCACTCGTCCATATTTGGAAGATATCTTCATATCCTTTTCTATATCCGAACCAGCGCCCCATCTGCATCAGGACATCAAAAGTAGCCGTATTGCGGTAGAAGTAGCTTGTCAGCAGCCCCTCCAAGGTCAAACCTCGTGACAATGCCATTCCTCCGACGGCAATAACCCGCAATGACGGATTTTCTTTGTAGTCGAGTTTCCCGCTTGATTTTAATCCATTTACAACAAGAACCTTTATGCACTCAATTGCTTTGAAAAGGTTTTCTTTTCTAACAACTCTCTCAAATGAAACATCAGAGACAAAACTGTAATGCTTATCCCACAACTGCTTCAATTCTTTATATAGAGGCAGATTCGTGTTTTTGCAAGAATCGCTGTTGAAATCTTTTTCAACGATGCTCTTGAATTCATCATAAATACGTTCTACCTCTTCTTTTATTACATTTTGCACCTTCACGAATCGAGACATATTCACCAGCATGCTTCTTGGCGCTGAACTTTGTCCTCGCAAATCTCGAATGGTATTCGCCAAAAAGAAACAATAAATAGCCTCTTTTAACGAATCGGGAAGGATTCCGTTCCATTCTTTCTGATGCCGATAGTAAAATGCCCCTGCATTCAACTCATCGATGTGGGTGCGAGCCCAATCACGCCAGCATCCGTCTCCGTAGTCGGGTTCATCAATATCAATGATATATTTTATATTGCGATAATATTTGGAGCCGGCATTGAATATCTGCTTTGCTCCAATGTATGTTGAGGGGGTTGGCAGTGTGTATATAAAATGTTCCGGGAACAAATCTGCATTTTTCATTTCATCAACAGAATCCGGGTCGATGAAAACATTTGCAAATGGGGTCGCTGTAAAACCGACATACGATGCGGTTTTAAACAAATTGCAAATTTTTCTTATAATAGCATTTGTCTTTGTTGGATTCGTTTCATCCTTGCTCGTATTGACAGATGCATTGTCCGCTTCATCGTCTATAAGTAGCAAGGGCGCATTAACGCACTCCTCTGAATGATCATAATTGTTGTACTTTAGCCAGTTGTGTAATTTTGTAAGAACTGATACATTCTTTTTGACAACAAACAATACAACTGAACGCTGTGCTTCAAGCGACACAAAAATACTGTCTTTCTGTCCGACAAAATCTGATGATTGAGTTGTATAAGACGATGCCAGCAGCTGTTTGTCATATTTGCCGACGCCCACTCGCTTGGGCTTCTCTATTTTTGTTATATCATCTCTCTTGATTTCAAGGCCTACAATGCCTTGGTCAATACGCTCCTGAGTCTGCTGGCGTAGATTCTCTGTTATGCCTGCCAGCAAAATGACAACCTTGTAACCCGCATCAACAGCTTTGCATATCAGACCGGAATACGTTGCTGTTTTTCCAGACTGAACGTCACCAATAACCAAACCGCGAATCAACCGCCTTCCTTCATGCGCTTCTTTCGGATTGCAAAGACAATTCATTATGGCGGGAAGAGTCTTCTTGTCCAAGATGTCTATACTCTTGTCATCAAGCGATGATTCTTCCAGAAGATATTTGCTGTACAGCCTCCAGAAATGCTCATCTTCGATTTCTGCATGCTCATACCAATTGTGAGGATCATCATAGTCGTCGAATATACAATTGCCTTTAGTGTGTTTTATAGCTTCTTCTGTTTCGATGGCGCGAAAAACTTCTGCCCTGTCCTCATCAGTCAGGCTGATTGGAATAAATTCAAGCCCCTTATCTATATAGGAGTCAATATCTTCGTATTTTATGGTTTTCCCGTTTCGCTTGTCGACCCCGATGCGGCGTTTGATAACCATAATGAGATCATTGAACTCATCACTGCTTATCTTCATTTGTATAATAGTTTATCAGCATTTCTTTCAGTTGCGGAAGACAGCACCATGGTTCGGCTTTCATAATAGTATCAACAGCGTCATTAAGCTCCCTGCCGTATTTAATCATTTTGTCGATCAGCGTAACTCCCAACTGAAAATTATCCTCAAGGTCTTGCGTTTTATCCGCTGCAACAATAGCGTCATTGCACCTGTCTACGTATATATCCTGTACTGGAATACCTTTTTCTATCTCTGACAACAAAGTTTCTACGATGTCTGCCGCATCGTCAGGAATGTGTTCCATCACATATTTGCAGAGCGGACTGTTTCGATTGATCTGATAGTAGTAGGCATCATTTCTGCCGCGCATTCTATCCCAAATGTGGCTTATATTATCTTCCGAATTATCTTTGCGGCCGCGATGCGTCTGTTTTCTAACAGAAATGTCCATTGCTTCTTCAACGGTTTTTTTAAGCTGGTTCTGAATTGATTTGGGTATTGAAGCATTCTGTTTCTTAATATCGATGCCCCAAATGTCATCCAGAGAGTTGGGGATGTCTACACGTATTCTGGCATTTTTTGTCAGCTCACTGCGTTTGAGCCCAAACCATGTCCCATAAATAATAAGCCTCTGATTCCTGTAAATATAGAAACCCTGTCTTGTTCTCAGATTATCAGTACCGCCTAAAAGTTTTTTATCTTTTTCTGTTAGGTCCGAGCCAAAAGGCAGTACAAACGGACGCACTTTTATCAGCCGTTCAATACCTTGGCTGTCCCGCAGTGCAATAGCGAACTCTTTTTTTGTCGTAGTTTTAGCATTGCTTTCAAGAAATGGATCCTGTGCCTTTACTTTCGCGTTGTTAATCCAGATAACAAGCTTCTTCGCAGAGATATAGCGGTGAAAAATAAGAGCCACATGATCCTGCACTTTATCGCTTAATTCACGAAGAGTGCTGAAAACCTGTCCATGACTCGACTTTTCCAACACATCAAAATCTTCCCATATCACAAGAGTTCCGCTGTCATTAGTCTTTCCTGCTTCACGCAGATTCTCTATGTACGGCAGATTTGATATTTCATCAATGGTCAGTTCGTTAACAAACCATTTTTTATGTTTAAGTATGTAATTATAGTCCCACGAATACGCACTGATATCTCCGTCTTGCATGCTCACAACTGTCAATATGCGGCATTGTGACAATGATGCAGCTTTAAGTCCCAGCCCAAACCTTCCTAAATCATTTTCAGAGCGGGCTGCTTCTGCCGCAGAACTGCCATAGCACATTGCCTCGAAAAGTTCTTCACGAGACAGCCCGCAGCCGTCGTCAAGAATGCCCACTGCTTGTTTTTGGAAAGAATCGGTTGGGAAAAACAGTGAAACGTATGAGCATCCGGCACTAATGCTGTTGTCAATAACATCAGCGATTGCAGACTCGAAAGAATAGCCCATTGAGCGCATTGACCCCATCAGCATATCAGCTTTAGGAATATTTTCTTTATAGATGCCCATCGCAACAATATTATTTATAAGTTAATATCTTCTTCATAACAGCTTTGGCAAGCAGCGGAGGAACAGCATTGCCGATTTGCTGCTGAACATATGATACAGGCCCTTCAAATATGAAATGGTCTGGAAAACTTTGCAGCCGGGCTGCTTCGCGAACGGACAACCCTCGATCTTGATGAGGATGTATAAGCATGCTTTTTCTATAATTCGATATTACCACAGATGGCTTGCCACCGATTAATCGTTTATATATTCCGCTGTGGCATCGTTTTTTATCAGCATAATTCTCCATTAAGCGGTCGGGGATAGATGACCAGTTTTCGCCTTGTCCGATGTATTTATAGCGCTCAACTACATAGTCCTTATTGCGTGATACGATATTTTGGGTAGGGGCTTTTGACTTTTTTCTCATCAGCTGAGCATATGGAGACGCCTGCTCAAAAGGAACTGTGTATTCCCCCTTCATTTGAATTTCTCCATTTCCAAGAACCGGTAAATCACTAATTGCCTCATCAACAGAAACTGAATAATCAAATTCTTTGGGGAATTCAAAATCTATCCCATTTCTATTCCCGACAATAAACAGCCTGTTTCGGCGTTGCGGCACGCCAAAGTCAGAAGCATATAGTATTTTTGATTTGACTGTATAGCCAATATCTCTAAATCGGTTTTCTATATGATTCTGGATATTCTCCTCTCCGTTTTTAAATTTTGTCAGGCCATATACATTTTCAAATACAAACCATGTTGGAGCAATTTTATCAACAAAACGCAAAAATTCCTCAAACATCCTGTTATTTGGATTTGACATATCTCTGGTTTTTGTGTTTGAAAGAGAGAACCCCTGACATGGAGGACCGCCCATTATGATAAAAACAGGTTGAGTATTTAATTTGTCGGCTGAAAGTTTTCTTATATCTTCGCAGAATACGGTTGCATTCTTAAAATTCCTTTTATATGAGGCTGCTGCATAAGCGTCTGCTTCAACTGCATACCGCATGGATATGCCAGCCATTTCTGCACCTAGACTTAATCCGCCTGCACCTGCAAAAAGGTCTATGCCAATCAGCTGTTTATTGGTCTTCATCATTTTATAGTTTGCATCTTGCATATTTTTACCATTCTTCAGCACACTGAATGTATTCAATCGGCTGAATCGTATTTTACAAAGATACATTTTTTTCATAAACGGAGATTGACTGAATAAAAAATCAGAGGGCTATAAACGTTTATATTTGAATAACATCCAAAGAATGCAGAATGTTGTTTGTCAACCGGCCTAAATTTTTAAATAATCACTATCTTTACCAAAAGATAATAAGCATCAAAATGCCAGATACATTAACTCAAGAACAACGCCGTCGCTGTATGTCGCATATTCGGTCCAAGAATACTAGGCCTGAAATTCTTGTAAGACATGAACTTTTCCGCAGAGGGTATCGTTATCGGATCAATGTCAACAAATTGCCTGGCAGACCAGATATTGTTTTACCCAAATACAAAACGGTAATTTTTATAAATGGATGTTTCTGGCACGGACATGAAGGATGCAAGCATTTTGTTCTGCCGAAATCAAATATAGAATACTGGGAATCAAAAATTCTCGGCAATCAACAAAGAGATAAAGAAGTTATATTGAAGCTTCAGCAGCAAGGATGGAGAGTTATTATAGTATGGGAATGTGAGATACAGAAATCCCAATTGCCAAGAATTATTGATAAAATAGATTCAATCATCAAGTGTCCATGAACAGTGAACTGTTTTGTATATTTTAAGGTTAGATAATCCGAATATATTTAATCGCCAGATTCTTATTTTGAGTAAAATGATTGTATATTCACTCATTATGCGACAGAACAATGATAGAACTGTTAACATGATGAGGTGTTATCGTGCGATTTAGGAGTAATAATCGCAGGTTGCATGATGTCCAGATTCAGTCATTTCCTTTGGTAGCGATCAGCTGATACTGCTGGTAAGAATATCCGCAAGATTTGCGGAGCAACTTGCATGACCTTGCGGATTTCTTTCGACGGCAATACCTTGGGAGGAGGGGGGGCTTATTTGTTTTTCAATCGGGAGGCATTTTTGTTCAGACGCTCGGCTTCTCGTTCTTTCAGTCTTGCCTGTTCTTCTAATTGGACTTTGCGTTGAATGGTTTGTTCATATTCTTCGACATCCTTCTTCATCTGGCGGATTTTTGCGTTGTCGCGGTTTAGTTCAAAAATCTCCTCCAGCTCAGCGATACGCTTGGACGTCGCCTCACCTTTCATTTTGATATAGCGGTATTTCAAATCATTTGCGGCCAACTGCTGATTGCTTACCGAGATCCGGTAAATAAAACCAATAAGGAGGACAATTATTACCGCCATAACAAATATTACCAGCGCGGTTTTCGAGGATTTAATATCGAGCGTATAGGTATGTCGATGCTCCTGCACAGGCAGATTTTTGAGCATTGCCGCTGCTTCGACGGCTTGCCCTACCTGCTCTATCAACGTATGCGTCTGCCTATTTTCCTTGTCGATCACCTCCAGTCTCTCAGCCAACTGTTGCAGCAGCATATCATATTTGTTAACTATCTCCCGTTCCTGCTCGGTTTTTATTTCGGGCTGGGCTGTATGCCGTTGCAGGGGCTCCAGCAGTTGTGCTACCTGCCCCTGCGAGCGTTCCGCAGCCTCTATCAACCGCTCGATCCGTTCCAGCTGGGCATTCTCCAAACCTGCCTTGGTGTTTTTGATGGCCTTGACAAGCGTGTCTTTGAGATCTTCGTACATCTCAAACGACAGGGAGATCTGATTATTCTCTTTCATTGTCATTTCTGGATTGAAGTTAAAGTTTTACATGAGGTCTATTCTTCTGTTCGCGCAACCTGCGCCTGTGTTCCATCGCAGCTATAGCCATCGCCTCGGCCGCAGCGTTGAGCAGTGCCGTGATGCGTGCGATATACTCTTCGGGACTTTCTCCCGGCTTGCGCTGCAACTGTTCGGCCGACACCCCGCCGGGCGAACCGGCCGGCGGCAGCGGAATAGTGTCGAGCTTCCCGCCGGTACCGGGTGCGGCAGGCTCTTCGCGCGTACTGCCGCCCATGCCGCCGAACAGCGCTGCAAACGCCGAACGGTAATTGCCAACCGCCGCCGAGAGGTTTCCGAGGAGTGCAGCCCAGTGCAGGGTTTGTTGCTGCAGGCAGGTGAAATGGCGGTCGAGTTTCGTAAAGCTAAAAGCCCGGTCGATCTTCGAGCCGGAAAATTCGAAACCGTTTTTCGAGAACAGAACCCCTTGTTTGCGATCGGTATTTCCGCAATACTTGTAGCGGACGCCGATGCCCTGTTTTTCCAGTTGCTTCTCCAACCCTTTCCATCCGGCGCATCGGGGCAGACACCTTTTGATCGCATCGTAGATTTCGTATCTGGTCTTGTCGGGTTCGCGCAGCCGCTCCCGCCGCACGTCGTCCTTTCCCGGCGCAAGGTATAGCCCGTACTTCTCGGTCAGCTCTCGGCATACCTTGGCGTTTCGGATCTTGATGTTCTTGTCCGAAATAGTTTGCCCGTCATTTCCGACCCGGTTGTAGACCAGATGGCAGTGCGGATGGGGCTGGTCGAGATGGCGCACCAATAGGTATTGCGTATCGGTGATGCCCATCTTCTGCATGTACTCCTTTGCGATCTGCGTCATCAGTGCGTCGGTCATCCGTGGAGCGTCTTTGGGTGAAAAAGAGAGCGAGATATGCCCGACGGTGTTTTTCAGCCGCGGGTTCAGGAGAGTCTGGTCATTGAAATCCTCGGCCATGCGCTTTGCATCCGGAGGCACGATACCCTCGGCCTCCAATATCCGGGATTTCTCTTTCATCACGTAGCCTACCGTCCCCGAAAAGGACGATCCCGATATTATCTTACCGATCATCGCGCAAATATTTTAAGAGCCGCCGAACTTCCTGCACTACCGATGCAATCTGTTTCTCCAGCCGTTCGATGCCTTTGGCGTGTGCCAGCCGGGTCAGCTGGTTCAGGTTGTCGGACAATCCTTTCAGCAGGTCGAATACCGGACGGTGTTCCTTCTTTACCCGCTCCTTCACTCACCCATAGGCGATGAGCTGCCGCACGACCTCGACGGGCTTCTGACCCGATTGCCGGGCCAGAGCCTTGAGCCGGAGATGTAGCTCCGTGTTGTAGCGGACGGTAAGTCGGTATTCCTGCCGCTGGGATTTGCTCAGCACAGGACGGCCGCCCTGTCTGTTATATGGTTTCTTCGGTGTTGCCATTCGTTTGCGATTTCAGGTGAAAAGAATAATGATCGAATATCCAGACCAGCGGGATCGACTGCCGACCGACGGGAAGGCAGCGGTTTTTGGCTGACAAAAACGCAAACTGGCCTATGTTACCTCTGCTATTCGAATGCTCGGGGATCTCCCCGGCATTCTCAATCGACTATTTGCACTCCCGCTCACCGAGAATCCGTTGAATATCCGATGTGCGATATCGGATCTTGTTGCCGATCTTGACGGCCTTCAGATAGCCCTTCTGGTTCCAATGCCAGAGCGTCGCATCGCATACGCCGCACAGCTCCTTGACCTGCTCCTTGGTCAGGAAGCGTACCTTGCGTGCCTCGGCGACCTGGGTGGCCAACTCCTCTTTGGCGCGATTGATCAGATTGCTGGAGAAGGCCAGCAGATCCTCACCGCTAACCTCCAGACGAATGCTTCCGGGCGCTTCGTGGAGGATGGATAATAAGTCTTTCATAAGTTGTTGTTTCCGCACGGGTGGGACGGCGCTTTCCGGCGGAATAAAAAGCGACGCCGTCGCCCGGATATCCGAGTGACGGCGCAAATATAATAACGTGATTGAACGATCTTTAAGCGTTTAATTCGCGACGGGTTCGGACGAATTAAACGAGTTCGTTTCGGATAGAAAATACT
>OGNO01001316.1_pt1 | contig 11923 bp, 14 predicted proteins | sample 1573491 | NCBI WGS metagenome assembly OGNO01 (sample SAMEA2581900, study PRJEB24529) | metagenome | biome: Human gut stool | place: China | collected 2011
AAATATTGATTATTAATATGTTAGATTATAAATTTAAACGTTTTATATTTAACAAACAGTTAAAATGCTCGACTGTTCCTTTTCCGCTTTCTCCCATGACTCCTATTCCGTGTGCATCATCTACCATCAACATTGTATCATTTGCTTTACATAAGGCAATGATTTCCGGTAGCATTGATATATCACCATCTTGTGAATATACTCCATCAATTATAACTAATTTTGTTTGATACTTGTCTTTTACATCTTTGAGTACCATTTCGAGGTACTCTAAATCATTATGCCCTATTCGCTTAATATTAATTTCGTGTAACCCAGCTAATGTACTTGTATGTATAAACGGATCTATGAGGGCTATATCGTTTTTCCCTAATAATGCTCTTAATACTCCAGCATTTGCACCAAAACCAGATGAAAACAAGAGTGCATCTTCTTGCCCAACAAAATCAGCAATTTCTTCTTCCAGTTGTTTATGGATGTCTAAGTATCCTCCGATTACCTGTGCTGCACAAACTCCTGTTCCATACTTTTTCAATGCTTCTATTCCTGCATTAATAGTCTCTTCCCTTTGTGACATTCCTAAATAGTCATTAGCTATAAAACTTATAACAGGTTTATCAATTCCATCTATCTTCATAGTCGCTCCAATGCCTGTATGTGAAATACTCCAATAACTTTTATAGCCAAAAGCATTTAATTGATTAATACACAGTTGAAAAGAGTTAGCTATTTCTGTAGCATTTTTCTCATTAGATAATTCAAAATCTTTTAGTGAATAATATTTTTCTTTCATATTAATATAATTTATATTGTATACAGCAAAATGTATTATTATAATAAAAAGAGTTACAGGCAGAGAAAATATTCCCTGCCTGTAACTCTTTTTAGTGTATCAGCCCGTCTTGGGATTAATAGTTCCGTATCAACAGCTCGTTGACCACCTTTCGTTTCTCGGCTATGGAGCATACGGAACGGAAAATGCTCAAACGCTGGATGTGGAAACCGTCATACAGGTCATCAAAGAACGTATTGGTCGGATTCTTCTGACTGGGATCGGAATTGGAAAGCATTCATTTGCTCCCGTTGTCTCCCAGCTCCCTGCAGAATTCAGCAAGGCGGATCTGGTCATTGTCATCGAAATCGTCCGGCATATACGAGGTGCAGTCGTTGGCCTCATTGACGGGCTTGTATGGCGGATCGAAATAAAAGAACGTCTTTTCTCCGGAATCCCTGCCTGTCTGCCTGTAGTCTCCGTCAAGGATTGTGACACCTTGCAGCAGGTTGTGGTTGAAGCGTATCAGTTCCTCTTCCAGAATTTTGGCACGGTTGCCTGCTCCGAAGGTTACGGAGAGCTTGCCCTTGCGGTTTACGGAATAGATACCGTTGTAACAGGTGCGCATGAAGAATATGAACAGGGCGGCACGGGTAATATTGTCCGGATTGTCCTCATTGAAGTGTCTGCGTTTCTCCATGAAATAGACCTTCCTTTCCGCATGATCCCCAAGTGCATGGTATTCTTTCTGGATGGTTTCCAGTATCTCTATCAGCCCCTCGGGTGAGGCTTGTATGATACGGTAGACATTCACCAGACTCTCATTGGAATCGTTGATGACACAACGGATATGCGGATAGGTCTGTCGTATTCAGAAGAACAGTGCACCGCCGCCGACAAACGGTTCAACGTAGGTTTCCATTTTCCCGAAGTCTTTCGGAAGCGATTCTGTCAGAACCGGAAGCAGTCTTCTTTTTCCTCCTACCCACGGAAAACAAGGTTTTCCGGGGAGTGCAATGTTTTTCTTTTTCTCTGTCATACAATTTTATTTTAAAGGTTTGTATAATCGGCTACGGACTGCGGGGCAATCCGCTTCCATCTGTTTTCTATTCATCGTCTGTTTCCAGCAGATGTTTCAGGGACGGATCGTTTTCTATCCGTAAAAGTTCACGGCGGATGATTTCTCCGACCTCTTCCTTTATGCGGTAGTAGTTGCGCTCTATATCCTCCTGCATATGGTCTTCCCCGTCATCTCCGGTAAAGTCAGTTATGACCGGAATGGGCTTGTATTCCTTTGTCTCGGCTTCCACCCTTTCAGTATCAACGACAATCCGGGCATGGAAGATCTTCTGTCTGATGTTCTCTCCGAAATTGTCACATACGCTTCCAACAAACATCCCCTGTGACAGGTTGGATATCTTTGAGGCAGGTATCAGGGAGTCAAGTTGGGTACTGATGTTGGTGGAAGTGTCCTCTTTTGTCATATTGACGGACTTCCTCTGTTGCAGCACCTTGCCGAAACGTTCTGACAGGTTCTTTGCGGTTTCTCCCACCACCTGTCCGGCAAAGATGTTTCCGATGGTGTTCTGGATGACGCGCGCCTCTTTTTCCCCGTAGTCGCGTACCAGCTGGCTGAAATCCTGTGCGCCCAGACAGACGGCAACCTTGTTGCTGCGGGCTGTGGCTATAAGGGTGTCAAGTCCGCGAAAATATATTGTCGGGACCTCATCGACAAGAATGGAGCTTTTCAGCCTGCCTTTCCGGTTGACCAGCTTGACGATACGTGCATTGTACAGTCCGAGGGCGGCGGAATAGATGTTCTGGCGGTCCGGATTATTGCCCACACACAGTTACTTTGGGATTATCGGGGTCATTGATGTCCAGCGTAAAGTCATCCCCGCTCATGATCCAATACAGGGACGGGCTGATCATGCGTGAGAGAGGAATCTTTGCACTTGCTATCTGGCCCTGGAGCTGCTCCATCGCACCGCCTTTCCATGCATCCATGAAGGGAGACAGGTAGTTTTCAAGCTCTCTGTACGATGTCAGTATGGTGAACACGTCCGAATAGGGCTTGTTGAGCAGTTCGATGGCATGGGGGAACGTACAGTATCTTCCGTCCTCATAAATCTTGAGATATCATATGATGGCCGCCAGAAGGATTATGGGGGACTCAACAAAGAAGTCACCCTGTTTCTGTATCCAACTTTTATTCAGGTTCAGCATGATCACATAGGCGGATTCGTATGCATCGGCTATATCCGACATGAACGCTGGATTGATGGGATTGCACCGGTGTGAATGGCGGGGGTCATCAAAATTTATCACATAGAACTGGACATCTCCCTTGTATTTATCCCTGTTCTTGAGCAGCTGGTTATAGGCAATGGTACTCAGGTCCGGATACTTGAAGTCATAGCAGTATAACGCAAAGCCCTTGCCTATCTGCTGGCGGATATAATTATTGATGACGGCATAACTCTTTCCGGAACCGGGTGTACCCAGTACGAGGCTTGCACGGAAAGGGTTTACCACATTTATTCAGCCGTCATGCCATTTCTTCTTGTAATAGAAGCGTGTGGGCAGGTTTACCGAATATTCGTTGACCATCAGTCTGGTCTCCTGCATGAAAGATTCGTTTTCCTCATTGAACACATCATCCATCAGACGGTTTTTCAGAAGACGTCCGAGCCACATTCCGGCAGTAAGAAGGCAGATGTAACCGCCTATGGCTGTCGATACATACAGCAGGGTGGCAAGACGGATATCCGTCTTTGCTACAAGAAACGCCTCACTGCCTGCATAGAGCAGCAGTCCGCCCGCAAAGGAACAGACGATGCGTCTGCCGGACATTTCGATTTCCCTGCGACCTCTGGCTCCCATTGCCGAGAAGAACAGGAACATCAGACAGAATGCCTTGGTAACCCAGGAATGGGAGAACAGTCCGGTATCCCGGTCAAGGTTCAGAAGGATCCTGTCAACCATGCCGTTGGTAAATCCCAGACGGAAAAAGAACGGGTAGCAGAAATAGTAAATGTTCATGACCAGGAATATGATGCTGACAGCACGCATGAAATCGATTGTCTTGCCCAGTCCTGTTGTATTTTCTTGTGACATACTAATTATATTATTAATGTTGTTGTTCCTGAGGGAAGATACGCTATCCGATATGCGGACCTCTGCGCTTCCTTTTCTTTTTCTTCTTTCCATATGGACACTCAGGGATATTCTCATATGGATAAGGATAGGATTCCACTGAAAATATATCAAGCAATCCTGTTGCAAGTCCTGTTTCCGTAGTGGAAATCCCATGCTCCTGCCGGTCTTTCACGGACGGTTCCGGTACATGGGAAACACCGTAAAGTCTGTTCAGGACAGATGCGGAGAATTCCTTTCCGATTGCCGATCCCTTGAATACTGTCCTGGAATTATGGTCGATATAGGTCACGCCGTATATGGTTCCCTTGTCGTTCTCCCAGATTACGGGTACAATACCCCTGTCGCGCAGTTCCCTGACAAACCCTTCACGGCTTTCCCGACTCATGGCTGTACGGATGGCTTCTCTGGTGCTTTCCGGTATTGGGGATTTCTTCGTCCGTACCCTGTTCCGTAGGAATGTCTTCCTCAAGGCATCATAACCTACACTCCGGTCAATGTCACTTGATTTTATTCCAACACCGGTACGCTTCCCCTTTTCATCCATTGCGGCATAGACCACCCCGTTGTAAACTTTTCCGTCAATCCTCTTGTGTATGACTTCCATCGTCACATTGAAAAGTCCGAGCAGGGTTTTGAACTCCTTGAAGGAACTGAACCTGTAGCTCCTTGCTGCAGGTTTGACCACGTTTGCAATCTGGTGTTTCAGATCACCTCTGTGGTAGTCCACAGGTGTCATGGCGGAGGAAACACTGCGTTCCTCTTTCTTTGACAGATTCAGCTCGTATTTCTGCTCAAGGCTGCGGCAGATCCTCATGGAACGTTCCCATTCCCTGTAGTCATTGATCTTTTTCCCATTTTCGTCTATACGCAGGGAAACGATGTGGATATGAGGGCGGGAGTTGTCATCGTGCCGGAAGATTATATAAGGCTGATCCCCGTATCCGAGCTGTTCCATGTATTCACGTCCGATCAGCTCCAGCTGTTCGTCACTCAGAATATCATCCGGATGCGGATTGAGGGACAGATGGATGACCGGTTTCTCCGTCTTGCGGTTGGCGGCAAGGTAAGGTTCAAAACTGCGCATGCATTCTGCTATCCCGACTGTTCCGTCCGAACGCTCCATTATACGGTTCCAGGCAAGTATTCTTGCCTTGTCCTTGTCCGCTTTCTCATAATTGTAATAAAGCGCACCATAAACGGACGCACCGGATGTTATCTTTGCAACCATTGTTCGAAATCTTTTGTCAGACGAATGATTTCCCTGTTCAGGGATATATACTCCACAGTCAGCTGTTCCAGCTTGTAAAGCAGGGCAAGTACCTTTTTCTCGGTCAGCTGCCCGCCATGTACGGCCTTTACAACCTGATTGTAGTTTACTCCGACACGACGGTATTCGCTTTGAAGGTTTGTCAGACGGATATAGAAGTCCGTTGCGGCCTTATCGATTTTCACGACCTTCAAGGGTCTGCCGAATATGGCGGATATGATGAACTGGGACTTGGTGCTTGCACCTGAATTTGAATAGAGCCTTTCAAACTCTATATTCTGTACCTCGTCAAGGCGGAAACCGTAATAATAGGAATGAAGTTCGGATTCATCCTTCGGCTTGCGCCCGCCCTTTCATGCTTGTGTGATGGCAGCCTGTTTCGGCTTGCCGGTCTGTCTGATTTTAGCCATAGGACATGCAATATTTTCTTTGATTGTTTTACGGAGGCAAAATAAGTGAGATTTTCAATACCGACCAAATATCGGAATATGACTATCCGTGACAGGAAATGACTTTAAATGACACGGTACTTTCTGCCTTTTATCAACGCTGTCCGAGACCGCAGTTTACAATGTTTTTCTCATAATTCTCCTTGAGTTTCGGAAGCAGGACGGAGAGGTTCTTCTTGCGTCTTGAGAGATCTGCACGCAGATCGTATGGTTTGGGAAGACTTATATTGAAGAATTCTTCAAAGGCGGCAACCAACCCGGCAAAGGACTGGCGGCTGCCGTTGTCATTGGTAATAAGGCCGGAATAGTCCAGTGAGGCTATCAGTTCCATAAGATTGATGATGGAGCCGTTCCAGTGTATGGACGGAGCACCACCGCTATGCTTCTTCTGCATATTGGAGGAGGCACAGCATTCCGGATGTTCCACTGAAAAGAGAAGAAGCTCGATTTCCATCTTGACAAGGGAGGTTGTTTTTGTAAGATATATTTCTACCATATGTTCAGAACTGTATCCCGGCATATTCCTGTAGAGATCAAGTTCAAGTTCCAATGTCCTGAGATGCCTTAGCTTGTCTATCACTGCCTGTTCTCCGTCCACCAGTCGGGAGAGTCGGGATATGAACTCTGCATAAGCACTGCTTACCTTGTCCTCTGTGACTGTCTTGCCTTTCCTGAAGGTTTCTGTAAAATATCCTAACAGACTGCTGCTCATTAATGTTTCCATACGCTCCTGATTTAAGTATTACATTCGGTTTATGTATGAACCAATACCATACCTCAGATATGGGAGCCGGCATAAAATTCTATAACTACCAGGAAAACAGACAAATAAATTTTACAGCATTCTTCGGGTGTAAACCTGCAATGTACACCCGCCTTACAATAGTGTAAGGAATATGTACACTTTTTGTAAGCCCCCCTCACATCGGTAGGATTTTCAGGAAAGGTTCTGACGGATAAATCCGGTAATCTCGTCCGTATCCCACAGCTCTTTCAAAGCTGTACACTGTACACTGTTGGAGTTCAGATATTTTATGAATACCCTTCCGGTTCCGGGATTGGGCAGAAAGATGACCGCAAAAGGTCTGTTCCTATATAATAATGTGAAACTGCCCGTAAGCGTCTGTCTGTAACGGATTGCTTTGCCGGTTTCCCTGCAAAGGGTATTTGTTATCGGAACAATGAGAAGGGTTTCTATGATTTCCGGAACGCTGCCTTTTAGAGGGGAAAGCCTCATGGCTTGTGCCAGTCCTGTTTTCCACATCCTTTCCCGACGTTCAAAGTCGCAGATCCGCATACGGAGCCTGCCGCATAAAGAGTGTATCTTCATAATTCATCGCTTTTTATGATTTTTTTGTGTCAAACATAAAAGGAAACCGTATGGAATGCAAGACAAAAAGAGTTAATCTTATGGGAGTCGGGGTTTCCGACACCCCTGTCTGTATCAGATGATTCCATATCTTTTCAGCTTTTCATATAGGGTTGTACGGCTCATGTTCAGGAGCTTAGCCGTCTTTGAACGGTTGTTTCCCGTCTGTTCAAGCATTTTCACGAGCAGCTGCCGTTCTTTCTCGTCTTCTGAGAGAATCACATTCTCTTCCGGTCTTACACTCAGGTCAAGTTTCATGTTGCCGGCTGTTATCCAGCCGTTGGTGGCAAGCAGCATGGCACTGCGGACGGCATTTCTCAGCTCCCTGATGTTTCCCGGCCATCCGTATTCCCGCATGGCGGCTATGGCAAGACAGTCAAATCCCTGGAGCGACAGTCTGTGTTCTTTGGAAAAACGCTCAAGGAAGAATTTTGCCATGGGAAGTATGTCCTCCGGGCATTCGGACAGTTGGGGTACTCTGATGGTGAACTCGTTGAGACGGTGGAACAGATCCTCCCGGAAACGCCCTTCCGCTATGGCTTTTTCCAAGTTCTCGTTTGTGGCGGCCAAAAGACGGATGTCGAAGTGGCGTTCTTTCGTGGAGCCGACCGGCTTGTAACATTTTTCCTGCAGGGCACGAAGCAGTAGCATCTGTGTTTTGTAGGAGAGGTTGCCTATCTCGTCAAGAAAGAGTGTTCCGCCATCAGCCTCCTGAAACAGGCCGGTCTTGTCACTGACCGCACCGGTAAACGAACCTTTCCGGTGACCGAAGAATTCAGACGCGGCAAGGTCTTCGGGAATGGCCCCGCAATCAACCGTTACATACGGCTTGTCCTTTCTACGGCTCTGTTCATGCAGTTCCCGTGCTATGTGTTCCTTGCCTGTACCGGAAGCACCGCGAAGAAGGACGGATATGTCGGAAGACGCAACCAGGCTTATTTGGCGGTACATCTCACGGGCCTTGTCACTTTCTCCGCGATAAAATTCGTTTATATCATGTTTTATACGGCTGAAGACCTTGCCAATGGACTCCATCAGTTTGTCCGGATGTACAGGTTTGCAAAGATAATTTACAGCACCGAGCTGTATGGCTTCCACCGCATTCTCGATCTGTCCGTAATTGGTCATTATGAGAAATGGAACATTCAGGTTTATTTCACGTATCCATCTTAACAGTTCCGTACTGTTACCGTCAGGCAGACGCAGGTCTGCAAGGACAAGGTCATACTCACCGGATGAGAGTTTCCTGCGTGCAGAAGAAAGATGTGTCACGCATTCCGTTTCCATATTGTTTTTCTTCAGCCAGTTGCTTATGCTGCGGCTGAATATTATATCGTCTTCAATTATAAGTATTGTTCTTTTCATGTGTTTCCTCCTGCATTTTTTCAACATGGATGATCAGTTTCGATGCCGCCTGTTCAATCCTGTATATTTCCTTGAGATGCTTCTCCTGCCATTCTTCCGGGTTGGTTGTGACAATTTCATGGAGCATTTCCATTGGATAGTCCAGATTCACGGTTTCCCAAAGTGGCAGGTTCTTGTGAAGGATATCCCGAAGGGTTTGTCTGTCATTCCTATGCAGTGCATCATGCAGCAGGGAGAGTTCCTTACGGCTTTCGTCGACAAAGATCCTCAGCATTTCCTCATGGTTGTCCTCTCCGGTAAAGAGCAGGGACAAGTCAGGTTTCCATATCCGTTCCTTTACCGTTCCGATGATTCCGGATATGCCGGCAAACAACTTGTCTATGGAGAAAGGTTTGCGGATACAGCCGGCAAATCCGCATGAAAGGTAATTCACGTCATCATCCACACGGGCAGTCAGGGCTATCACAGGAATAGTGTTTGCGCAGTCTATATTGGAGGAACGGAGCAACTCAAGAATGGAGAATCCGTCCATTTCAGGCATCTGGATATCTGTCAGCAGCACGTCATAGCTTTTCTCCCTTATGCGGGCTATGAGTTCACGGCTGGTGGTGCATAGGGTACAGTCCGCTCCGAGCCGCTTGAGCATTTCTCCTGTTATGCGGAGCTGTCTGATATCATCGTCAAGCAGAAGTACGGAAATGCCGTTAAGCCTTGAAATGACAGAAACAGGTTTGCTTTCCTCTATCGGAGATTTCTCGTCCGCCTGTCGGAGTGGAAGAATGACGATGAATGTACTACCTTCTCCCTGGCGGCTTTCAACACGGATATTGCCTCCCATCTGTGATACAAGCCGGTATGATATGGTCAGACCAAGTCCGAATCCCGGTACGTTACGGGCATTTTCAAGCCTTTCAAAGGCTGTGAATATCCTTTCAGTATCCTTGCTGTCCATTCCGCAGCCTGTATCCTGTACTGAAAAACGCAGCTCACCGCCGTGATATTCGGCTCTCAGGCATATGCTTCCTTTCTCGGTAAATTTGAGCGCATTGGCCATTAGATTGTTTATGACCTGCTGCAACTGTCCTCTGTCTCCGCTGACAACAGTGTCCATATCAAGAAATTCGCTTGAAAACCGGAGATCCTTTTTCCTTGCCTGCAGAAGAAAATTGTCAGCGACTTCCTTGAACAGGGATTCCAGATTATAGACCGAGATTTGGGAATGGTTCTGCTCCGTATCCAGCAGGTAAAAATTCATAAGTGTTTCTACAAGGGTAAGCATATAGTCGGATGCGTGTGATATGCTCTCCATATATTCATGACGGTGTTCCGGCACGGATTCCTCCGACAAAAGTTCCGCAGCTCCCTTTATCGTACTCAGCGGAGAGCGAAGGTCATGTGCAATGGACAGCATCATGTCTTTTCTTGACTGCAAAAGTTCCCTGTTCCTTCTATCCGATGCTTCAAGTTCCTTTTCGTACCTGTATTTCCTGTTTAACTCTCTGTGGATTATGAAATAGAGTAGAATGGCAAGCAGGGAGACGGATATGGCAAGAAAGGAAATAAGAAGATATGACTGCTCCATCTCCGATACGAACTGTCTGTATCTGTCAGAAATTTTTCGGTTACTTTCAAATTCAAGTGTACGGATAAGACTGTTCAGCTTTTGGTTAAGGATTATATTTTTTATGCACAGACTGTCCATCTGGTTGGTCAACAGAATCTGTTGTGTCTGTCTTTCTCTTGAAACTTCACGGTTCAGGGAATAAAGCATTCCGGTGGTAACGGAAGAGGAATTCTTTTCTTGAGGTTTTTCCGTATTTTCCTTATGTTGAAGATATGCAGATTTTTTCTCTTTTCTGCGGAATATGGAAAAAATGTTTTTTCTCCGCTTGGGTTCCTTTTGAACGGCTTCTTCTTTTGTATTATCCGGTAGTTTCTCTACTTTTGAGATGATGGCTGGAATCCTCTCATTGACTATATCTGTTTGGCTTTGAAGCCTTTTGAATGTATTCATGACTGTTCCAAGCAGCAGTTCCTTATCCTTCAGCAGAAAGCAAAGAGAATCTATCCTGTCCCGAAGTCCGATGGTATGGGCATTATTCTTCAGGATCTGCAACGTATCGCAGATGTCCTTTCTTTTCTTTCGGTATGACAAATAATCCTCCTGCTTCCAGACGCTTACCATTTCACCCTCGGTAGCAAGTTCCAGTAAATCTGCATAAATCTGTTCTGTCAGTTTCCAAACATGAACCAACTCCTTTTCATTACGAAGAAGGGCATTTCTCTTTATTTGTTCACGACGGAACAAATAAATGGTTACAGCAAGTAAGATTATCAGAATGCCATATCCTAAGATTATTTTAAATTTTAATCCCATTTATGTATTGACATTTATAGTAAATATTAAAATATATCGAATAAGGTTTTAGGACATTGATTTTTTATTGTTATAGTTTGTATTTCCGAAATTATATGTGCAGATGCAGGAAGCCCCCGGCAAGTTACCCCGTCGGAGGCTTGTTTATTTCTCCTTAAACGTTACAAATCCATTGTTGTAGTTACCTATGATATTGTGATTCTTGTCGTATATGAATCCATTGGAATAAAATCCTTTAATGTTCCGTTCTTTATCGAATATATGCCCATTGGCATAGTTTCCTATGATTTTACCTTTCTTATCCAATATGTAGCCGTTCCGATAGGTGAAGGAAGTTGTATATCTGTTTTTTTGTATCTCTAATGAAGAAGTACAACTGACCATTATAAGATTGTACGTTAGTAAAATAACAGCTTTTATATTCATATTCGTTGATTTATAGTTCCGTATTCACGTGTATTTTTTCCGAAAGTCTTTTGTTCATCATACTTTAATGCCCGAATCGTGATGTATCCACTCCTTTCACTTCCTGTTTTTTATATCCTCCGAAACGGTATGTGAGGTTCAGAGATACGGTACGGGTGTAGAAAGAACTGTTCATATCCAAAGATTGTCCCTTGAAGCGAACTTTCATATCCGGCATACTGGAGTTGAATATATCGCTGCAACGTGCTGTAAGCGAGAATTTATCTTTGGCAAAGTTCCATTTCACTCCTGCTGTAAGATTGAATGAACTGGCGAGGTCCAGTGTTCCCTGAATGAAAGGTGTCTGTATGTTGCCTGTCAATTCCAAGGATAGATTCTTGCCTACTTTGAAGGTATTGTCAAGTGTTCCGACAAACATCCATTTTTTGCGGTCAAAAGGCACATCGAAAAACTGGTCGCATTTTTGTCGTGCCTGCATACCTACGAGCGTGAGCCTTGCATCGTACCAGTTTCCTATGTTGAAAGGCAGGATGACATTTGCACCTATCATACGCATATAATTCCAGTTGGTATTTTTGTATATCAAAGCCAAACGGTCGGTAGCCTGATAGGGAGATTGGGCAAAATAATCGGATGTGTGCGTGTAGAACAGACCGAAAATATACTTTTGTTTCAGTATGTATGTACCGTTCAGGTTATAGTTGGTCATGGGGCGCAATCCCGGCGTTCCCTGAAGTTC
>OGNO01001324.1_pt1 | contig 11877 bp, 6 predicted proteins | sample 1573491 | NCBI WGS metagenome assembly OGNO01 (sample SAMEA2581900, study PRJEB24529) | metagenome | biome: Human gut stool | place: China | collected 2011
ACCGAAATAGCCGGATTGTTCCATACGACCGTCCCGGCAGTGAACGCCGCCATCAAAGCCGTCCGCAAGTCGGACGTGCTGAACGACTACGAGGTATGCCGCTACATACAGCTTGAAAACGGCCTGTACGCGGATGTTTACTCGCTTGAAATCATCATTCCAGTAGCCTTCCGGCTGAATACCTACTATACACACGTGTTCCGCATGTGGCTGGTGGAAAAGGCACTCTCAAAGGAAAAGAGGCAGGCATACGTGATGTTCATACAGAACGGGAAAACCGGATATTGCTGAACACGCATACAGATAACGAAAAAGGAAACGGACAACGCCATCGGGTGCCGTCCGTTTCCTTTTTTTCATGCAACCGCCTTATTCCTGCGGCTTGAGGTAATTCGCCTCCAACAGTTCACGCAGTCCCGATTCGGGATAAAGCACCTTACCTGCCAGAAGGATAAAGGGCAGCATCCTGTTGTTGCGATACTCCTGCAAGGTGCGGCGGCTTACCCGGAGCATTTCCGCCACCTCCTTGTCCGTCAGGTAATGTTCCCCGTCCAGTGGCGGACGGTAACTTTCCAAAAATGCGGAGAGCCATTTGGAGCCTTTGAGCATATTCTGTATCGCGGTGGCAACCGGCTCGTCCTCCATTGTGAAAACCTCGTTGTTCTCGTTCATCATAACATCGGATTAAGTGGTTAATAAAAACAGAGTCATTTTCCATCGGGATAGATCGTGCCGATAAGCGGAATCAGCCGCCTGACCTCCTCCGGCCTGTAATAGAACCTGCGGTTTATCTGCGAGTAGCCGATAAGCCGCCTGTCACGCAAAGTCTGCAACGTGCGCGGGCTGATCCTCAACTGCCCGCAGACCTCCTCGCCCGTGAGCCACCTTTCCATCCGCCCGCCGTCGCTCCTGCGCCTCAGGGCGGCTACCTTCTCCGCGAGGGCGTTGAAGGACGCCACCATCATCTCGAAGGTCTTTTTCTCGATAGATACTATTTCCATAAGCAAAACATTTCAGAGTTTGCCGCAAAGGTAACGAAGCCGCCTTGAACACGTACCGTTTCCCGCTAAAAGGCAGCTTGTTGCGCCGTCTGTCCGGGTTACGGAGCCATTATCCGTAAAAATCTTACGTGAGCCACGTAGTGAGCTGTTAAAGCCCATTTGGTTTATTGCCGAATTTTGTCGCAGAAACATAGCGCAAGCCGAGCGCAGAACGTCAAGCCCGCTTGAACGGTATGCCGAGGCGCAGCCTATGTTCATGCAAATAAACCAAAAGAAAGAACTGAATATGAAAGTGATAACGATGGAAAGTTCCGCCTTCACCGCATTGACGGAACAGATAGCCGAGATAGCGGCACACGTGCGTGCCGTTTCCGGCGGTAGGAAGGAAGAAGCTCCCGACAGGTTGCTCACCACCCGCGAGGCGGCGCACCTGCTGAACGTGAGTTGCCGCACCCTCCAGCGCATGCGCAGCGAACAGCGCATCGCCTATGTCGTGCTGCGCGGCAAGTGCCGCTACCGGCAGTCGGAAATCGACCGCCTGCTCGAAGACAGCACCGTTACGGGCGAAGCCGCGACACCGGAACAGTTGAAACGCAACCACACGCTGCGCACGGGCGGCAGACCCAAAGGAAGGAGGACGTAAGACATGGAACTGCTTACCCGCAACAATTTCGAGAACTGGATGCAGAAGGTGATGGAACGGCTCGACCGTCAGGACGAGATGCTGCTCTCCATGCAGCCGTCCGGCAAAGCCCCGAACCCGATGGACGGGATCAGGCTTTTCGACAACCAAGACCTGTGCATACTGCTCCAGATCAGCAAGCGCACCCTGCAACGCTACCGCAGCATCGGCGCGCTGCCCTACAAGACGCTCGGCAAAAAGACCTATTACAGCGAGGCGGACGTGCTGACGTTCCTCTCCGAACATGTAAAGGATTTCCGCAAGGAAGACATAGCCTTCTACAAGGCTCGTATCCATAATTTCTTTCAAAAATAACCATTAAAACATTTTTCAGATGGCAAAGAAAAAAGACGAAAAGGACGTGCTGGTTGTCCGTGACGAGAAGACGGGCGAAATCAGCGTGGTAGCCGGGCTGAACGCCGACGGCTCCCCCAAGCGTATCCCCGCGAAAGCGGAGAACGCGCAGAGTTTCCTGCAATTCGACCGGCACGGCGACGTGCTGGACAACTTCTTCAGGAACTTCTTCCGGCAGTGCAGGGAACCCAGCCGCTTCGGTTTCTACCGTGTCGCGGCGGACCAAGCCGACAAACTGCTGGAGGTTATCAAGGACTTGCTGAAAGATCCCGACGGCAACAAGGAGATGCTTGCGCCCCACAAGGTGGACACCTCCGGCTACGAAAAGAAAGTACAGGAGGAGCAGTCCGCCGAAAAACAGGAACAACCGGAACAGAAACAAGATGACGAACCTAAAAAACAGGAAGAAATGGAACAGAAAAACGAACAGAATCAGGAAAGTCCTCAGCAGACGCAGGGCAACCGGGGCTACCAGCCCATCGACGAGAGCAAGATCAACTGGCAGAAGTTGGAGGAGAAATGGGGCGTGAAGCGCGACGACCTTGAAAAGTCGGGCGACCTTAACAGGATGCTCAACTACGGCAAGTCCGACTTGGTGAGGGTGTCGCCCAATTTCGGCGGAGAGGCTTTCGAACTGGACGCCCGCCTCTCCTTCAAGAAGGACGGCGAGGGCAACGTCAGCCTTGTGCCGCACTTCATCCGCAAGGAGCAGAAGCTCGACGACTACAAGGAACACAAGTTCTCCGACGATGACCGGAAGAACCTGCGCGAAACGGGCAACCTCGGCAGGGTCGTGGACCTCGTGGACAGGGAAACGGGCGAGATCATCCCCTCGTTCGTCAGCATCGACCGCAAGACGAACGAAATCACGGATGTCTCGGCCAGCAAGGTGCGCATACCGGAACGCATCGGCAAGACGGAAATCACCAAGCAGGAGCAGGACATGCTGCGTGCCGGTCTGCCCGTGCGTGACAAACTCATCGAACGCAAGGACGGCAGGAAGTTCGTCACCACCCTGCAAGTGAACGTGGAGCAGCGCGGCGTGGAGTTCGTGCCGGGAACCGGCAGGTCGCCCCGTGCCGTCCAGACACAGGAAAATAAGGAGAAACAGGCGCAAGGTACGGAAAACACAGCCAACACGAACAAGGAGCAACGCCGCAACACGTGGACGAACGCCGACGGCAGCATCCGCCCCATCAGCAAATGGAGCGGCGTGGACTTCACCGAGCAGCAGAAAGCCGACTACGTGGCGGGCAAAGCCGTGAAACTGGAGAACGTGACCGACAAGCAGGGCTTCCACGCCACGATGTACATCAAGTTCAACCCGGAGAAGGGACGCCCGTACCGCTACGACACCAACCCCGACAACGCGCAGAAGGTCGCGCCTTCCAACGAGAGCCGCACGCAGGTGGCGGTGAACAGCGAGGGCAAGACCAACGAGGCTACCAAGAACCTGAAGGAGCCGTTGCGGAAGGGACAGACCGCCCCGAAGGACACCGCGCAGCAACAGCAGCAGGAGAAGCCGCAAAAAAGAAACAATAAGGGCATGAAGATGTAATCCGGTGTCCGCCACTAAATCCGAAGTAACATTTGTAAAATTCAAAACGACAGAAGAATATGAAGACAATCATTGCAGAAAAGCCGTCTGTGGCACGTGAGATCGCCCGTATCGTGGGCGCGACAAAGAGAGAGGAAGGATATTTCGAGGGAGGCGGCTACGCCGTGACTTGGGCGTTCGGACATCTCGTACAGCTTGCCATGCCCGACGGCTACGGCATACGCGGCTTCGTCCGTGACAACCTGCCCGTCATCCCCGACACCTTCACGCTCGTCCCCCGTCAGGTAAAGACGGAGAAGGGCTACAAGCCCGACAGCGGCGTGGTGACGCAGATCAAGACCGTCACCCGGCTATTCAAGGAAAGTGAACAGATCATCGTGGCGACCGATGCCGGACGCGAGGGTGAGCTTATTTTCCGCTACCTCTACCATTACACCGGATGCGCCACCCCGTTCGTCCGCCTCTGGATAAGCTCGCTTACCGACAAGGCTATCCGCGAGGGACTGCGCAACCTTGAAGCGGGCGGCAAATACGACGACCTCTATCTTGCCGCCAAAGCGCGGAGCGAATCGGACTGGCTCGTGGGCATCAACGGCACGCAGGCACTCTCCATCGCCGCCGGACACGGCACTTACTCCGTCGGGCGGGTGCAGACACCTACATTGGCGATGGTGTGCGCACGCTACTGGGAGAACCGCCGCTTCACGCCCGAAGCCTTCTGGCAGCTCCATATCGCAACGGACGGCTGCGACGAAGGAACTGTGAAGTTTTCCTCTTCCGAAAAATGGAAAGAGAAAGAGCCCGCGACGGAACTGTATAATAAGGTGAAGTCGGCAGGCACAGCCACCGTCACGAAAGCCGAACGCAAGGAGAAGACGGAGGAAACACCGCTCCTGTACGACCTGACCACGCTCCAGAAGGAAGCCAACACCAAGCACGGCTTCACGGCGGAACAGACGCTTGAAATCGCGCAGAAGCTCTACGAGAAGAAGCTCATCACCTATCCGAGAACCGGAAGCCGCTACATCCCCGAAGACGTGTTCGCCGAAATCCCCAAGCTGCTCGCCTTCATCGGGGCTTTGCCCGAATGGAAAGGCAAGGTGCAGCCGAAAGCCGTCCCGACACGCAGAAGCGTGGACGGTAGCAAGGTGACGGACCACCACGCCCTGCTCGTCACGGGAGAGAAACCGCTGTTCCTCTCCAAAGAAGACAACACCGTCTATCAGATGGTTGCCGGGCGCATGATCGAGGCGTTCTCCGAGAAATGCGTCAAGGACACCGCTACCGTCACGGCGGAGTGTGCCGGAGTGGAGTTCACGGTGAAAGGCAGCGTCATCAGGCAAGCCGGATGGCGTGCCGTATATGGTGAGGAGGACAAGGAAGAAACCGCCATCCCCGGCTGGCGGGAAGGCGACACGCTGACGTTGAAAGGCTGTTCCATCACGGAGGGAAAGACCAAACCCAAGCCGTTGCATACCGAAGCAACCTTGCTCTCGGCTATGGAAACGGCGGGCAAGGACATAGAGGACGACGCACTCCGTCAGGCTTTGAAGGACTGCGGCATCGGCACGCCCGCCACCCGTGCCGCCATCATCGAAACGCTCTTTGCCCGCGAGTATGTCAGGCGAGAGAAAAAGTCGCTTGTACCCACGGACAAGGGACTGGCCGTGTATGCCGTGGTCAGGGACAAGAAGATCGCCGATGTCGCCATGACGGGCGGCTGGGAACTGGCCCTCTCGAAGATCGCCACCGGGGAGATGGACGCCCCGACGTTCCATCGCGGTATCGAGGTCTTCGCCTCGCAAATCGCCAAAGAACTGCTGGAAGCAAGAATCGACGGCGCGGAGAGTGACACAGCCTGCCCGCGTTGCGGCAGGCCCGTGGTGTTCTATCCCAAACTCGCCAAGTGCCAGAATCCCGATTGCGGCCTGACCGTATGGAGAACCGTGGCCCGCAAGGAGCTGACCGACAAGCAGCTCGCGGAACTGCTGACCAAAGGCAAAACCGGCACGATCCGGGGATTCGTCAAAAACGGCGGCGGAACGTTCGACGCGGCCCTCACGCTCGATGACCAGTTCAAGACCTCGTTCGTTTTCGAACCGCGCGATACTCCCAGGCAGGGAAAGAGGAACAAACGGAAATAATCGTTACCTTTGCCACTGGAAAAGACCTGTCATAACGAGATACGCTTGTTTGATAAGGATTTTTTCAGTGGTCGGCGCTTCGGGTGGGAACCCGGGGCGCCTTTCTCTTCCCCGATTATCAACGACCACTAAAAATTCTTATCATGCCAGGCAAGCAACACCAGACCCCCACGGGGGAATTGTCCTATTACGGACTTTCGTTACTATCCTACCTCAAGGACAGCCACCCGGAACTCATCGCCGAAAGTGAGTTCATCGCCGAGCGGGCCGACAGCGCCGCCCAAGCGTACAGCGAGGCGATCCGTTCGGGCTGCAACCACATCGAGGCCGAAGAAATTGCCCGCGAGGAACTCTGCCGCGGACTGCACTTTTCACCCTACAACACGCTGGTAAACATCCTCTGGAGGGAATTCGAGGCGGAGATTCCCGAGGATACCGCCCGGCAGGCGGCTCTACGCCTGCTGCCCCTCTGCCGCGGGGTGCTGGAGAAGTACGACCTCACGGACGACTTCGCCGACACGCCCGACTACGAACTGTTCTATACCGAACTGACGGGAACCGTCCAAATACTTCTCGAAGATGGCATTCAATAAGAAAACCCACCTCCGCCAGAATATCGACGCGCTGAAGACGGCCTTCACGCTCGACAGGGAACGGCGGGCGCCGACTCCCGAAGAAGAAAGGACACTCGGCGCATACAGCGGCTTCGGCGCCATCAAGGAAGTGCTGGAAAACCCCACCGGGAAACCGGACAAGGACGGCATGGCAACGCTCGTGGCCGAGTTGCACGAGGTCATCAGGGCGAACACCCCCGACGAACGGGAATACAAGCGCTACATGGACGGGATCAAGAACTCCGTCCTGACGGCTTTTTACACGCCCCCGAAAGTGGCAGACGCCATCGTGGAGGCGATATGGGACACGCGGATCGTCCCCAAACGTATTCTTGACCCCAGTGCGGGAACGGGGGTTTTCGTCAGTGCCGTGGATTTCCACGCCCCCTATGCGGAGATCACCTGCTTCGAGAAAGACCCCGCCACGGGGTTGATCCTGAAGCACCTGCACCCCGAAAAACGGGTGCGGGTACAGGGATTCGAGCGCATCGAACCCAAATACGCCGGTTACTACGACGTGGCCGTGAGCAACATCCCTTTCGGGGACGTGGCGCTCTTCGACCCGTTCTTCTCCACCCATACCGACCCCGTGCGGCGGCAAGGCACACGGGCGCTGCACAACTATTTTTTCATGAAGTCCGTCGATATGGTACGCGAGGGCGGCCTGGTGGCATTCATCACCTCGCAGGGAGTATTGAACGCCGAGCAGGGACACCCAGTGCGCGAGTGGCTGATGAACCGCTGCGAGCCCGTATCGGCCATCCGGCTGCCGAACAACCTCTTTACAGAACACGCGGGGACGGAGGTCGGCAGCGACCTGGTTATCCTGCAAAAGAAAGCCGCCACGGGGGAACTGTCCGAACGGCAGCGGGATTTCATCGAATCCCGCAAGCTGTCGAACGGCATCCGGATAAACAACCTTTTCCAGTCGTTCGACAGGGTGATCCATACCGAGGCCAAAGTAGGCAAAGACCCCTACGGCAAACCGGCGATGGAGTTCACCCACGCGGAGGGCGTGGACGGCATCGACCGGGAGATGCGGCGTATGCTCTCGGAGGATTTCAACCGGCATTTCAACGAGAGTTATTGCCTGGAACATGCTCCGGAACAGACACCCGGTACACCGGAGCGGGAATTGTCCCGTCCCCGTCAGGCGGAACGCCAGCGTGCCGAAAGACACGAGCCCCGCCTTGCCGGAGAAATCGTCAAGGAGATTATCGCCGATGCCCGTAACCTTCAGCAGCAGCGGGAAGAGGAGGAAAAACGCCGCGTCGTCGCAGAAATGGCGGCGCAGGGCTACCATGTCGATACCGAAACCGGGGAGATTACCCGAATCGAAAACAAACCCGGACAAGTGTTACCGGATTCTGCTGCCACACCCGCCGGAGAACCGACCGGGGAGGATCTGGCCGACTTCGGGGCCTGGTCGAAAGAGCGGGAGAATCGCTTGTGGGAGCAGCACCCGCCGAAACCCGAAGATTTCGGCATGGCAGATACTCCCGTGCAGCACGTGGGCGGAATAACGGAACCGAAACCGCGGGAGGGCTTCGCCGGGTCGCTTTTCGACACGGTGGAAACGGCGGCTCCCGTACCTGCCACCCAAGCTGCCGAACCGGTAAATGTGCAGCAGGAACCGTTGCTGACGCTCTACGATCTGTTCGGCTTCAGCGCCGAGGAGCGGCGGCAGGCAGAACTCGGTATATCCAAGAAAAGGAACAGCCGCCGGGGAGCAAAGCGGAAGACGCCCCGACAACCCTCATTATTCGCCCCGGCCTCCTCTCCGGAGGAACAGAAGAGCGAAATGCCGAAAACGACGCCACCGGAGCGTGATCCCGAAGACTTGTATGCCTCCCTGAACTGGGAGGACAACCCGCCGATCAACGGCTTTTACGAGATGATGATGTTGCTTACCCCGGAACGGAGGGCGGAATTGCGCCGACAAAGCGCCCGGCAGCAGGAAACCCCGGAACAGCGGGAACGGCAGGCGGTACGCCCCCCGACGGAAGCCCCGAAAGGCAAACGGAAACAAGCCGCCGGTACGCCGAGAACGGGCGGCCTGTTCGACACGCCGGACAATCCAGAGGAGGAAGAACCCGGTAAAGAAATGCCGCAGATACGGGAGGCGGATATGAAACCCCGACCGTTCGAGGGGGAGGTCGCCCCCTATTTCCGCGAGGGAACACTCGTCACGGACGGACAAAACCGGGTCGGCTACCTGCGGGAGACTGAATCCCTGCAACCCATGTTCCACCCGCTGGAACTCACGCCTGCACAACGGACGAAAGCCTCCATGTATATCGAGATACGCGATGCCTATTACCACCTTTATAACAACGAGGCGGAAACGCTGACGGCGAACCCCGCCCTGCGGGAGATGCTCAACCGGCTTTACGACAATTTCACCGAACGCTTCGGACGGCTCAATGACAAACGCAACCTCGACCTGATCAAGATGGACGCGCGGGGGACGGAGATTCTGTCGCTGGAGCGTTACATCGACGGCAAGGCACGCAAAGCCGACATCTTCGAGCGTCCCGTGGCCTTCAATCCCGATGAGATCACGCACGCCGACGACGCTTCGGAGGCCCTTGTGGCCAGCCTGAACAAGTACGGCCGGGTGGAACCGCACTACATGGCCTCGCTCACGGGAACTACCGTGGAGGGAATACTCGGGGAACTGAAAGGACGTATCTATTACAACCCGGAAACGGACGGCTACGAGGTTGCCGACAAGTTCATCGCCGGCAATGTCATCGGGAAAGCCGAACGGATCGAGGCGTTCCTGCGGGAGAATCCCGACCACGCCCCGGCCCGGGAATCGCTGGAGGCTCTGCGCGAGGCGACGCCCAAACCCATCGCTTTCGACGACCTGGACTTCAACCTGGGCGAACGGTGGATTCCAAAAGGTGTTTACGAGCGTTTCGCCTCCTCGCTCTTCGATACGGAGGTGAAGATCACCTTCGCCTCCAACCTGGACGAGTACGGCGTGAAGGCGGAAGCGACGAACGTGAAGATCACGGAGCAGTATGCCGTCAGCGCGCAGACCCGTAAGTACAACGGCCTGCACCTTTTGAAACACGCCCTGCAAAACACTTCGCCCGACATCACCAAGACCGTCCTCAAATGGGTGGACGGCGAACGGCGGGAGGTCAAGGTGCGTGACGGGGAGGCCATACAGCTCGCCAACAGCAAGATAGACGAGATCCGGGGTGCTTTCCCCGAATGGCTGCGCGAGCAGTCGTCCGACTTCAAAGACCGCCTGACAGACCTCTATAACCGTACTTTCAACTGTTACGTGCGCCCGAAGTACGACGGGACGCACCAGGAATTCCCCGACCTCGACCTCAAGGGGCTGGGGATAGACAATCTGTATGACAGCCAGAAGGACGCGATATGGATGGACAAACTGCTCGGCGGCGGGATAATCGACCACGAGGTGGGCGGCGGAAAGACCCTTATCATGTGCTGCGGGGCCTACGAGAAGAAACGCCTCGGGCTGGCCAATAAACCCATGATTATCGGGCTGAAAGCCAACATCCATGAAATAGCCCGGACGTTCTGCACCGCTTACCCGATGGCCAAAGTCCTCTACCCGGGCAAGGAGGATTTCACGCCCCGGAAGCGTGAGCGCATCTTCCGGGAGATACGCAACAACGACTGGGACGCCGTGATCCTCTCGCACGAACAGTTCGGCATGATACCCCAGTCCCCGGAGATACAGCAGGAGATATTGCAGGCCGAGCTGGACTGTGTGGAGGAGAACCTCGAAGTGCTCAAAGCACAAGGCAGGGACGTTTCCCGCGCCATGATGAAAGGGTGTCAGAAACGCAAGGCCAACCTGGAAGCCAAGTTGCAGAAGGTGGCGCACGCGCTGGAAACACGCAAGGACGACGCCGTGGACTTCCGCCTCATGGGTATCGACCACCTCTACGTGGACGAGAGCCACAAATTCAAGAACCTGACTTTCACGACCCGGCATGACCGGGTGGCGGGCCTCGGAAATCCCGAGGGGTCGCAGCGGGCGCTCAACATGCTTTTCGCGCTGCGTACCATACAGCAGCGCACGGGCCGCGACCTGGGGGCGACGTTCCTCTCGGGAACGACCATCTCCAACTCGCTCACGGAACTGTACCTGCTTTTCAAGTACCTGCGCCCGAAGGAACTGGAGCGTCAGAATATCCGCACCTTCGATGCCTGGGCGGCCATTTTTGCCAAGAAAACCATCGACTACGAGTTTTCCGTGACCAACGAGGTCGTGCAGAAAGAACGGTTCCGATATTTCATCAAGGTTCCCGAACTGGCCATGTTCTACTCCGAGATTACAGATTACCGCTCGGCGGAGGATATAGGGATCGACCGACCGCAAAAGAACGAGATATTGCACAATATCCCGCCGACACCCCAGCAGACGGAGTTCATAGAACGGCTGGTGCAGTTCGCCAAATCGGGCGATGCCACGCTCCTGGACCGCCTGCCGCTCTCGGAGCGGGAGGAAAAGGCGAAAATGCTCATTGCCACAGACTACGCCCGCAAGATGTCGCTCGATATGCGTATGATAGACCCCGAACTATACAGTGACCACGTGGACAACAAGGCGAGCCACTGCGCCCGTATGATTGCCGGTTACTACCGCCGTTTCGAGGCGTACAAAGGTACGCAGTTCGTATTCTCCGACCTGGGAACCTACAAACCCGGAGCGGGGTGGAACGTCTATTCCGAGATACGGCGTAAACTTGCGGAGGATTACGGCATACCCCAAAGCGAGGTGCGGTTCATCCAGGAGGCGACCTCGGAAAAAGCGCGCAAGGAGATGATCGCCGGTATGAACACCGGAAAAATCCGCGTACTCTTCGGATCGACCGAGATGCTCGGGACGGGAGTGAACGCGCAGAAACGCTGCGTGGCGATACACCACCTGGACTGCCCCTGGCGTCCCAGCGACCTGGAACAGCGCGACGGGCGGGGAATACGCACCGGGAACGAGATCGCCAAACTCCATGCCGACAACAAGGTGGACGTGATATTATACGCCGTCGAGAAGTCGCTCGACGCCTACAAGTTCGGGCTGTTGCACAACAAGCAACTGTTCATCCGCCAGCTCAAGACCAACAACATGGGAAGCCGTACCATCGACGAGGGGGCCATCGACGAGAAAAGCGGCATGAATTTTTCCGAGTATGTAGCCGTCCTCTCGGGAAATACAGACCTGCTGGACAAGGCCCGCCTGGAGAAGAAGATCGCCACGCTCGAAAGCGAACGCCAGGCATTCGTGCGCGGCAAATCATCGAGCCGCTACAAGCTGGAGCAGATCACGGAGAAGATAGAGAAGAACAACGACCTGATACGGCGTATCGGCAAGGATCTGGAACACTTCAAGGCCCGCGTCGAGTTCAACGAGGACGGCTCGTACCGCAATCCCGTGAAACTGAACGGGCTGGAAACCTCCGACCCCAAGCTCATCGGGAAACAGCTCAACCGTATCGCCGAAACGGCACGCACGCTCGACAGGCTCGAACCTATCGGG
>OGNO01001327.1_pt1 | contig 11857 bp, 11 predicted proteins | sample 1573491 | NCBI WGS metagenome assembly OGNO01 (sample SAMEA2581900, study PRJEB24529) | metagenome | biome: Human gut stool | place: China | collected 2011
GGCGTCATAGGTGCGGTTGCTCTCGCTCTTTTCCCCGCACACGCGGGGGTGATCCCAACGCCGGTCACGGTACGATGCATGGTCTTGACTTTTCCCCGCACACGCGGGGGTGATCCCCTCATCGGCTTCCACACTCAGGCAAACTACAGCTTTTCCCCGCACACGCGGGGGTGATCCCACCATGAAACACATTAACTTCATCAACAGAGACTTTTCCCCGCACACGCGGGGGTGATCCCAGCGTGTAGTCGGTTGCATTTTTGCCGAGCTGCTTTTCCCCGCACACGCGGGGGTGATCCCACCTCGTCAACATAGAATGGAATGAGCTGGCCCTTTTCCCCGCACACGCGGGGGTGATCCCAAAGCCCGAAAAAGCTAGGCCACGCCTAGCAACTTTTCCCCGCACACGCGGGGGTGATCCTAGGCGGCAGGCACGCACAGCAGCGCATGTATACTTTTCCCCGCACACGCGGGGGTGATCCCCCCCCGGATGGGGGTTTTTGCTAGGCGTGGCCCTTTTCCCCGCACACGCGGGGGTGATCCTTCTTGCTTTCTGCCCTGTTTTGGCATTACTTTCTTTTCCCCGCACACGCGGGGGTGATCCCTGTGGTTCTTCCCATGCGATTAGTGTTCTTGCCTTTTCCCCGCACACGCGGGGGTGATCCCGGATGAGAAAAAATGAAACGGTTCTTCCGCCCCTTTTCCCCGCACACGCGGGGGTGATCCCTACGGCGCATGGCATATCTTTTGCAGATGTGCCTTTTCCCCGCACACGCGGGGGTGATCCCGGTGGTGCTTTTTATGTTTGCTGTAGCTTTTCCTTTTCCCCGCACACGCGGGGGTGATCCTCACAAGACATGATAGACGCATGTATGCAATGCCTTTTCCCCGCACACGCGGGGGTGATCCTGGACAAGGAACGTGATAAAAAGCGTAAAAAAGCTTTTCCCCGCACACGCGGGGGTGATCCCGTTTCGTACACTTCGGACAGAGCAGCAGCCTCCTTTTCCCCGCACACGCGGGGGTGATCCCGAACCACAGTTTATTGCGGACTTCCTCGTGAACTTTTCCCCGCACACGCGGGGGTGATCCCAGTGTAGCCCACAATGCTCCAAATGGAGTTGACTTTTCCCCGCACACGCGGGGGTGATCCTGCTGTTCGCTGTTGCGGTTCATGCCTCTTCCTCTTTTCCCCGCACACGCGGGGGTGATCCCTAGACCAATGCCGCTTTACAGCGTGCCGGGTCCTTTTCCCCGCACACGCGGGGGTGATCCCGTCAGCGGCCAGGAGCTTGGCCGAACGATTGACTTTTCCCCGCACACGCGGGGGTGATCCCGCCTGCACGACCTGCGGCCGAATGGCACAGAACTTTTCCCCGCACACGCGGGGGTGATCCTGGCTCATAGAGCATTACAGTGATGATGATGACCTTTTCCCCGCACACGCGGGGGTGATCCCAGCCACCAATTTATCTGCAACCTGTACTTCGACTTTTCCCCGCACACGCGGGGGTGATCCCCAGTGCTGCGGGCTGCCCGGGTTGCAGTTGAACTTTTCCCCGCATACGCGGGGGTGATCCCCTCACCCAAGCTGTGGGCCGGGATTGCCTGGCCTTTTCCCCGCACACGCGGGGGTAATCCGTAGGACGCGGGCACGCAAAGCAGCGCGTGTATCTTTTCCCCGCATACGCGGGGGTGATCCCATGCTCTGCCCGCCCCTTGAGGAGACCGGCAACTTTTCCCCGCATACGCGGGGGTGATCCCAACTGTAGCGCCAGTATTAGCGTCATTCGTGTCTTTTCCCCGCACACGCGGGGGTGATCCCCATATTGGTCCTCCCCAGCCATGTATTCGCCACTTTTCCCCGCATACGCGGGGGTGATCCCTGCGGAATTTCGGGCTTCACGCATTCGTTGCTCTTTTCCCCGCATACGCGGGGGTGATCCCAGATGAAGTATGCTTCTCTGGCAGAAGCCGCTCTTTTCCCCGCATACGCGGGGGTGATCCCTACCAGACGTTCTGCGAAAAGGCGTTCCGCGACTTTTCCCCGCACACGCGGGGGTAATCCCTCGCAATGGCTCAATTTTTAGGCGTGGGCTGGCTTTTCCCCGCATACGCGGGGGTGATCCTATACGATTTCTGCTAACCAATTTTGGGTATAGCTTTTCCCCGCATACGCGGGGGTGATCCTGTGGAGCACCCTGACAGCTGGGTCATGCCCAACTTTTCCTCGCATACGCGGGGGTGATCCTGGCGAAACCGCAGTAGAGCTGGACAAGGTAAACTTTTCCCCGCATACGCGGGGGTGACCTCAAGGGCAAGCGGCGCATGGTGTTCCTGCCGGGGAGACTGGTGACGGACCGGAAAGCCGCGGCGGATGAAAAATCAGGTTGTACAAATTCGACGGAAAAAGTTTATGCAAGACTCCATATTGCAATATATGAAATTTTGTATTATCATAAATCTGCAAGCGATCTGTCTCTTGTGAGGAGGGGCGGAACGCCCAAAATACGCTTCTTTCCTGTGGAATTTCCCACGGTCCACCTGATGCGGATTGAAAGATAGGTCGAGAAGGGAAGAGCAACCATGATGAACACAAGTCTGCTCCAGAAGTCTGGTCTGGCAACGCTGCAGGTCGCGCAGATCCTGGCAGGGCTGGAACCGGGAGACCGGATCCCCACGGTGACGGAACTGAGCGAACAATGCGAGATGGCACGGGGAAATATCCAGATCGCGCTGAACAACCTGAAACAGAATCATGTGATCCGTCTGGAATCCCATGGGCAGAACGGCACCATTGCAACAGAGATCGACTATGTGGCAATGGCGCAGTATTGCAGCAATACGGGTCTGACCTGCGTGATGCCTATGCCGTATGGCCTGCGCTATGAAGGTCTGGCCAGCGGACTGTATGAGGAACTGAACCAGAAAGGGGTCACGGGTGCGATCGCATTTATGCGCGGTTCCGGCTACCGGCTGAACTGTGTGGAAGAAGGGCGCTTTCATCTGTGCGTCATGAGCCAGCTTGCATTTGAACACTATGCGCAGGAGGGCAAGGACATCCAGCTGATCGCGGCCTTTGGCCCGCAGAGCTATGTGGAACAGCATCGGGTCTTTGTCCGCCCGGACTTCAAGGGCGACTGGCAGAACTGCAAGGTGGGCGTGGATGCCTCCTCGGTGGACCAGGAGATGCTGACCCGGTTCTGTTTTGCCGATAAGCCGGTGCAATATGTGCCCATCATCTATAGTCAACTGGTGCCGTTTCTGCACAGCGGCGTCATTGATGCCGGCGTCTGGAGCGCCGATATGCTGCCGGAGGGGCTGAGCTATTATCCGATGCCCCGGCTGGATGAGCAGGAAAAAGATACGGTGGCCGTGCTTGCCTGCCGGAAAAGTGATAACATCACCGCGCAGCTGGTGCGCAAGATCCTGTCGGTGGAGCGTGTGGACCACATCCAGCAGCAGGTGATGCGCAAGCAGATCATTCCGCGCTACTAAGCAAAGGTGCGGTCAAACAGAAGTCACATCTGCATGGAGGACATGCGGATGTTTCTTTCGGGATGAAAATACAAAATATTGTATAAAACATTTTCTCCCGAAAACCGATACAGGATGTCTGATTTTTTTGCAGAAAGAAAAGGAGATCTCGCATGAAAAAGATCACTCGGCGCAACTTCCTGATCGCATCCGGCAAAACCGTTGGCACACTGGCAGCTGCCTCTGCCTTTATGGGGTGTGCCAGCCCGGAGCAGGCGGAGAACTGCTTCCCCCGGTCTGCAATGCCCGTCCGGACCGATGACCGCCTGACGGCCATCGACGACATTGTGGAAAACTACATGGGACAGGGATATTTCCCCGGCGCAACGATCGTGGTGGCACGCGGCGGCAAGATCGTGTATGAAAAGGCATACGGCTACGCAATGCTCAACGACATGGGCGTGCGGCTGGACGATCCCCGCCCCATGCAGATGGATACCATGTTCGACATGGCATCCTGCACCAAGATCATGGCCACGACACAGTCCATTATGAAGCTGTACAGCGAGGGCAAGATCGACCTGAACGCCACGGTAGCAAGCTACATTCCGGAGTTTGCCAGGAACGGGAAGGAAAACGTCACCGTGCATCAGCTGCTGACCCACACCTCCGGTCTGCCGCAGTGGAAGGCGATGTTCCTCTACATCGAGAAGGACAAGGCCAAGGTGCTGGATTACATCTGCAACTGTGAGCTGATGTTCGCCCCCGGCGAGGAAAAGTACAGTGACCTGGGCTTCCAGATGCTGGGCTTCCTGGTGGAGCGGATCACCGGGCGCTCGATGGACGAATACGTCAAGAACGAGATCTACAAGCCTCTGGGGCTGAAGCGCACCACCTATCTGCCGCTGGCCAACGGCTTTACCACCGAGGATGTGGCGGCCACCTCCTTCGGCAACCCGTATGAGTATGCCATGGTGGACGAGATCGACTACCCGGGCTTTGGCTACGACTGTACCGCCGATCTGGACGCGTTCCGCACCTTCACCGGCTGGCGCAACCACACCCTGCAGGGCGAGTGCAACGACGGCAATGCATGGATGGCAAACGGCGGCGTGGCCGGTCACGCAGGCCTGTACTCCGACGCGGAAGATCTGGCCGTGCTGTGTCAGGCCATGCTGAACGGCGGCATCTACAAGGGCGTCCGCCTTTACAAGAAGGAAGTCATCGACGAGTTCACCAGCGAGCAGAACGGCAAGCCGTCCCGCGGGCTGGGCTTTGAGCGGGGCTCCTCGTTCATGGGCCGCGGCGACCGCCACTACGACGCCTTTGGCCACGCAGGCTTTACCGGCACCCATGTGGTCATGAACAAGACCAACAAGACCGCCGTCATTTTCCTGACCAACAAGCAGAACGTTGGCTTCAAGCCTAACTCCATGTCCTACTACAGTCCCTGCAGCTGCTGCGGCGAGATCTGTGAGCTGGTCTGGAACATTTTTGGAACCGAAGCACCGGCTGAGACGCTGGCCGACAAGATCGGCGCCTGGCTGTAAGCAAAACAAAAAATCATTGGGAGATGTCAGAGATGGATTTTGAACCGAGATTAACAATCCTGCACCAGGCAGGGATGCTGTCCGAGGAGGATTACCGGAAGGTACAGGACGTGATCCGCTTTTTTCAGGAGAAATACGGTCTGACATTGACCGAAGAAAACGCCTCCGCCATGATCACGCACCTGTGCGCTGCGCTGGGGCGCATCCACCGCGGAGAGCCGGTGGAGCCGCTGGACGAGGAGGTCTACGAAGAGACCAGCCAGGAGCCCACCTTCCCCAAGGCACTGGAAGCAACGCAGGCGCTGGTGCGGGAGATCCTGCCGGACCTGCCGGAGGACGAACAGAAGTTCCTGACCATGCACATCGGGGTCGTGCTGGCACAATCGTGACAGCATTTGCATAAAACCCACATCAGAAAGGAGGGCTAGCTTATGAAAATCGTAGTAGGCGGCCAGATCGACAAGCAGAAGGTTTATGACACCATCAAGGGTGTTGTAGGCGACCGTGCCTCGGTGGAGATCAAGGATGACATTGCGGCGGCAATGGCGGTCAAGACCGGGCAGGCAGATTACTACTTCGGCGCCTGCAAGACGGGCGGCGGCGGTGCGCTGGCAATGGCCATTGCCCTGCTGGGCATGAACCAGTGCGCAACGGTGTCCATGCCGGGCAAAATGCTGAGCGAGGACGAGATCCTGGCACAGGTCAAGGCCGGCAAGAAGGCATACGGCTTTACGGATCAGCACATCGAAAAGGTCGTGCCGATCATTCTCAAGGGTCTGGGCTTCTGATCCGGATCGTCAAATAAGGAGGATTACATATGGAAACCATTCTGCGCTACGTTATCATCGCGGCAGTTGGTGCGTTGGCATCGATCCTGGCAAACCAGAGCATCGCCGTGTTCAACGACGGCCTGCGCCCGGTCCTGCCGGAGTATCTGGAAAAGCGCATGGACCGCAAGGCTCTGGCAGCCACCAGCTTTGCCATCGGCTTTGGTCTGGTCATCGGCTACGGCCTGCCCACGTCCATTGCCGCAAGCATCATCCTGATCCACTGCATCCTGCTCACCACCGACATCATTGGCACCTGGTGCCCGGACACCAAAAAGGGCATGATCGCTTCCGGCGTCATCGGCGCTGTGTATGGCGTGGCCCTGCTGTTCGGCCTGCAGGTGATCATCGACCTGTTCAACCTGCTGCCGGTCAACTTCCTGGGCAGCCTGGGCCAGGTCTCTGCCGGTATCACGCTGGCCTTCGCCATCTTCCCGGCTGTGACGGTTGCCCTGCAGTTCGGCGCTGCCAAGGGCATCATCACCGCCGTTGTGACCCTGCTGGTCCGTCAGATCGTTGAGACCTACGGCAAGATCGCACTGGACGCCGAGCACACGATCAGCCTGAACAAGGACGGTATGGCCCTGCTGGCCGGTATGATCATCATGCTGGTGTTCGCTGCCATGGATAAGGAAGGCAACGACCAGAACTCCAACGAAATGCTGACCCAGATCTTTGCCGACAAGGTCGCACGCATCCGCAAGTATATGCCGGTTCTGGCCCTCATGGGCGGCCTGATCGCAGCAGGCACCAGCATGAGCATCATGGCCGGTGACCCCATCAGCCTGGGCCTGCTGGCCGAGGGTGACCGCGTCAACGCAGGTCTGACCGCTCTGGCCCGTGCCATCGGCTTTATCCCGCTGGTTGCCACCACCGCCATCACCACCGGCGTCTACGCTCCGGCCGGCATGACCTTCGTCTTTGTGATCGGTCTGCTGATCCCCAACCCCTTCATCGCCCTGATCGCCGGTGCAGCCTGCATCTGCGTGGAGATCCTGCTGCTGAACGTCATCGCAAAGGGTCTGGACAAGTTCCCCGGCATCAAGCGCTGCGGCGACAACATCCGTACCGCTATGAGCTACGTCATCGACATCGCCCTGCTGATCGGCGGCATCCTGGCTGCTCAGGCGATCATGCCCACGACGGGTCTGTTCATCATCGTGGCATTCTGGTGCATCAACAAGTGCAGCAAGAAGCCTCTGGTCTCCATGGCGGTCGGTCCTCTGGGCGCGATCCTGGTCGGCCTGATCGCAAACGTGCTGTTCCTGCTGTCTCTGTACACCCCTGCCGCCTGATCCTCGGATAAAATGAGCGCCTCCCGGCCTGCGTCGGGAGGCGGCTCTGGTTAAGAAACAATACAGGAGGCGAATCCTTTTGAAACTGCCTGAAAAGATTCTGTATGCGCACGAGCATACGACGATCGACCTGTCCGGCCCGAAGAAGAACATCGACTGCAGGCTGGATGATTTTGACGCGACCGCGGCGGAGTACCGGCGGCTGGCGGAACACGGTGTGGTCGGCATCATCGACCAGACCAACCGCGGGATGGGCCGGAACGTGGCCTATGTGCAGAAAATGGCTGCACAGGCGGGGGTGGAGATCACCCACGCGACGGGCTACTACAAGGAGCCTTTTCTCCCGCCGGAGTGCTATACGCTGACCGAACAGCAGCTGTGTGACATCATGGTGAAGGAACTGACCGAGGGCATTGAAGGCACCGGTGTCCGGGCGACCGTCATCGGCGAGATCGGCACCTCGAAGGACATCACCGAGACGGAGGCCAAGGTGTTCCGTGCGGCATCCCGAGCCCATGCAGAAACGGGGGCACCCATCTGCACCCACACAACGCTGGGCACGCGCGGCCTGGAGCAGCTGGAGATCTTCAAGAGCTTTGGCGTTGACCTGAGCCGGGTGGTGCTGAGCCACATCGACCTGTCGGCCGATCTGGATTACATGAAGCGCCTGCTGGATCAGGGGGTCAACATTGCGTTCGACACCATCGGCAAGTGCAACTACCAGCCCGATGTCTCCCGTGCAGACTGGCTCAGCCGCCTTTGTGCGGAAGGGTACGACACGCAGATCGTCATGAGCATGGACATCACCCGCCGCAGCAACTTTGCAGACCGGGGCGGTGTGGGCTACAGCTACCTGCTGGACACCTTTGCTCCGCTGGCAAGCGAGGCAGGCGTGCCGGACCGCGCATGGGAGAACCTGCTGTACCGCAATGCACTGCGCATCTACAAAGGACAGAAATAACAAGGATTCGAGGAATTGACAATGAAAACCTATCCCCTGCATTCTATCTCGCTGGAGCAGGCAAAACAGCTCCAGTTCAAGGTCATTGACGCAGTGACCCGCAATTTTCAGGGAGAGGAAGTCCTCTCGCTGGGCGACCTCGGCGTGGTGAAAGGGCTGAACAAGCCCCGCTGCACGGTAAAGGTGGAAAAGGTCTTTGCCGACACCTTTGATGCCCCGGCGGCGCTGCTTGTGCGCGGCTCCGGCACGGGCGCGATCCGCTGGGCTCTGACCGCCTGCCTGAAACCGGGGGATGCCATTCTGGTGCACACCTCGCCCATCTATACGACGACGCAGGTGACCATCGACGCCATGGGGCTGAACCCCATCCGCGCGGACTTCAACGATCTGGAACAGCTCAAGGCCGTCTGTGCGCAGCACAAGGACGAGATCCGCGGCGCCTTGGTGCAGCTGACCCGGCAGAAGCCGGAGGACCGCTACGACTACAAGGCCGTGATCGCAGCCATCAAGGCTGCGCTGCCGGGCATCCCGGTGGTGACCGATGACAACTACGCCGCCCTGAAAGTGGACGCCATCGGCTGCCAGGCGGGGGCCGACCTGTCCACCTTCTCCTGCTTCAAGATCCTTGGTCCAGAGGGCGTCGGTGCAGTGATCGGCAGCAAGGAGCTGATCGACCGCATCTACAAGATGCAGTATTCCGGCGGCAGTCAGGTGCAGGGACACGAAGCCATGGAGGCCCTGCGCGGCCTGATCTATGCGCCGGTGGCGCTCGCCATCCAGAGCGAGGTCAACGAGGAGCTGGTCCGCCGCCTGAACGCCGGCGAGGTCCCCCATGTGCGGCAGGCGTTCCTGGCAAACGCGCAGAGCAAGGTGCTGCTGGTGGAGTTTGATCAGGAGATCGCCGAAAAAATTCTGGACGCTGCCCCGAAGTTCGGCGCAGCGCCGCATCTGGTGGGCAGCGAGAGCAAATACGAGTTTGCCCCCATGATCCCACGTGTCAGTGGAACGTTCCGTGCGCAGGACCCGACCATTGAACACCGGATGATCCGCATCAATCCCATGCGCAGCGGCCCGGACACCATCATCCGCATCCTGCGCAGCTGCATGGAGCAGGTCGAGGAAAACTGAACCGCTGAAAAAACGAGAGGAAAAGGAGAGATGCCCTGTGTTTTTAAAGACCGTAATGGAGCGCAACCAGCCGTTGGTGCGTCTGGGCATTGAATGGCAGCAGAATGGCGTGATCCTGCCGGACACCTATCTGCTGGATTACGACACGATCCTGGAAAATGCCCGCAGCATCAAACAGGCAGGCGACGCAAACGGCGTGCAGAACTTTTTCATGCTCAAGCAGATCGGACGCAACCCCCTGATCGCCCGTGCGCTGACCGACATGGGATATGTGGGCGCTGTGTGCGTGGACTTCCGCGAGGCGCTGACGATGGTGGAAAATCAGATCCCCCTCGGCAACGTAGGGCATCTGGTCCAGATCCCCCGGGCGGCCCTGAAAAAGATCCTCCGCGCAAAGCCGGTGATCGTAACGGTGTACACGCTGGAAAAAGCCCGCGAGATCAGCGCAGTCTGCACCGAGCTGGGCCTGCACCAGAAGCTGATGCTCCGTGTTCTGGGAGAAGGCGACATGCTGTATTCCGGGCAGTACGGCGGCTTTGAATTGCAGGAACTGGACAGTGCAGTGCGTGCGATCGAGGCGATGCCGAATGTGGAGGTGGGCGGCGTGTGCAGCTTCCCTTGCTTTTTGTACGACGAAGCGGCACAGGACATCCTGCCCATGCCCAACCTCCGGACCGTGCAGACCGCAGCCGAAATGCTGCGCGCCCGCGGCTACCGGGACCTGATGCTCAATACGCCCAGTGCCACCTGCACCCACAGCATCCCGATGATCGCGGCGGCAGGCGGCACCCACGGGGAACCGGGACACGGCCTGACCGGAACGACACCGTATCATGCCGGCCACCCGGATGCCGAGGAGCGCCCCGGATACCTGTATGTTTCGGAGGTCAGCCACAATCTGGGCGATAAGGCATACTGCTACGGCGGCGGGCATTACCGCCGCGGCCATATGAAGAACGCCCTGGTGGGCACGACGCCGGAAAATGCAAAGGTCGTGCCGGTGCTGCCGCCGGACGACTCCAGCATCGACTATCATTTTGAACTGCAGCAGAACTGTCCGGTCTCGGCTGCGGCGGTCATGGCGTTCCGGACACAGTTCTTTGTGACCCGGAGCCGGGTGGCAGTGGTCAAAGGGCTGTCCTCCGGCAAGCCGGAGCTGGCGGGCCTGTACTCTGCGCTGGGAGAACCGGTCCGGGAATGACAGAAAGGATAATTCGCAATGGGAAAGTTTGTTGTAATCGTTCTGGATGGTTTTGGTGTGGGCGCAATGCCGGATGTGCCGCAGGTGCGCCCTGCGGACTGCGGTGCCAACACCTGCGTGCATATCTTTGAGCGCACGCCGGACCTGAAGCTGCCCAATCTGGCAAGCCTTGGTCTGGCGAACATCGTGGGGCGGGAGTTCCCCGGCCTGCCGTTTGCGACGGATGCAACGTTCGGCCGTGCCGAGCTGATGCACGATGGTGCGGACACCTTCTTCGGCCATCAGGAGATCATGGGCACCCGCCCGGCAAAGCCCTTCGGCGAGCCGATCTGCAATAAGATCGAGCTCATCAAAAAGACGCTGGAGGATGCGGGTTACCATGTCCGGTATTACACCGGAACATCCGGCAAGCGCCTGCTGATCGTCAACGAGGCCTGCACCGTGGCCGACAACGTGGAATGCGATCCGGGTCAGGCGTTCAACGTCACGGCGGCCATCGACGACCTTGATTTTGAGGAAGAGCTCAAGATCGGTCATCTGGTGCGCAGCGTGTCGGTCGTGCCCCGCGTCATCACCTTCGGCGGGCGCGGCGTGCACCTGCAGAACCTGCTGGATGCCATTGAGGAACACGGCGATTACATCGGCGTGAATGCCCCGGCCAGCGGCGTTTACAACAACGACTACCATTGCATCCACATGGGCTACGGCGTTGACCCGGAGGTGCAGATCCCCACGATTTTGGGCAAGAGCGGCCTGCCGGTGTTCCTGCTGGGCAAGGTGGCCGACGTGGTCACGAACAATTACGGCACCAGCATCCCCATGGTGGACACGGCCAGCGTGCTGCAGCGCACCCTGGAGATCGTAAAGGAGCAGGAGACTGCGTTCATCTGCACCAACGTGCAGGAAACGGACCTGTGCGGCCACCGGGAGAATGTCGCGGCCTACGCAGACCGCCTGCGGGTGGCGGACGAATGGATCGGCAAGATCCGCGACGCCCTGGGCGAGGACGATATCCTCATCGTGCAGGCGGACCACGGCAACGACCCGACCATCGGACACCCGCACCACACCCGTGAGATGGTGCCGCTGATGATCCACAGCGCCCACTCCACCCCCAAGAATATCGGGATCCGCAAGACCCTCAGCGATGTCGGTGCGACCGCTGCGGACTATTTCCACAGCAAGGCACCGGAAAACGGCACCAGCTTTCTGCCGCTGCTGCTGAAGTAAAAACAAAGGAGCGGAGAACCGATGAAGATCATTCGCGCAAACGATTACGCAGACATGTCCCGCAAGGCAGCCAACATCCTTTCGGCGCAGATCATCCTGAAACCCGACTGCGTGCTGGGTCTGGCCACCGGCGGCACCCCGGTGGGTGCCTACCAGCAGCTGGTGGAGTGGTACAACAAGGGTGACCT
>OGNO01001329.1_pt1 | contig 11844 bp, 14 predicted proteins | sample 1573491 | NCBI WGS metagenome assembly OGNO01 (sample SAMEA2581900, study PRJEB24529) | metagenome | biome: Human gut stool | place: China | collected 2011
CTCTAGCGATGCTGTAGAGCTATCAATCTGTCGCTGTAAGGTTGCAAAATCGCTTGCTAAAACGTAGTTATCAGCCGCGCCTGCACCTCCATTGTTTCCCCATCCGTTACCGTTTCCCCAACCGCAGAACACGAAGAGGAAAAGAATGATGATCCACCATGCACCACCATCACCCCACATTCCGTTACCGTTATTACCTGTTACGGCTGCGATATCGGCAGGAGTCATACTTTCACTTGTTAAACTCATAAATTTTTCTCCTTTCTGAGTTTTTTTGTATAATCAACGCATTTTGCGTGATTTACTTACCATTGCTATTTAACAACCCTTGAAACTGTTGCGCCATTGCTTGCAACTGATTGAGCTGTTGCTGATTTATTTTCCCAGAGGTAAGAAGCTTCTGAACCTCTGCTTTGGGATCACCAGTAAATGCTTTTTTAAACTGTTGGAATTGCTGTATCATCTGCATTGGATTTTGAAATTGCATCTACACTACCTCCGTTCTTAAAGTGTGCTTCCAGAGCCGCTAAACGCTGCTTTAAGCCGCTTATCTCTTTTGAGTAGTCAACAGCTTGCTTCTGCGTCTCCGTGCCTACGCTGGGCGATTCCGCACCCTTGCGCTGATACTCATACGTTTCCATGTAAGGTCGTCCAGAGCTGTCAGCTCGTTTCTCGTAGAAAACTTGTCGACTACTATCCCACAGTCTCACAAATCCATTAGCAGCTACAAGATAGGCTTCTGCCGCATTCTGCCCTTGAACCCAAATACGGTCATCAGCAGAGGGCTGAGGCTGCTGTTGTGTAAAATTCTGATAGCCCTGCATTTGTGGATTCTGCTGCATTCTCATCTGTGCTAGCTGATCTGGCACTGGTGGGCTATACGGTTGCCCAAAATTTTGATAGCCATAGTAGGGGTAACTCACTTCTCATCACTCCTTTCCCAAAAGTAGAGGGGGATTTCCTGCCCAGAGTCCCATGTATCAAAGTAATTCCCATCCATTACCGTTACAACGTGACTGCCCAACGCAAGCACATAGATTCCGTGAGGGTGTTCAGCTGCAAAATCTGCGACAGTGTAGCATACTGGGCATGATTCCGAAACTATGCCACGTTTAAAACCGTTCTGGCTCAAAAATGCACCCCACACAGCGTTAGCAGATGGCATATCAGCCATTAGCAAGCCTTGTATACATAGCTGTAGGTAGGTTTTGTCCCAGTCTTGGCTAAGAGCTTTGCACAACGCTCTTACCGTGCAATCTCCTACTCTCGCGGCTTCTGGATTTGGATTATACTTTTTATACATGCTCTCATTCCTCCTGCTCATATCATCGCACAAAGGCTTTGAAAGATACACGATGCAGAAACGATAATTTTGCGCATAAAAAAGAGCCTGCCATCTGGCAAGCTCAATTTATTTTTTATTCAGTTGCAAGCTCTGTTTGTGTTTCTATCGCTGTTTGTGGTGGCTGATCTGCATTCTTGTTGTTGGCAGCTGATCCACCGATTATCAGCACATACAGCACCCATGCAGCAACGATGATGCCGCATCTAGCTTTTGCATCCATCTGAGTGGTTGGACGTAAAAGTAAAATTGTTAAAGGTACTGGAAAAATAAAAATCCATCCCAAAACCCACAGCCAAGTCTTTTTCTTTTTCTTCGGTGCCTGTGATCCTGCGCTTGCGTCCCAAGTATAGCCGCAATCTTTACACACTCCAACGGTTGATCTGATTGCTACGGTGTTCTTTCCTGCCGTGATCTCACGCTGCTTCTCGCGGCTGAAAGTTACATTTGTACTTCCGCACTTTGGGCATCCTGCTTTGTTTGCCTGCTCCTGCTCTCTCCTAATCTCGCCAGAGAACTGAGTACCGCAAAACTCGCATACTTTCGCATTTCCTTTTATACTTGCCCCACAGTTAGGGCATTTTATAGTTTTTGCCATAAGCACCACCTTTACTCACTCAAATCAAAATTAAGGGTGATAGGTTCGGTAAGTAACAGTTCTTGATATGTGGTATCATCCAAAACTTGGATTTTAAACTCCATCGTCTCCAAATCTTCAAGGCTTTCAACTTCAACCTCATCAGTGATGGTAAACATTCCTTTCGCCTTCTTGTTTGCCTCCATACCCTCAGCAAGCATGGAATACGTCATGATGCCATTTACGGACGCGTCAGCAGTCTGCACACGAATCTTTTTATCGGTAAGATTTTCGGCAGTAAACTTGATATCATATCTTCCGTACTCGTCCGTGATGCCATCATAAGTTAAGATAATCATATCATCTTGGTAGATCACATCGCCCTCTTGTACTGCGGTTTCACCTCTCAGCTCCTTTAATTTGGTTTTCAACTCTGCGATGCGCTTATCAAGTTGCTGCAAAAGAGCTTCAATTCCCTCTATGCTGTCCTCGTCTCCTTCGATTACAGTTTGAGCCTCTGTGGTTTCCTCTGCCATTGTAGGTGCTACCGATGCCATAAGCATAGATGCAGCTGCAAGCGCATAAAATACTTTTCTCATGTTTCCTTCCCTCCGTGAGATATTTTTCTAGCTCATTGTACATCTTATTTTGGCATCCGTCAACGCTTTCACTAAAAAAGGGAGCCACAAAAGCTCCCTAAAAATTATTTTTTTAATTCATTTGCATAGGCTACCAACCAAGGCAGAGCCAAGAGTTTATCGGTTGCAGAGTACCAATATTCTTGAAATCTTCTGGTACTTACACACATCTTTTCAGCTGCCTGCTCCTGCGACAAGCAATCGTCCAAGAGGTATGCAACCGCCTCTTTCTCCCTCTGGTTAAGCCTCGCCCTCATCAATGCAAACTCGATTATCGTATTGTCTCCGCAATTCCAGAATGCTTTTACAAGTCCTCTATCCATAGAATCACCTCGCCAACATACAAGCCACTAGGCACACGTTCACCGCCACGGATGCAATCAGCATTGCACGACAAAGCAAAAATTTCCTTTCTGCTTTAATAGCCGTCTCGATTGCATCCTCTAAAAGCATTCTCTTTGCATCCATACTTACTCCTTTTTTAAAGTAGATCCATCTACCCAACCATAGACTCCATCGCCTACGATGTGATAGTTATGCTTACCAGTCGCACAAAGCTGTGTAACTTTTGCTTTTCCTGCCTTAGCTGCTACTGGTGTTGTAGCCCATGCGGAGATATACTGCGCACCACCAGAAAAGTATACCGCATCGCCCACGCTGATAGCTGTGGACTTGATAGCTGTATAGCTGTAGTACACTTCACCGCCCTTAGTATATGCGTAGCCACATGATGCACCTGGCCACACGATTTTGTACCAAAAATCAGCGGTTACTTCAAGTACTTCTACTGCCGTTCCCTTTTGGATGATAGCAAGAGAGTTTGCAGAGCCTTTTGCTCCGTCTCTAATATGCATTGCAGTCTTTGCAACTGCTGTACCTATGCCAGTACCGCAGAGGGTAGTGTTACCAGTTGAGATAATCTCGCACTCCACTTTAGAGCCATCGTCCAGTACTACTACAGTATGTCCCTGTACAGTTGTACACAGGATATCTCCACGCATCTGATATGCTGAGGACACTGTACATTTTGGCTCACGGATGATTTCAAACTCATCTGTAGCATCCAAAATCTCAACTTCGTTGGCAGTAGAAAACCACGGAATGTCGCGCTGCAAAGCATATGCCACACATACACGTACAAGGCTGCTACAGTCTGTCTCCACTGGGGTGTTAACCTTGCTGCAATCCCATCCGTACTGCTTAGCCTTATCGTATAAATCCCAAGACGTAGACTGATCGTAACCAATACTATTATTTGCGCACGCTGCTTCCATGCACTGTGCAATGCGCTCACGCACTGCTGCATCTTTAGCACGGATGACTACCCACCCCTTATCATGGCGATACCATGCTTCTACAGTTACTTCCTGCCCTGTCTGATCTCCTGCTTTCCCACCCATCAATTTTCCATTCTCATCAATACGCGCACTACCTACTCTAACCATTATTAATCCTCCTCGTAGATGATATCTAGCCCATACGCAACAGCTGCATCATGTTCGATACGGCATCCACGAGCATTTTCCCATCCTTTGCAGAAATATGCAGCATGGCACAGGCTCATGTTCTCCAGAGACTTAGCTAAGAAACAGAGTGGAATCTGTACAACACCGCGTTCCTTCATAGCTTCATTGCTGTACCACTCGTCTGTAAAAAGAGTATTTACGATTTCATAGCCCTTCGCCTCTAAAGCTGTAACAGCCTTTTCTCTTGTTGCAACAATTTCCTCATCAGTTTTGCCCGCCATTGGCTGCGATAACATAGCTTTCATTTTCATACCTCCGTTTCCTTGATCTGGCTTACGTTCATCAAGATGCAAGTGATACCTGCCAGAACCACAGTTGATAGGCATACCTTCCAATCTACCTCGGCAAGCATGGCAGAGGAGCCAATGACTCCAATTGCTGCCTGTGCCATAGTCTTAACGCATCTGATACCTACGGTTTTTAACCACTTCTTCATTCCTCTTTTTCCTCCTGCTCTAAATCTTTGATTCGGTGATTTGCTACACCGATTTTTTCCATTACTACAGCCATGTTCTTTTCAAGCTCGTAAGTTCGCTCGATTACTGAGTTATGCTTATCAACTCGCTTTGCAAGCTCATCAAGCTTGTATTCCATCAATGCTCGCGTGCGCTCCTGTTGCCCTCTATTATTGATGAGGCACACAAGCAGCGTAACTCCTGCCGAGATACAAGCAGGTATCAGAGTTTCTAAAAGTGCCATGCTATTTTCTCCTTATTTTGAGTTTTTTGGTTTCTTTCGTGTGCGGATCAGCACGCACCAAACGGTATCTTTTCAAGTTCTTTCCTCCTGCCACACTGACTTTTATATCGGTGTAAGTGATTAACTATAGCCTAATTTAGTTAACTTGAATAAGCTCCTAAAATAGCACAATATAATGTGTCTGCAAATTTATAAAATCCATATTTATATGGATGCACATTTTCATTGCATACGGTATGCTTATCTGGATTTCTTGCAGAGAAAGCAACTTCTGTTTTAGGAAAGTCATTATAACAGTCCAAATTTTGATAAATAGGAACGCATACTGCATTTTTTATATTTTCCATCAAATGCTTTCCACATTCAAATAAATGATTTTTACTATACTGCACATCTACATAGTTTCTTGTTCCATAAGCATATCCATCATTTACTACCGGAGACGGAATGCACACAAAAACCTTAATATTTGAATTATATTTGTGAATATCATCAACAATGTACTGGATGTTTGAAACATACTGCTCCTTTGTCATTTTGTCAGCATCATTATTTCCCAACTGTATGAAAACATCTGTTACATCATTAAATGAAGTATTGTTATTCATATAATATGAAAAATCAAATTTTGATGTGGTCGGATTATAAAAGGCATTCGCAACATTATTTTTCGAGGCTTTATTCAAATATTCTCCGCTGTCCCACGATGAACGACCTTCGTGGTAAACGGTCTGCCATGTGTCACTACTGTCTTTTTGTCCCCCTTGCCTCGTGCCATAAAAAATCATGTCCTCACCAAACATTTTTTTAAGTTCGGCAATTTCATATCCATTTTCGACCATACTATCTCCAATAAAAATAACTTTTCTTGCAGATGGTCTATTATCAGCAATCATTTTTATTGTTGTAGACTTTTCTTTAAGAAGTGCATCGTTTTTATATACCTTAAAAATAATGACTTGTTTTTTTGCCGCTGTCGGTTTCATACGCACACAATCTCCGAGGTTTTTTATTCCACTTCCATAATTTGCACCACTGACCCGAATTGTATAATCGTGAATATTCGAGCATTTTATTGTGTTCCAAAAATAAATGTTATGTTCATGTCCGATAACACTATAGATTTCATTTGGAAGCATAATGTCAACCGATAACGAATTAAAAATATTCGTTATAGTATTTTGCAAATCATCCGTTAGCTGTTCTTTCCCTATGATTTTCAGTAGCTGCAACACTCCACTATTGAGTTCAGGGAAAATATCTGGATATACGATTGGTTCTGTGTTGTAAAAACAAAAAGCGTAGGTGTCCACTTGACTACCAGATTCAATAATCTTGCTTGTAAGATATGATAAAACATGTTTGGATTCATCATAGCTTGCATCCCAAGACAAGTTATTTAATTGTGAATAAGAAACCGTCGCAGCCGCAGAATCTTTTTTATATCGCATCATTGCAATTCCAGATGAGGGGTGATTTCCCCCTATAAGCATATTATAGTTTCCAAAAGTCTTATCTATTGGCATTATTACCGTGGTATATAAAGCATCATCAACAAGCATGGGTTCATATGTGCTAACGTTAAATTGTGCTAACCTTTTACCTCGATAAATTGTGGCATTCGCAACCTTTGTTAAATTATAGTATCCACTAAATTTCTGAGGCCCTATTTGCTCACCTAAATCCTGCTTTAGCTCATCAACTGATTTGTTAAGTGCGGAGTAATCAGCTGGTATACTTCCTGCAACCTGCTCAACAATCTTCTTTGTAGCCGCTGCCACTGCATCGTTAACATCAGACTTAGACATGTCTGCACCATCTGGAATGCCTGCTGCATCTACCATCATGTAGATTGGTGCGGACTCAATCACCTTGTTTCCAGACTGCACCTTGACTTTGCACACAACCTTTCCAGATACAGCAGTCATCTGCTGTTGGATGATCGCTGTTACCGTCCCTTTGGAGTATGTGCAGTTAAAAGAAAAGAACTTTCCGTCTGGTTTTCCACCTTCAAGGGTTGCTGTTGCACTGTCTGGTGCTGTCCATGTTCCGGTTGAAGAAAAGAGGTTGAAAACGAGCGTTCTTCCGAGATCATCATTCTGCGAAACGTTGATGATGATTGGAAGGCTTCTTCTTGGTATCATATCCAAATCATAAATTGCTTTAATCATTTTGTTCTCCTCTCAAAATTTTTTCGTGATTTTGTACCACTTTTATGAGATCGGCTATCAGTTCTTCATATCCGATAGCACCGTAAACCACTTTATCAGCTCCTCGGAACTCTTGAAGCAGTGCCAGATTATCCATAGATAATTCTTTGGCGGTTTCCTGCACCTCTTGATATACAAGTCCATGATGCACTTTAAGCTCACTATCAGCTTTATAATTATACTTCACCGGGTTTAGAGCCATTATCCAGTCTGTTGCAGTATCACAAGATATATCTTCAATGTTATCCTTTAATCGCCTGTCAGATGAATGCACAATAGTTCCGTTTACTGCTACTGTGCAAGTACCTGCCTCTATATCATCAACTTTCTTTTTTCCAGAAAACGTAAACTCGCTCGTCCCAGTCGGTGCAAGATAATTTTGCAAACGTCCAGTGTAATCATACAAGCTATCACCTGTCGTCACGTCTGACCCAGAGTGAAAATCACAGTATGCAACGCCCTCAGCTGAGTCGTTGTTACCGTAAAGCTCAATTCCATAATTGATAAATATTGCCTTATCAAAACACACATCTTGCCGCTCATATATCCCTGCATCTTTGTTATATACTCCGCCCTGCGAATACATAGAGCCAATTTTAAAACGTCCGTTAGTGTTAATATATCCTGCACCAACTTTAAGCAAGCCAGAGTTTATAGTTACTTCGCCTGAGTCCATATCAGCACAAAAAAGAGTCTTTCCAGTGTTATCTACAACCTTTAGCTGTCCAGTATCTATATACGCTGCGTTGATGCCCACAGTGTAAATTTTTTGCAAGATTGCTGTACCGCTCCAATCTAAGCCGTTGTAAGTCTCACCACCATCAATAGAAAAAATTATGCCACCATCATTGATACGAATGATGGTCTGAGATTCTTCAAGGACTGGCTTATCATGCAAAAACCAATCATGCGCCCCACCAGTTCCCTTATCAGTGACATATAAACCGCTACCCTGCTCCACCTTCTTTACAAGCTCTGTGATAGCTCTTTTTCTAGCAGAGGTTTCCTTGTCTATTTCATCCTGCGCCGCCTGATCTATCTCTGTGAGCTTCTTGCTGAGGCTGTTTTGAGTACTTCCAACCGTGATACTGTCGTATTTATCAAGTAGCACATCGTACACGGTTTTTACAACTTTTGCAGTTGTGTTGATACCCAAATTTTCAAAAATAACGTTTACTGTATCACAGAGGTTGACGGATTCTAATGCAGCTATATTTTTGTACTCCTCAAACTGAGACAGCACCACAAAAGATACCGTAAGAGATACATCAGGCACACCTACACCGCTCTGCGTAATGTAATTTTCTGCTTTGGCTCTAAGTTGTTCTACGGTTGGTTTTTCCTCAAAGCTTGCCGAAAAATCATGTACCGCAGTCCGTTTATACGGAAAGTTATTTGCGTACTTGCTGTACACTGACACTTCTGGAAGTGTTACAACCTCTTCGGTTTCCTCACTTTTCCAGAAAGGGCAGATACCCGTGATCGTGTTCGCAATACTTTCCTCTTGCTTTAAATCGGTGAGGTTCTTGCCATAGCGAAGCGTTACACCTTTATTCGATCCTCGGTTTTGGTGTAGCTTTACGGTGTATCCAGTAAACTCATACTCGCCCTTGTAGGTATCTAAAATGCTTTCCTCTACACCACCAAGCAGAGCGCGGCAAGAGGTCGGAACTGTAAAAGCCATCTTTGCTTGCGTTTCTTTGCTCGTCCAAAATGTGAACGGGTTGTCCTCTGCTGAGTACTTTTTGAGGTTATCCATCGCTTCAACCACGTTGGATGCCTCAAAAGGCGTTACTGGTATATGAGATAACTGGTATGAGATATGTTCCGCACTTACCTTTACAATACCGTTTAAAGGCTTGCTGATAGCGTAAATGCGAAACGGTTCTGGATCGGTTTTGTAGGATGGTACGGCTTTGATAATTCTTGATAGCTCCAAATCCTTAAAGTGCTGACCACTTAAAGGATACGTCATTGTCAGCTCATATGAGCCGTTTCTTTCTTCGGTGACTTTGCAGCTAATCACATCCACCAAAGCTCCTAAGCCTTGAGACTTAAAAAGCTTTTCGGTTGCTATATACAAAATCGGTATCAAATTGTCCACCACCTCCCAGTAATCTCTATTGATGTTATTCCACCAGTAAAAGTAATTAAATTCATCCCAGATTTAAGCTCTGGGAAGCCAGAAGCAAGCACCACATAACTGTTCATGTTCATATTTCCTCTGGTGCAGTCCATCAACTCAGAGTCAATAGTTACATAAGCCTGCAAGTTTAAATTCATCGAATAATCACCGATTTTAAGGGTAGATTGTCCATTCCCATGTACTTTTATAAGTGGTTTTGAAGCAAACTTTGTAGGATTGAAAATTATACCTGCCGAAGTGAATTTTTCCACCCTCTCGCCCTCTATAAGCCATTTCTGGGGCTTGCAATCAAAAGTCACTGTGGCTTTTGCACTGTGATTGAGTGTCCCAGTTGTATAGGCGATAGCATCCGTCACAAGTCCCATCCTGTAGTACTCTGGATGGTGGCTATCCTCTAACCTGCAATAGCTTGTAGGGCTTTTGAGCCATGCGCTGATCGAGTCCGCAAGGCTCTCAAACCGATTCTTACACACTATAGTGTAGGCTACTGAGACATTTTCAAAGCATCCGTTATCTTTGATTAAATCTCCGTTCCTGCCAGGTATCGTATACTTTGTTACGCTTCTTTTGGGAGTGCTAAAAGTGTTTTGCGCTCCCACTAAAAGATCGTAGTCGGCAGAGGACTCGCCATTATATATCAAGTAGTGCATCATGCAAATACCCTCCTATCTCTGTCATAATCGTCTGCCATCTGCTTTGATACCTCCTCAGCTACAGCTTCTGCAAGCTCTTTCTTATCCTTGTCGTAGCCCTCTATCACTACGGTTACTTGTGTAGGCTTTGGATTGCCGTTGATCTTCTCAGCAAGCTTGTTGAGCCATCCTTCAGACTTCTCCAGAGGCACAACTGCTTCGTCACCTTTTCCCTCTAGCAATCCCTTCTGACCTTTACGCAAGATACCGCCTTTTTCAAGCTCTCCGATTCTTCCAAATCCGACAGTTGGTATATTTATTCCAAAGTTGCTACCGCCAAAGCCCGGAACCCAATCTGGAATTGTTACTGAGATTTTGTTCATCGCTCCGATAACTGCATTTAAAGCCGACTCTATGCCAGCTATTGCACCGTTAATCAACTTGATAACTGCATTGATTGGTGTTTTTGCAAACTCTATAATGCCTGCAAAAACAGTCGAAAATGTACTTACAATTCCGTTCCAAGCATCACTCCATTTGCCTGAAAAGATGTTAGTTACAAAATCTAGCATTCCATCAAAAAGCGGCTTCAAAACATTATCCCACCAACTTACGATTGTATCAAAAGCCGTTGTTACACTCTCTGATACCGCCTTAAAAACCTCGTCAAATACTGGTTTAAGATTTTCTCTAAGGAAATCTCCAATCGCTTGAAAACATGGCAAAAGCGTTTCATCTGCGAAAGTCTTGATTGCGTCCCAACAAGGTTTCAAGTGGTTTTCCCAAGTGTCTGCAATCATCTGGAATGCTACACTGACAGCTTCTTGTGCTGCTTGAAAAGTAGTCTCAAAAAGCGGTTTTATGTTATCTTCAAGCGAGGACAACAAAGCGGTAAATACTGGCAGCAATACGTTGTTCCAAACTGCCTCAATCACCGAAAAAACAGCCGTTACAACTTCACCGAGAGCATTAAAAACCTCCGTTGATATCGGGCCGATATTTTCGGATAGCCATGTATAGATGCCAGTAAAAACTGGTAGTAATACGTTTTGCCATACATCCGCAATTATCGCAAATGCAGTCTCCACTGCTGACTGAATGCCAGTGATAATTGAGTTGATAAGCGTACCATCTGTCTGTGCATCAGTTACAATCTGGTTGATCGCTTGCGCTAGTACTGAGATAACACCAGAGATAATATCACCTGCAAACTGGATCGCAGTTGCAATGCCATCAACAATCACATTAAGCACTGATAATGCAGTTCCAAACGCTGTGCTTTGTGTCCCTGCGTCTGAAAAATCAGTTACCAGGCTCACCAGATAATTGGAAAAATTAAGCACTGCATCAACTAATGGTGAAATCGCACTTGCAATGGAATCAAACGCACTAGAGAAAGCACTTTGAAGCTTTTCAAGCCAGTCCATGATAGGCAAGCTTGATATAAAATCAACAGCCGATGTAAATACAGCTTTTAAAATGTTAAATTTAGCAAGTAAGCTTTGCCCAAGGATATTTGCAAGCCCAGTTAGTGGAACTGATACAAACCATGTTACAACCTGCCCTGCGGCATTAATCACTTGCTTGATAGCTTCAAGAGCTGCCTTACCTGCATCCATCTTAGCTCGTGCATTATCGAGTGTGCCACCTGCATCATCTGTGATACCCAAAAACTCTTTTACCGCATCAATCACTGGATTAAATGCAGAGAAAAGAGTTTTAACAGCACCGCCCAGACCCGAAAAAGCATCTGCACCTGTCTTTTTGATCTGCTTAAACCACGATACCAGAGGTAACTTGGTGAGAGAGCTAAGTTTCCCTAGCAGCTTGGTTACTGCGTTATCAGCGACACCCCCAAGAGACTTTACAAGTCCCAGTAAGACTCCAGAGCTTAACCCATCGGTTAGTATAGTGATTGAGTCTGTAGCAAGGTCTACGCCGTCCTTGAGTGTCTTGGAAAAGAGATTGTAAAACGCAAGCTTAAGTCCATCAGTTGCAGAGCTTAAAAGGGTAAAAGAACCGCCCAAATTATCAAGCTGAGTCTGTGCCTGTGATGCAGCCGAACTACCTGCAT
>OGNO01001334.1_pt1 | contig 11785 bp, 9 predicted proteins | sample 1573491 | NCBI WGS metagenome assembly OGNO01 (sample SAMEA2581900, study PRJEB24529) | metagenome | biome: Human gut stool | place: China | collected 2011
GAGAAGATTCGTTTGTAATTTGGCCGCGAGCTTGGAGCATTGGTCAAGGTCGGAGCTGCCCAGAATACCGTAGTCCATATGTATGCTTTTCCGTGCTGCCAGCAGTCCCACGAAAGAGCCGCCCAGAGAGCAGCCGTAGGCGGCCCGTATATGCCCGCCGCAGTTTTTCAGGCTGTAGGCTTCGATTTTTTCGGTTTCTGCAAGCATTGTCGGAAATTCGGTACTTTCTGTTTCGTCAAAGCCATCATAGCTGACGCAAAGTACGCGAAAATCCCGCTGCAACAGAGGGATCACTTGGCCAAAGTTGCTTTTCCAGTGGCAGCAGGTGCCGGGAAGCAGTAGGATGGCCGGGGCATTTTCTGCGCCGAAGGAATAAACCTTCATCTCCCTACCCCCTTGAGGAACCCACTCTTTGCCATTTTCTCCGTGTCGTCCGATTCATCATAAGCGTCATAAGGCGCGGTGGGGTCGGGAACCCGCTTTTGGAACGGTGAGCAAAGCTTGTCCTTATGGGCAAAGGCGAACTCGAAGTTGTCCGTCCAGCCGGTGTGACCGGTGAGAAACAGCGGATGCAGGTCACGGCTTTGCAGTTTCTGCTCCAGCGCCGCCAGCGACTTTACCGCCAGTTTGTTGCTTTCTGCCAGAGAGGAAATGAAACTGTAGCCGCCGTCCGCGCCGAACCAGATAGTGTCGCCGGTGAAGAGATATTTGTCGTCAATGAGATAGACTATATGCCCCCATGTATGGCCGGGGACGAGAAAGCACTCAATTTTGATGCCGTCAATCTCGAAAGTCTCGCCGTCATGCAGCAGCACCTTTTCGTTGTTAATTGTGACCTGCGGCAATTTATAGAGATGATAGATGACTTTTCGCCGCACCTCGCCGGTGAGATACCGGTTTTCAATCTCGCCGATATAGAGCTTTGCGCTCCGGAACAAACCGGGGCTGTCTGCCTCCACCGCGCCCACGTGGTCGGTGTCCTGATGAGTGATGAGGATGTGCCGGATGGACTGCGGGTCGATGCCCAGCCAGCCCATTTTTTCTGCCAGCCGGTCGTAGTTGTACCCGGCATCGATCATGATGGTGGTGTCGCCCTTGCGGTAGAAGAAGATGTTCGCCACCCACTCCCGCACGCAGGCCACGCGCTCATCCACCCAGCCGGTGTTCAGCGGCTTGAAGATTTCCTTGCCGCGGTACATCTTGCTCATTTCTCTTTTCTGAAATTCGGTCGCTTTCTTTGACATCGGTATTTCCTCCTTACAGCAGCAGCCCGATTCCCGCAAGGAGCAGGGAAATCATGGCCATTCCCAGTGTTCCGAACAGCCATTTCTTTTGCTTGTCTGATTTCGAGATGTACGGCATCAGATCCTCTGTCCCCGGTATCACCCACGCCTTGGTGTGTCCGACCCAATAGCCGTCGATGCCAAGCCGGTCGATGAGATTCATCACAGACAGGATTACAAAGCACTGCCAGAAACCGCCCCAAAATGTCTGCGCACCGTTGACGGCATACACGCAAATCAGCACATAAGCAAGATATCCCGGAACGCAGATCAGCTTGAAGCGCAGCGAGTTTTGCTTGATCTTTTCCTTTGTGGTCAGACCCAGCGCAACGCACCGTTCCTGTACCTTCGCGTCATACAAATGCGCCATGCCGGCAGCGCCCTTGTGGATGCCGACAGCGCACACCAAGACCAGCAGCGCCCCCAGCCCCAGTCCTTCCAGAATCGCTTGCAGCAGCATTCCTTATTCCTCCCGCTTCTGTCCTGTCACGCAGAGCCAGCCCATTTTGTTTTTATGAATTTGAACATTGCAGAATCCGGCGTTTTCCAGAAATGTTTTCAGCTCATCGCCGCTGTATATGGTCATACCGCCGATAATCTCCGTCCACTTCTCATCCTTGTCCGTGTCGCCACTGCTCTCGTTGCAGATGAGAAAGGTTCCGCCGGGCTTCAGCACCCGATAAACCTCCCGAAAACACTGCGGCAGATTCGGCCAGAAGTAGACCGTTTCAAAAGCGGTCACGGCGTCAAACCAGTCCGAGGCAAAAATAATCCGCTCTACGCTGCCCTGCCATATAACGCAGCGTCCACTACCGATTGCCGCTGCGTTGTGCCTGCGTGCCTTTTCCACGCTGACGGGCGAATAATCAACGCCCTTCACCACACCCTGCGGGCATTTTTTCAGCAGCTTCCGGATATTGGCCCCGCCGCCGCAGCCACAGTCCAGCACCTTGGCATTTGATGAAAGCGGCAAGAACTCCATGCCCCAATCTGCAAGGGGCGCATGGAACAGATTCATCATGTTCAGCATGACTTTCCCACCAAAGCCGATAGGCTTGCGGGTGTTTTCAAAAAACGACATCCTTCGTCACTCCTTTTCCAGAACGATGATCTTATTGGAAATATTCCGCACGGCTGGCAGCCTGTCCAGTAGCTTGTAAATTGGCGCAAACGCCGCCATACCCTCGGTTAAGCTGTGTTCCTCCACAAAGCGAAAATCCGGCAGCAGTTCGGCAAGTGCTTTCCCATTCTTGATTCCCCAGTTGAATTTTGCGTTGCTTGCGTCAATGGATTTCTCCTTGAAGTGCCGCACCATCGTAGGATTCATGGTTTCCACAAATATAGTAGCTTGGGAAAAGCGGCTGGAAATCACTGCGAAAATTTGTTGCACATCTTTTGCGTTCAGATACATGGTCAGCCCTTCCATGAGAATCAGCACCGGCACATTCTGCTCGCTGATTTCTCCGCCCCAATCTTCCACTTTCAGAAGAATGTAAATTTACGCAAAATCCATGAGGTAGATTACGCAGAAAAAGACTGCAACAATTGTTGCAGTCTTTTTGGTTAGACATCGGGATTTGCCGTTTGGCCTATGCCTTTTCCTCAGATTACCTCCAATTCAAGCGTTTTGGCCGGCAGGCCTTTTGCTCTCACCGTGACCGTAATCTTTCCGGGGGCATCGCCGCCGCGGACCACGGCCAATGCCTTGCCGTAGTAGGTCGTGTGGGTATCGGAGAAAAAGTTTTCCCCCATGTTAGGACGTGCAGAACCAAGGGCCAGCAGCGTCCCGGCACCGGCAACCTCCACCGTGACCGCAGTATCCTCAGAAGATTTTGTGATGCCATCCGCCCCCGTCAGGTCAATGCTGATGTAGGCCAAATCCTGCGTTTTTGCCTGCAAGGTGCTCCGGTCGGCCACCACACGCAGTTCGGCTGGTCCTGCAGCTGTCTTCATGGAAGTACGGCTCTGTTCTTTTCCCTCGCCATCGTAGCTGATTGCGGTGATGGTACCGGGCTCATAGACAACGCGTTTAAAGACGGCCTTGCATTCCTTCGTCTTTTTTCTGCCATAGGAATGCCCGTTGACAATGAGTTCCGCCGTTTCGCCGTCAGAGTAGACCGTGACCTTGGTTTTTTTGCCTTCACAGCCGGCCCAGGACCAGCTTGCCACTGCGTCTGTGTCACGCCACATGGATTCGGAGCCGGTTTCCCCTGCGTGGGTGTACGGTTCTACGCCGATGCCGGGGGTATGGTCCAGCCCCCAGACCAGCCGGTTCCACTGTACCTCGGGGCGAAGCTTTCCGCAAATGTCAATCACGCCGCAGCCGGCGGAGATGATGGGCGCGTCCTGACCGGGATTTTTGAAGCTTTTGTAACGGACGGTACCGATGCCCGCTTCTCCCAGATAATCCCAGCCCGTCCACATAAAGTCGCCGATGACATAGGGGAATTTTTTCACCAGTTGCCAGTTATGATACAGGTTCTTGGGCAGGGTCTCGGACCCGACAATGACGCGATCGGGATGGAGCGTACCGTCCTTCTCGTATCGGGACGCGGCATAGTTGTAACCGCCAATATCCAGATAAGAGAAACTCACCTTTGTGGCATCGTCCGCGGCAGGTTTGGCGGCCATTTTTTCAATCATACCCCCGGCCAGGTTCATCAGCATGTTGAAGAAGGCACTGGTGGGAACATTGTCCATCGTCTGACTGCCGTTTTGATTCTCTTTCCCATTCTTTTTGTTGCCGTATATGCCGCCGCCCTTGGCCGACATACTGCACAGCATCAGGTTGACCCCCATCGTCACTGCTTTGTCCGGGTCCAGCTTTCGTGCCAGGACTGCCAATTTTTTACAGTACTCCTGTCCTTCGGGCATAGCCAGTTCGGAGATTTCATTTCCGATAGAGTTCATGACCACACTGGGATGATTGTAGTTTTTGATGACCATAGCTGTGAGATCCTGCTGCCACCATGCGCGGAAATCCCGGTCCGCATAGTCGTAGGGGTTTTTATGTACCAGCCAGTTGTCGCAGAATTCATCCATGACATACAGACCCAGCCGGTCACAGGCATCCAACAGCGCCTTGGAGGCAGGGTTGTGGGCGGAACGTATCGCGTTGAAACCGGCCTCCTTGAGCAGACGGACACGGCGGAACTCGGCATCCTCAAAAGAGCATGCGCCCAGAATACCATTGTCGTGGTGGACGCAGGCGCCACGGAACAGCGTTTTCTTGCCGTTTACAAAAAATCCTCTGGTGCTCCAGCTAAGGGTACGGAATCCAAACCAGGCGTCCGCCTCATCCACCATCTCACCATTTTTCAGCAGTTCCGCTCTGCATCGGTACAGTTCGGGATGTTCCGCGTCCCAAAGCCGCGGCTGGGAAACGGGAATGTCCGCCGACGCAGTGCCTTCCTTGACCGCAGTTTCGGCCTGCGCCACCACCTTTTCACCATCCAGAACAGAGACTCTGACCGTATCACCACCGGTGACCGAAACCTTCACATGGGCCGCATCGTTTCCGGAGGTGGAGACGAGCAGTCCATCCGGGCGGATATGACTCTTATCACCCAGGAAGAGGTTTACGCTGCGATAAATTCCGCTGCCGGAATACCAACGGGAATTGGGTACCGACGAGTTGTCCGCAATCACTTTGATTTCATTTTCTTCGCCATACTTCAGTTGTGGGTCCAGCACCACAAAGAAGTTGGTATACCCGTACCGCTGTTCAGCCACAAGCGCATCGTTCACGAACACCTGCGCGTTTTGATAAACTGCCTCAAATTCCAGCACAGCGGACTGTGTCCGCCACGTTTCAGGCACAAGAAACCGTTTGACGTAGACATAGGCCCCGCCGGGAAAGTATCCGCATGCTCCCGCTGTTGCCGCATCCTTCGAGCGTTTCTCGTACAGCATGGCATCGTGGGGAAGCGTGACCGGCTGCATAGACGGTTCCTTTCCCACGGCGCCAAATAGCCAACCTCGGTTAAAATCTTTCTTTTTCACTTTCCTGCTCTCCTTAAATATGCGCGAACGCTTCGCTGTTTGTGCAATATACGATATCGTTTCGGCCTGCGATCGATTCAAAAAGCCGCTCCAAAGCATACCAACTGGCGTTTCCCTTTTCGTAGTCCATTTCATAACTGTGTGCCCACAGGAACAACAGCAGATCCTTTTCTCCTGGTTCCTCACATTTGAAGCGCTCCACCAGTTTCACGGCATTTTTCAGAATCAGCGAGGAGGAAGGCCGAAAGTTCATCGGATCCTCCGGGAACGCAAAGCCGCCGGAGGGAAAGACCACTCTGGCATATTGATACCCCTGCGCCTTCAGATACGCCTGAACAGTCGGCGAGGTTGACCCCTGCGCATAGGCGTGCCCCACGACCGTGGTGCCGAAGATTTTTTCCAGCGCGGCCTTGTCCGCATCCACCGATGCGCGCATTTCATCCTCGCTGACAGCCCCCAGCGGTTCATGCCGGAAACCATGGGTGGCAATCTCCATTCCCTCATAGACCTGGCGCACCTCGTCCTGTGGAATTCGGTTGTGCTGCACATAGGAAAATGGAAACTTGTGCTTTACGCCTTCGGGGCAATCCTGAAAAGAGAAGGTCCCAAGCCCCTTCACCTCGCCGCGGGTGCCAAGCAGGCCGGCATTGAGGTTGAAGGTCCCTTTGAGCCCGTATTGCCTCATGAGCCGGATCACCCGTTTGTCCTGTTCCAGTCCATCATCAAAGCTGAGCGTGAAATACTTTTTTCCCATGCTTATGCCTCCCCAGTCAGCTTTTGCAAATCATACGCCTGCGCCAGCAGCATTCCTCCGGCCTGATTCGGGTGCAGGTGATCCCCCTGGTGATAACGCTCGTCGGTGAACGAAGGATTCTTCGGATCGCGCAGCAGTGCATCCGCATCAACCATATAATCGAACAGCGCGCTATCTCGGATCCATTCATTGATGCTGACTCTCAGCGCCTCCATCTCCGGGGTATACCCTTTTTTCACAAAACCGCTGCGGGGCGGAAGCGTCTGGGCAATCACCCGGACACCGGCCTTATGAAGCCGATCCACAATATCGGTTACGGCCGAACCATATTGTTCCAGCGAGATGACCGCCCCTGTCTTTTGGGAATAGTAGGCTACATCATTGACCCCCAACGCCAAAATCACGCCGCAGAGTCCTGAAAAACGGAGTACATCGCGCTCAAAGCGGGACACCCCTTTTTCCCCGTAGGAAGCTCCCATCAGGCCCGGGACATCATAAAGCAGACAATTCCCGCTGATTCCGGCGTTCATCAGTGCGTAGTCACCGCCATACGCATCGAACAGACGCCTTTGCAACGGTTTTACCCAGCGGTTCATAGCCGTTATACTGTCCCCGAACGCCACGATGATTTTGGAAGGCTGACCGGTAAACACTTCGATCTGATCCATCCCGGGAATCGCTTCATAAAGGCTGTACTGTTCCATATACTTTTCCCGCCGGGGTGGGGGCAGCTCGCTGTCCGTCGTATGATTTCCCTGGTAGCTTACCGCATTTTCCTCGATCATATTGCTGTCCATGACCTTGGATGCATAGTAGAGTCTGATTTCCAGCTCTTCCCCCATCGTCACTGGGAGCGTCAACGCATCCGAATAGCAGCTTTCCCCCGCGGGAACCGTGAAAACACAGCTGCCGTCCCGCGTGACGGTATGCATCTCTCCCTGTGCCCACACAGTCAGTCCCCCAATGGTGTAGGGTTTCTTTCCATAGTGGTTGGAGAAGCGGATCCGAAGTTTCTCGCCCGAAACCTGGGATATAACAGAATACACCACTGTTTTTTTCTTGCCCGCCAAAAAGCCCATCGCGAAGGCAGGGGCCGCGGCTTGGTGCCAGATTGGTGTCCAGTCCATTGTTATCTCTCCTTATGCCAATGTAATACTCAAGATGTCAAGCGTTCCCTTTCCCTTATACCGGAAATACAGCGGGCAGGAATCCAGGGGGCGCCCGCTCTCCAACGCCAGACGTCCGGCATCGAATTTTACTCCGGCGGTTGTCCAGTCGGCCGTCCCGGCAAGGGGAATGGATGCTATGACAGGATCTTTTTCCCCGGGTAAGAGTTCCAGCACGCCGCCTGCGCCGCGAACCGTTACAGCAATGTGGGTGCTTTCAGTCAGATCAAAATATCGGAAACCGGCAATACTGCCATTCTTCATTTTGGAAATATACGCCTTTGGTGCCGCGCTCTCTGTCTCTATGGTCACTTCCCGTTCCGCTGGCTCCGGCGGCTCGTAGTCCGGACCATCCTGGGTGATCTCGGGTCCGTCCATCGGGTTGCGCAGACCAAACATTCCGGCATGGTGCAGGACGCAGGCAATGTAGGCCGGATAGGTCCCGATTCCCTTCAAAGGGCCGCCATTCAATCCGCAGCTTGTGGATTCCACCATGCGGATGGTCCCGTCCTCACGGATCTCAATGGGCTCAGCTACCGCCTGCCGGTTTCGTTTGGCGCCATTGGTCGTTCGGTGGTCAAATATATACCATTGCCCGTGGACGCATACCATACCGCCGTGGCTGTTTCCCATCGGATATGCCGCATTCATGAGCTTTCTTCCCTCCAGACCGATATCACTTGAGGAATGGATCGGTCCCTTGTGGATAAATCCCTTGTCGGGGAACAGGCTCATCGCGTAATTGAGACCGGTGATGTCCGTGGCCGGATAGACCAGATAATACCACTCACCGATGTGACGGATAGAGGGTCCTTCCCAATAGTTCGGCTTCTTGGGATCAAAATCCGCCGGCATGATGATGGTGGGTTCGCTGATGATGGTCAGCATATCAGAGCTGAGTTCCATCACAAACAGTCCCTTGATCTCGTGGCCGAATTCTCCATTGGATTTCTGCCCGCTGCCCACGTAGAGAAACACCCGCCCGTCATCATCCACCAGAACGGCTGGGTCAAACATAAACCAATCTTCCGGCTTTGAGCCGTAGACTCGCCCGTCCGGGAAGTGAACATCGCCCAAATATTGATATTTTCCCGCAGGCTTGTCACACACAGCGACCGATGTGATCGACGTATTGGCCACCGAATAGTAAAGGTAGTACCGTCCGTCTGTGCCGCGCACCACATCCGGTGCATAGTAGGACAGGTTCTCTTTATTCCACGGCGTATCTTGCTTTTTGAAGATTACGCCTTCATACCGCCAGTCGGAAAGATCCTCTACCGGGGTCGACCAGCATACGTAATCGCCCTCACAGTATTCCTTGGCACCAAAGAGATCATGGCTCCCATAAATGTACAACCGCTGACCAAATACCTTCGGTTCAGCATCCGGGATGTATTCCCAACTGGGAAGATAGGGGTTATAACATTGCCGCTTCACAGAAACTTCCTCCTTCAAAAATACTCAATTCTATGTTATACTATACTCAATTCCATGCTATACTGCCATAAAAGGGGGGATGCCCGCATGGAACACCTGTTTTTTGACAGCATTGATGAAATGCGGAACCAGACCGGCAGCCATGGTCCGAACTATCTTCGCAACCATACGGCCGAACGGGACTATTTTTCTCCGTTGTCCATTGTAACCAGCATCCAGAAACCTCAGGAGTATCTGTTTTCCAACTATATGGATGCATGGTCCTTTTGCGTTCACACCCCGAACAAGCACGAATTCTTTCATGAGACCTACATGCACAAACATAATTTTTTTGAGCTGATGTATGTGCAGCGGGGCCAAGTCCGGGTGATGATCGAGGGGGCCGAGACTACCTATACGCAGTGAACCCTTTGCCTCCTCAATCGAAACACCATGCATCGCGAAACAGATATGTCGAATGCGGATATCGTTTACATCGGCATCGATGCCTCTCTGCTGACACAGTGGCCCAAATCATTTCCGCCGCCCTTTCAGTACAAAAGCATTCTCAATCAGTTTTTCAGCGACAATCTGTCGGAACGTGCCGACTATAAAAAGGACTACCTGGACTTTACTCTTTTAGGAGCAGATACGATCCCGCAGCTCACCCAGGAGTTGATTCGCGCCTTTACGGTCAAGCGGATCGGATACCAGTTTGACGTTTATTCCTCTCTGCTCCGGCTGTTTGCCGCCTTGGAGAATCCTGACATATACAAAGCAACACACATTTCGCTGAGGAACAGTCAAGAACTGCTGACGGCGGAACAGGTCAAGAAACTGATTGAAACCCACCACGGGGCTATCCAGCGGACCAATCTGGCGGAGGCACTTAACTACTCCTGCGAGCATATATCCCGCATCATCAAGACAAACACCGGATACACTCTGAAAGCGTACTGTCAAAAGGTACAGATGGCCGAGGCGGCGCGGCTTCTGAGAACCACAGAGCTGCCGGTCTGCCAGATCGCGGCATCCATGGGCTATGAAAACAGAACGCAATTCTACAAAGTGTTTCGGCGTGAGTACGGCCTCACCCCATTGGAATACCGCCGCCATATTGCGGAGGAATGATCCTTACCCGGCATTGCGGTGATCCAGGCATTCCCGGATTTTTCGGCGCTCATCGTCCTTGATCGGGTATGTCCGCAGGATCAAAGCCGACAATGCGCCGAGGATGGCAGGAACAAGACCCATGATAACGATAAACCAATTGAGCATGGTCGGAATCTGCGACAGTTCCCCCATGTATTCGGAGGTGACGGGATCCACGTTGTAGCCGATTGACATGAGCACAGCGCCAATAATCGCAGCCGAAAGCGCTGCCTGCGCTTTGACAATGAAACCGCCGACAACCATTGTCAAGGCAGAACGATCCTTGCCGGTTTTATAAATGTTGTAGTCCATAATCTCCATTTCCACCATGGATTGCGGGACAAAGTCAGTTCCCACCCCCACTGCCATGATGAACAGGGTAACGAAGAACAGCGCAGGAACATTCGCAAGCAGACCCGCCATCTGGGTAATAAACAGGACCACCCCGCCGACAGACTGCACAACCAGAAGGAAACAAGTCATTTTGATCGGGTTGTTCTTAAAGAGCTTCAAGAGCGGACGACCAATAACTGCACCAACCAGGAGCGGTATGAGCATCATCATGGAAGAAATGCCGTTGAGGACACCATACTGCTCCATGTTTGTGACGCCGGTGGTCAGATCCGTGCAGAATCCCCATTTTATGTAATACGCAGGCGTGGCAAAAATAAGGGACCAGATAAAACCGGAAAAGATGCATTTCAAATAGTAGACCACCATCGGCTTGTTCTCTTTGAACAGAAGAAAGAAGTCCTTAAACTTTACCGGCTCTGCCTCTTCTTCCTGCACACTGTGCTTTTCCTTGACAAGGAACCAGCCAATAAGGGAGAGCACCATCGCTGCACCAACAATACCGGTGATCAGAATGGCAAATGAGTCGTGATAGTTGCCCACACGTTCGTTGACCGCAACCAGCACAGCCGTAAAGGCGGACGTAACGACGCCCAGGATCATGGTCCAAACCCGCGGTCCGATAACCAGCTTGGAACGTTCGTTGGGATCATTGGTCATCGTTCGGAACAAAAGATTATCCTTATAAAAGGATGTTCCCACATCAAACAAAAAGTAGAAAACGATAACCCACACAACAACCAGTACGGGCTTGGACGCCAACTCGGACGGGAACGAGTAGAGGCATACACAGCCAATGCCGGTCAACAGTATGCTGAGGAGAAAAAAAGGCTTGTACTTTCCGATTTTGGTTCGTTTTCCGCGATCCATCAAAAATCCCTGAATGGGATCATCCACGGCATCAAAGATCCGCGCAAACAGAAGAAGCGATGTAGCCAAGGTCGCCCCCATAGCGCCCAGCCCGGCGTAGTCGGTCATATACTGCATAAACATACTGGACATAAACACGGTACACAGACCATTTACAGTAGACAGCGCCGTTGCGCCGAAACAGTCCCGCAGTGTAATTGCGTCCGGATTTTTCACACGGACAGACTTGAGCATTATTATCCTCCTTGTCATTTCATCAATTATTCTCAACCAACAAAGCCCGAATTCGTGCAATTCCAACAATTCAATGATAGATTATTCCTTTGTATTCCACAATGACAAAAGGTCGCCCTTTTTCAATTTATTGTATCATTTTGTTTCTTTGCACCGAAGCGAGAAAGAATAATCACATTTTGTTACAATGCGGTATGTACCTTTCACAAAAATGGTCCACTGCACCATTTTGCCCGCCGGTACACAGGGCGGCGAGGCCTTACGGGTTATGCGTATTGTATGACACCGCCGCACGTGTATCAGAAATTTGCAGTCTTTGCATAGAAGATGTCCGATTTGAGAACCCGCCACACATTCGCATAATGGGGAAAGGAATGAAAGTGCGTGCAGTTCCCATTTTGCCGGCAACTGCAAAAAACGAAAAAACCCCGCAGCCAATGGGAAATTGGCTGCGGGGAAATTGAAACATTCTGAAAACAGCAGGATTTATTCTGTTTTTCTCAAAAAAATTGCCCCTTCTCCTGCCAAATTCCAGAAAGCGGCATGGAAAGTGGGCA
>OGNO01001337.1_pt1 | contig 11744 bp, 8 predicted proteins | sample 1573491 | NCBI WGS metagenome assembly OGNO01 (sample SAMEA2581900, study PRJEB24529) | metagenome | biome: Human gut stool | place: China | collected 2011
ACTCGCGACCCTAACCTTGGCAAGGTTATGCTCTACCAACTGAGCTATTTCCGCGATTGCGGATGCAAAGGTAGATATTTTCCTTAAACCTGCAAACATTCCGCAGACTTTTTTCACACAGAAAAGTGTACATTTTCGCCAGGCATACAAGCAGACTTTTGATTATCAACTCATTCGCCCACGATAATCTTCATAAGAAAATTGCTTGAAAACTTCAGCTTTTCCTTCTTTTGTCCACATTGCAATGGCCGGATGGTGAATTCCATTGAACATATTCGTCTTTACAGTGGTGTAATGTATCATGTCCTCAAAGACGATTCTCTCCCCTATCTGCAGCTCATGGTCGAAACTCCACAGTCCCATATAGTCGCCGCTCAAGCAGGAGTTTCCTCCAAGGCGATAGACGTAAGGGCCCGCATCGCCCATCTCCGCTCCACGCACTGCAGGCTGATAGGGCATCTCCAGACAATCCGGCATGTGGCACGTAAAGCTAACGTTGAGAATGGCGGTACGAATGCCGCGGTTTTCCACGATGTCCACTATCTCCGAGCTCAGCACACCGGTCTGCCAAGTAAAAGCGGAACCGGGCTCAAGAATGATTTGAAGATGTGGATAGCGCCCCTTCAAGCCCTGCAACAGACGGACAAGATGCTCTACATCATAATCCTTACGCGTCATCAGATGCCCGCCTCCTAAATTCAACCACTTAATCTGTGAGAACCAGCGGGAGAATTTTCCTTCCAAGTGCTCCAATGTGTGTTCCAGCTCGTAGGAAGAAGACTCGCAGTGACAATGACAGTGAAAACCTTCAATTCCCGCCGGATGTTCTTCGGGAAGCTGGTCGGCCATTACACCGAAGCGGGTACCGGGTGCGCAGGGATTATAAAGCTCCGTTTCCACCTCAGAGTATTCAGGATTGATACGGATACCGCAGGAAATGCCGCTTCCCTCCGCCACCACTACCGGATAAAAGCGGTGGAACTGCGAAAGCGAATTGAAAGTAATATGGCTGCTGCACCGCATTATCTCCGGAAAATCGGCCTCGGTATAGGCAGGCGAGTACGTATGTGCCTTACTTCCGAACTCCTCCAATGCCAGACGGGCTTCGTAGACAGAACTTGCCGTAGAGTGGTCTATATACTCCCTGAAAATGGGAAAGGAACGCCACATGGCAAATGATTTGAAAGCGAGGATTATCTCCACACCTGCGCGGTCGGCCACACTTTTTATCAGTGCGAGGTTCTTTCTCAGCAATCCTTCTTCCATAATATAGCAGGGAGAAGGGAAAAGGGAAAAGTCTTTATTTGTCATTTTATATATATTTTTTTTACCATTTATGATTCCATCCTAATAAACACGCCACAAGGGGTTGACAAGCCCTCTCCAACGATTTAGTAAAACTTCGGAGAAGATTTACTAAATCGTCCTCCTCATTTTAGTAATTCTCCGGGGAATATTTAGTAAAACAGATGCCGCCCTTCTGCAAAGTCATTCTTTTGTAAACAATATTCATCACCCTATAACTTTGAAACGCGCGAAGCGCAGCAAAAGTTGTTTGTCTCCCGCATTCTTGAAGCGGATGGTGGCTTTCGCATTGTCTCCTTCGCCCTCCACTTTCAAAACTTCACCCAGGCCGAAACGTTCGTGCTCTATCAGTTGTCCCTGCTGTACACGGTTGGCAGACGCGCCGGCAGAAGGCGATGTACTTGCCGTATTTGCAGAAGGCGCCACCCGTTTCAGGTTACGTGGAACGGTCGGCGCAATAATCTGCTGCTTCGGCCGTACAGACACACGCTCTTTTCCTCCATACGGAGTATCTTCCTTATCAGGCGCAAAGCCTCTGGCGTTCTCCCTGCGGAAAGCGGCGGCTTCCTCCTCTACCCTGCGGAACATTCCCGCATCCTGAGGCAGGCGCAGGAACCGTACGTCTATATCCTTCAGAAAACGGCTGGGACTGCCAAACTCCATCTTGCCGTACCGGAAACGCGTCTTTGCATACGATAGGAAACAGTGTTCTTCAGCACGTGTGATGGCTACATAGAACAGCCGCCGTTCTTCCTCCAATGCCCGGGGAGAGTCACCCACCATGCTGCTGGGAAAAAGATTCTCCTCCATCCCCACTACAAACACATTCTTGAACTCCAATCCCTTGGCCGAATGTACAGTCATCAGGGTTATCTTCTCATCGTCCCCATCCTTATCCGAATCCTGGTCGGTAAGAAGGGAAACTTCCGAAAGGAAGTCACCCAACAACACGTTCGGGTTTCCTTCCTCCTGCCGTTGGGCGCAAAAATCACTCATACCGTTCACCAGCTCCTCTATATTCTCCTTACGGCTCAGATTCTCGGGAGAGCTGTCTTGACACACATCATTGATGATGCCCGATTGGCGAATAATGTCAGCACCAATCTCGTAGGCATTCTTCTCCGCAGCATCTGTGATAAAGGCAGATATAAGTTCGCGGAATGCCTGCAACTTTCCCACCGTACCTTTATTGAAGTTCAAGCCATACGCCAACGGCTCACAAAGCACGGTCCACAAACTTACATTGTGCCCGGTGGCGGCAGCAATGATTTTTCCCACTGTCGTATCTCCGATACCCCGTGCAGGATAATTGATAATACGTTTGAAAGCCTCTTCATCATTGGGATTCACTATCAGACGGAAGTAAGCAATAACATCTTTGATTTCCTTGCGTTGATAGAACGACAAGCCTCCGTAAATACGGTAAGGCATACTGCGTTTGCGCATGGCTTCCTCAAAAATACGGCTCTGCGCATTGGTACGGTAGAGTATCGCAAAATCAGAGTAGGCATAGCGCTTTTCACGCCGCAGTTCAGCTATCTTATTCACCACAATATCCCCTTCTTCCACATCACTGTATGCCTGGTACACACCAATGGCCTCTCCCTTCTCCTTTTCCGAGAACACTTCCTTGCGTATCTGCCACTGGTTCTTTTCTATCAGGCTGTTGGCCGCGCGGACAATGGTCTGGGTGGAACGGTAATTCTGCTCCAGCTTGAAGACCTTCGTATCGGGATATACTTTCGTAAAGTAGAGAATATTGTCAATATCAGCACCACGGAAGGAGTAGATACTCTGTGCATCATCCCCCACCACACAGACATGCTGATGGTTCTTGGCAAGTTGCAGCACAATGCTGTGCTGTGCAAAATTGGTATCCTGATACTCATCCACCAGAATGTAACGGAACTGCTCCTGATAACGCGCCAACACCTCGGGGTGGTCCCGGAACAGCAGGAATGTGTAGAACAGCAAATCGTCGAAGTCCATCGCATCTGCCTGCCGGCAACGCTCCCAATATCTCTGGTAGATGTCGCGAAGCGCCGGAACCTTGGCTGCACGGTCTCCTTCGTAAGCCTCCTTGTTGTTGGCATAGCCTGCCGGAGAAACCAGATGATTCTTGGCATTCGAGATACGCGCCTGCACCATCCCCGGCTTGTACACTTTCTCATCCAGCCCCATTTCCTTGATAATGGAACGTATCAAGCTTTTACTGTCTGCCGTATCGTAAATGGTAAACTGCGAAGTGAAGCCGATATGCCCGGCCTCGACATGCAGAATGCGCAGGAACATGGAGTGAAAGGTTCCCATCCACAGATGGCGCGCCCTCTCCGGCCCCACCTGACGGGCTATACGCTCCTTCATTTCGCGCGCCGCCTTGTTGGTAAAGGTCAATGCCAGAATGTTCCAAGGCTGGTAGCCATTCTCCAGCAGATAAGCAATCTTGTAGGTCAGCACGCGCGTCTTTCCCGAACCGGCACCGGCTATCACCAGTGACGGACCGTCATTGTATAACACCGCGTTCCGTTGTCCTTCGTTCAGTTCCTCTATATAATCGGGCATATCCGTATAATCTTAAAATGATGATATTTTTTCTTCCTTTGTTTTTACGGAGGCAAAGATAAAAAAAGCTTCGGAGACGTACGAACATTTCTATAGGTTATAGTGTTTATATAGTAAAGTTCCAAAATTAAATAATTGAAACTTATGAATACAATATTAACGATTTTAATGATAACAGTTATGACTTACGAAATGCCAAAACTTCCCTACACCAACAATGCACTGGAACCTGTAATCAGTCAGCAAACCATAGATTACCACTACGGTAAACATCTGCAAACCTATGTGAACAACCTCAACAACCTCGTTCCGGGAACGGAATTTGAAGGCAAAGACCTGGTAACCATTGTTGCCACAGCACCGGACGGTGCCATCTTCAACAATGCAGGACAAGTGTTGAACCACACATTATACTTCTTACAGTTTGCTCCGAAGCCTGCCCACAGCGAGCCTACCGGCAAGCTGGCAGAAGCCATCAAACGCGACTTCGGCAGCTTTGAGAATTTCAAGAAGGAATTCAACGCGGCAGCTGTCGGCTTGTTCGGCTCCGGATGGGCTTGGTTGTCTGCCGACAAGAACGGCAAACTCCACATCACCAAAGAAGCCAACGGTAGCAATCCGGTACGCGCCGGTCTTGTTCCGCTACTCGGATTCGACGTGTGGGAACATGCCTACTATCTTGATTACCAGAACCGCCGTGCCGACCATGTGAACGAACTGTGGAGCATCATCGACTGGGATGTAGTAGGTAAAAGACTGAAATAAGCAACAAGGTCCCACTAAACATGTTAATGACGCATTCTTGAGCAACTAAGGTTCAAGAATGCGTTTTCTTGTTTAAAATAGCCATCTAACATATTTTAAAGAAATTCTTTGGCTTCTACCATAAGTATTCATTAACTTTGCTAAACTTAAAAGTTAAACAAAAGAAATGAAACTCATCGTAGTAACAGCACCCACATTTTTTGTGGAAGAAGACAAGATTATCACGGCACTATTCGAAGAGGGGCTGGATATTCTACATCTGAGGAAGCCGGAAACTCCCGCCATGTATTCAGAACGGCTTTTAACGCTGATACCCGCAAAATACCATAAGCGCATCATTACCCATGAGCACTTCTACCTGCAGGAAGAGTTCAGCCTGATGGGGATTCATCTAAACACCCGCAATCCCAAAGAGCCCCATGACTATTCGGGTCACATCAGTTGCACCTGCCATTCACTGGATGAAGTGCAGAACAAGAAGCATTTCTATGACTATCTGTTCCTAAGCCCGATATATAATTGCATCACAAAGTCCGGAGTCACGTCCGGCTTCACAGCCGAAGAGTTGCGGCAAGCAGGAAAAAGTAAGGTCATAGACAGTAGAGTCATGGCTTTGGGAGGCATTACTCCCAACAACATACTGGAGATTAAGGATTACGGATTCGGTGGTGCCGTTGTAATGGGTGACTTATGGAATAAATTCAATGCCTGCACCGACCGCGATTATCTGGAAGTAATCCGCCACTTCAAGAAGTTGAAGAAAATGGCTGATTGAGCCTTGCCTTGGACTGGCAAATCAAAATTTACCGTACTCTTTGTATTCAATACCGGCAGGCAACGTGAAATAGAAGGTGGAGCCTTCCCCTTTCTTAGACTCCACACCGATACCTCCCCCATAGTGCTCCACAATAGATTTGGTGATGGAAAGCCCCAACCCCGTACCTTTGATATTGTAGTTCATCTTCACAAACCGTTCAAAGATGGCATGTCTTCCCACTTCATCGATACCACAGCCTGTATCTGCCACATAAAAATAGAAGTTATGGTTGCTCAATCTCCTGCAACCGATTTTCACACTGCCCATTTCCGTAAACTTCAAGGCATTCCTCACCAAGTTACCTATGACTTGGGCAAAACGCACGCGGTCTACCACCAAACGGCATTGAGGCAGCCGTTCTACAAACTCCACCTGAATGCCCGTGGGATGCGAGCGCATATTCTCCGTCGTACAGACTTCATCAATCAGCGCGTTTACATCCACTTCTCCATCGTTATATTCCAGAGTATTTGCCTCAATCTTCGAATAGTCCAGCAAGTCATTGACCAGTTGCAGCAGCGAGTCCTTGTTATCATTAATCTCCTTCAGAAAAGCCATACGGGTTTCTCTGTCCAAATTATCCATTTCGGCAAGCATAGTTGTAAAGCCTACAATGGCATTCAAAGGAGTACGAATTTCGTGAGTCATATTAGCGATGAAAGCATTCTTCAGCTGGTTGGATTCTTCGGCAACCTCATTGATGCGCTGCAACGTCTTCAACCTTTTGCTCTTGCTGATGGAAATGATTATCATGATGACCAAAAGCAGAATGACAATTATCCCAAAACTATATACCAATGCTTCATTATTCTGATAGAAGTCATTCGTCCAAACATCGTATGCTGCCGTAATTGTCAATATCATCGTTTTTTGCTTGCTTATTGGAAACTATAAAATTATGGGAAGCAAATATACTAAAGAAAATACAAATAAATTAATAGAAACTACAGTTTTTTCCAACAAAATAGGCCGCATGCCATTACCAAGTAAAGCATGCAGCCCATAAATGTCATTATTCAGTATTATTGAAATCAGCCTTCAATGGCAGCCTGCGCCGCAGCCAGACGTGCAATAGGCACACGGAACGGAGAACAGCTGACATAATTCAAGCCAACTTTGTGGCAGAACTTCACAGAAGAAGGCTCACCGCCATGTTCGCCGCAGATACCGCACTTCAAATCCGGACGGATAGCACGTCCCTTTTCAGTAGCCATGCGCACCAACTGTCCTACACCATTCTGGTCGAGTACCTGGAACGGGTCTACTTTCAGAATCTTCTTCTCCAGATAAATCGGGAGGAAGGAAGCGATATCGTCGCGTGAATAACCAAATGTCATCTGAGTCAAGTCGTTCGTACCGAATGAGAAGAACTCGGCAGAGGAAGCAATGCGGTCGGCAGTCAAGGCGGCACGCGGAATCTCAATCATTGTACCTACCTTGAAGTCGATGCTGTCACCCACTTCTTCAAACAACTGGGCAGCCTCAGCACGAATCACTTCTTCCTGCTGCTTGAACTCATACAAGATACCGGTCAGAGGCACCATGATTTCAGGATGGGTTTCAACACCTTCCTTCTTCAATTCCAAAGCAGCACCCAGGATGGCACGCGTCTGCATCTGTGTAATTTCAGGATATGTATTTCCCAAACGGCAACCACGATGACCCAACATCGGATTATGCTCACAAAGTGCCTCAACACGTTGCTGGATATACTGGAGGCTCACGCCCATCGTATCTGCCATTTCCTGCTGTCCCTTCAGGTCATGGGGAACAAACTCATGCAAAGGAGGATCAAGCAGACGCACCGTCACCGGACAGCCTTCCATTGCCTTGAAAATTCCCTTGAAGTCAGCTTGCTGGTAGGGAAGAATCTTAGCCAAAGCCTTGCGGCGCCCTTCTGCATTTTCTGCCAGAATCATCTCGCGCATGGCTTTAATCTTCTCGCCTTCGAAGAACATGTGTTCCGTACGGCAAAGGCCGATACCCACCGCACCAAAATTGCGTGCCACTTCTGCATCGTGAGGAGTATCCGCATTGGTACGAACCTGCAGCTTCGTATATTTGTCTGCTAAATCCATCAGTTCCGCAAAGTCACCGGACAGCTCAGCCGCTTTTGTCTCCACCTTGTCTTTATATACTTCACCGGTGCTTCCGTTCAAGGAGATATAGTCACCTTCTTTCAACAGTACACCATCCACTTCCACTGTACGCGCCTTGTAGTCTATATTCAAGGCACCGGCACCGGATACACAGCACTTACCCATACCACGAGCAACCACTGCCGCATGCGAAGTCATACCACCGCGGGCAGTCAGGATACCTTCGGCAACTGCCATACCTGCCAAATCTTCCGGAGAAGTCTCGATACGTACCATCACCACACGCTTGCCGGCAGCATGCCATTCGGCAGCATCATCGGCAAAGAATACGATTTGTCCCGTAGCGGCACCCGGAGAAGCGGGAAGACCACGGGTCAATACCTTGGCTTGCTTCAGCGCTGTCTTGTCAAATACCGGGTGGAGCAATTCGTCCAACTTATTGGGCTCGCAACGCATCAATGCGGTTTTTTCGTCAATCATACCTTGATGCAGCAAATCTACGGCAATCTTCACCATAGCGGCACCGGTACGCTTACCATTACGGGTCTGGAGAAACCAGAGTTTACCCTCTTGTACGGTAAACTCCATATCCTGCATATCACGGTAGTGGTTTTCGAGCTTCGTCTGCAAAGCATCCAATTCTTTATAGATTTCCGGCATAGCCTCCTCCATGGAAGGATACTTGCTGGCACGTTCTTCTTCGCTTACACCGGCCAATTCAGCCCAACGTTGAGAACCGATTTTTGTAATCTGTTGCGGAGTACGGATACCGGCAACCACGTCTTCACCTTGGGCGTTAATTAAATATTCACCATTGAACAGATCTTCACCGTTACCGGCATCGCGAGAGAAACATACACCTGTTGCAGAAGTGTCTCCCATATTACCGAACACCATTGCCTGAACGGTTACTGCAGTACCCCATTCTGCAGGAATACCTTCCATTTTGCGGTAAAGAATAGCTCGTTCATTCATCCAGCTGCGGAATACAGCACAGACAGCACCCCAAAGTTGTTCGTAAGCACTAGTCGGAAAGTCTTGGCCGGTTTGTTCCTTAACAGCTGCTTTAAAACGTTTTACCAACTCTTTCAGGTCTTCTACTTCCAATTCGTTATCCAGTTTTACACCTTTGGCTTCTTTTACTTCTTCGATAATAGCTTCAAATGGGTCAATGTCATCTTTATTTACGGGCTTCATACCTAAAACCACATCACCATACATTTGGACAAAACGACGATAAGAGTCCCATGCAAAACGGGGACGACCGGTCTTACGGGTTAACCCTTCTACTACTTCATCGTTTAAACCCAGATTCAGAATAGTGTCCATCATACCCGGCATAGACGCGCGAGCACCAGAACGAACGGATACCAACAACGGATTGGCAACATCTCCAAACTTTGAATTCATCAACGTCTCAATATTGGCGATTGCCTTTTCAACGTCTGATTTCAACAATTCAACCACTTTGTCTTTTCCTAAATCATAATATTCTGTACATACTTCGGTAGTGATTGTGAAACCCGGAGGAACGGGTACACCGATCAGATTCATTTCAGCCAGGTTAGCACCTTTTCCACCAAGCAGTTCTCTCATGTCTGCTTTACCTTCTGCTTTTCCGTTTCCGAAGGTATAAACTCTTTTTTTCTCCATAAATAATGTATTTAAAGTTAACTCGTTCAAAAATTGTAATCGCAAAACTATACATATTTTATTTATTTCCAAACGAATTAATGAAAAAAAACAGCAGAAATTGCAATTTCTACTTTGCAATTTTAATATATTTCGTTTTATAGGGAGAAATTCGGAGAAAATGCTTATTTTTGCCCCAAATTAACTTATTTAGAAAGTGGCTAGAAAGAAGAAAGAGCTCCCTCTATTAGAGAAGGTAACCATAACAGATGTAGCTGCCGAAGGTAAAGCTTTGGCGAAAGTGAATGATTTAGTAGTGTTTGTGCCGTATGTTGTTCCCGGTGATGTGGTGGACTTGCAAATAAAACGTAAGAAAAACCATTATGCAGAAGCAGTGGCAGTGAATTTCCATGAATATTCTCCTAAAAGAGCTGTCCCGTTTTGTCAGCATTATGGCGTGTGCGGTGGTTGTAAATGGCAATGCTTGCCCTATGATGAACAAATAAAGTATAAACAAAAACAGGTAACGGATAATCTGGTTCGCATCGGGAAAGTTGAATTACCGGAAATTTCTCCTATTCTGGGGTCTGCAAAGACAGAGTTCTATCGTAATAAATTGGAATTTACATTTTCTGATAAGCGCTGGCTGACCGAAGAAGAGGTGAAGGCGGATGTGAAGTATGATCAGATGAATGCTGTAGGATTCCATATTCCGGGTGCATTCGACAAAGTGCTTGCCATTGAGAAATGTTGGCTGCAGGACGATATCAGCAATCAAATCCGTAACGCTGTCCGTGACTACGCATATGAACACAATTATTCTTTCTTTAATCTTCGTACGCAGGAGGGTATGCTCCGCAATCTGATGATTCGCACATCAAGTACCGGAGAGTTGATGGTATTGCTTCAATGCAAAATTACAGAAGAGAGCGAAATGGAGCAAATGAAGCAGTTATTGGCTTTTATAGCTGACAAATTTCCACAGATTACTTCCTTATTATATGTGGTCAATAATAAATGCAATGATACTATTAACGATTTGGATGTAGTGCTATTTAAGGGCAATGACCATATATTTGAAGAAATGGAAGGCTTGCGCTTTAAGATTGGTCCGAAATCTTTTTATCAGACTAACTCTGAGCAAGCATATACCTTATATAAGGTAGCACGCAATTTTGCAGGTCTGACCGGAAATGAGCTTGTCTATGACCTTTATACCGGAACCGGAACAATTGCAAATTTCGTGTCTCGTCAGGCAAAGAAAGTGATTGGCATAGAGTATGTGCCGGAAGCGATTGAAGATGCTAAAGTAAATTCGGAGATAAACCATATTACCAATACATTGTTCTATGCGGGAGATATGAAAGATATTCTTACTCAGGAGTTTATTAATGAACACGGTCGTCCGGATGTTATCATTACCGATCCGCCGCGTGCAGGTATGCACAATGATGTAATAAATACGATTCTGTTTGCCGAACCCGAACGTATTGTTTATGTCAGTTGTAATCCGGCAACGCAGGCACGCGACTTGTCTTTGCTGGATACTAAATATAAAGTGGTTGCCGTTCAACCGGTAGATATGTTCCCTCATACACATCATGTAGAGAATGTGGTTTTACTTGAAAGAAGATAATTATGTCAAGAGGTAAAAATAATAAATCAGGCAAGCCCGTTGCACGGGCTGTTGCAAAGTATACTGTATATAATGTTAATGAACCTGCTGAATTGATGGATTTTCTGATGCAGAAAATGGCAGGAATCAGTCGTAGCAAAGTAAAAACAATGCTGACTAACCGGGTTATATTGGTAGACAATATAATTACTACACAATATAATTTTGAACTGAAACCCGGCATGAAAGTTCAGGTGAGCAAAACCAAAAACAATCGTGAATTCAAGAATCCGATGTTGAAACTGGTATATGAGGATGCTTATATTATCGTGGTAGAGAAAAAAGAAGGACTGCTTTCGGTCAGCACTGAGCATCAAAAGGAGCGTACAGCACAACATATCCTGAACGAATATGTAAAACGTTCGCATCGTAACAACCGTATATTTGTTGTTCATCGGTTAGACCGTGAAACATCGGGACTGATGATGTATGCCAAGGATGAAAAGACCCAAAATACGTTGCGTGATAATTGGCAGGATATTGTAACCGATCGCCGTTATGTAGCTATTGTTTCGGGAGAAATGGAGAAAGATGGAGGAACTGTTGAGTCGTGGTTGACCGATCGTAAATTATATGTCAGCTCCAGTCCTTATGATGATGGAGAGGGAAAATATGCTGTTACACATTATAGAACAATAAAACGCGCGAATGGTTATTCTCTGGTGGAGTTGGATTTGGAAACAGGACGTAAAAATCAAATTCGCGTTCATATGTCAGAACTTGGACATCCGGTGATTGGCGATGAACGGTATGGTAGCGAATGTAATCCGCTAGGCCGATTGGCACTACATGCTTTCAAACTTTGTTTTTATCATCCCATAACAGGGGAACTGAGGCTCAGTTGTAATTCTTGGGGGATTAACATTTGTTAATTTCCCTTTATGCATAC
>OGNO01001338.1_pt1 | contig 11744 bp, 7 predicted proteins | sample 1573491 | NCBI WGS metagenome assembly OGNO01 (sample SAMEA2581900, study PRJEB24529) | metagenome | biome: Human gut stool | place: China | collected 2011
CTGTGACGTCTGCAAGGGCAAGCGCTACAACCGCGAGACGCTCGAAGTGAAATACAAAGGCAAGAATATCGACGACGTGCTGAACATGACGGTCAACATGGCCGTGGAGTTCTTCGAGAATATCCCGACTATCTTATCCAAGATCAAGGTCCTGCAAGATGTAGGTCTGGGATATATCAAGTCGGGGCAACCCTCTACTACCTTATCCGGTGGCGAGAGCCAACGTGTCAAGCTGGCTACCGAGCTGGCGAAGCGGGATACGGGAAAGACGCTTTATGTATTGGATGAACCTACCACCGGCTTGCACTTTGAAGATATCCGTGTGCTGATGACCGTGCTCAACAGATTAGTGGACAAAGGAAATACGGTTATCGTTATCGAACATAACCTGGATGTCATCAAACTGGCGGATTATATTATAGATATGGGGCCGGAAGGAGGACGCGGCGGAGGACAACTTCTATCCACAGGTACTCCCGAAGAAGTAGCTAAGAGTAGTAAAGGCTATACACCCCGATTTATCAAAGAAGAATTAAAGAATTAAGATTATTCGGTATGAAAGAGAAAATAGCAAAAACAAATGCAGCGCGTCTGCTTGATAAGGCTAAGGTTTCTTATGAGCTGATTCCTTATGAGGTGGATGAAAATGATTTGAGTGCCATTCATGTAGCTGCCAGTTTGGGAGAAAATATAGAGCAGGTATTTAAGACCTTGGTACTTCACGGAGATAAAACAGGGCATTTTGTCTGTGTTATCCCCGGAGAACACGAGGTAGACTTAAAACTGGCTGCCAAAGTATCGGGCAATAAGAAATGTGACTTGATTCCGATGAAAGAACTGCTTCCTTTGACGGGATATATCCGTGGCGGCTGTTCTCCCATTGGCATGAAGAAACACTTTCCCACTTATATACATGAAACATGCACTGAATATCCGTTTATTTATATCAGTGCCGGCATACGGGGATTACAAATTAAAATTGCTCCCAATGACCTTATAAAAGAAGCTAAAGCGGAAGTAACATCCCTTTTCATCGAATAATCATGCAAAAAGAGCCACTTTCGTGGTTCTTTTTTTTTCAGATTGGCTAAAAGTTATATCTTTGCAAAAAATCAATATTAACTATTAATTATAAATCTTATTACTTATGTTTGAAGGACAGCCTAAAGGCTTATATGCGTTAGCTCTCGCCAATACCGGCGAACGCTTTGGTTATTACACAATGCTTGCGATTTTCACACTCTTTTTGCAAGCTAAGTTTGGATATACGGCAGCCGAAACATCCGAGATTTTTTCTACATTCTTGGCTGGTGTTTATTTTACTCCTCTAATCGGTGGTTGGTTAGCCGATAAATTTGGTTATGGAAAGATGGTGACCACAGGTGTTTTTGTCATGTTTTTCGGTTATCTGCTACTTTCTATTCCTGCAGGAAATGATATCGCTAAATGGATGATGTTCGGTGCATTGACAATGATTGCATTAGGTACCGGTTTATTTAAAGGTAACCTGCAAGTAATGGTAGGAAATCTCTATGATGCTCCTGAATACAGAAGTAAGCGCGATTCGGCATTTAGTATTTTCTATATGGCTATTAATATCGGTGCCTTATATGCCCCTACAATGGCGACAGAAATAACAAACTGGATGTTGGCAAAATCTAACTTAACATACGATGGACAGATTCCGGCTTTGGCACACCAGTTTCAAAATGGAACCAAAACTCGTGTGGGTTCCCAATTAATTGAAAGACTGAAAGTAGCTCAGAATTTTGCTGGTGATACTGCATCATTCTGTTCTACATATATTGATAAATTGGGGGAAGCTTATAATTATGGTTTTGGTGTAGCTTGTATCTCATTGATTATTTCTATCATTATTTATTATGCATTCCGTTCTACGTTTAAACATGCAGATGTCAATACAAAACAAGCTAACGCCAATAAGAGTACACAACAGGCTGCTACTTCCGAAGAACTTACTCCAGCTGAGACAAAACAACGCATTATTGCTTTGTGTCTTGTATTTGCTGTCGTTATTTTCTTTTGGATGGCATTCCATCAAAATGGTCTTACCATGACTTTCTTTGCCCGTGACTATACAGCTCATTCTGCTGAAGGGCTCGATCGGTTAGGCTTTAGTGTATGGAATCTTACTTTACTGATTGTATTGGTTTACGCTGGTTTTTCTTTCTTTCAATCTAAAATTAGTAAAAGCAAAACTATTTCAGGTATTGTAGCAGTTGCTGTCATTATTCTTTTGGGAGTAAATTATAGTACGATGGATGCAACTCTGCCTATTCTTCCCCAGATATTCCAGCAATTCAACCCCTTCTTCGTTGTTGCTTTGACTCCGGTATCCTTAGCTGTATTTAGCTCTTTGGCTAAAGCCGGAAAAGAACCTTCCGCACCTCGTAAAATTGCGTTTGGTATGCTTATTGCTGCGATTGGTTTTGCTATTTTGGCTATGGGTTCTATGGGACTTCCCACACCGTCGGAAGTGGAAGCGAATGGTATTTCTTCTTCTCAATTAGTATCTCCTAATTGGTTGATTTCTACTTATTTGGTGTTGACTTTTGCTGAATTGCTGCTATCACCAATGGGTATTTCATTTGTTTCTAAAGTTGCACCTCCCAAATATAAAGGATTGATGATGGGTGGTTGGTTTGTAGCTACTGCATTAGGTAATAAGTTGGTTGGTGAAATTGGTAAGATTTGGGGTGAAATGCAGTTGTGGATGGTATGGAGTGTATTGATTGTATGCTGTCTGGTTGCTGCTTTATTTATGTTCTCTATTATGAAGAGATTGGAAAAAGTGGCTAAGTAAAAATCAGGGAACTAAAAAATACTCAAATACTTTTTAGATATAAATCTCTTTTCTCTGCTGTCATAAAGAACTGAAATATAGTTTTTGATTGACAGTAGTGAAAGGAGATTTTTTATTTGATTTTGGGTCAATAGAAGAATTTAACTGAACACCAATGCAAATGTGGTAGTCTGCCTGTCTTCTTTATAAGGCAACAATGTCAGTGTGCCACCGCTAAGTCTCATAATTTGTTTGCTCAAGCTCAGACCGATTCCGCTTCCTTCTTCTTTGGTGGTAAAGAAAGGAATAAAAATCTGTTCGGCAGCTTCGGGGTCGATCACAGGACCATTATTAGCAATCTCGATATGTACACTTTCCTGTTCGTCACAGTATGCTCTCAGGGTGATTAGTCCGTCCGGTGTATCACCAATTGCTTGAATGGCGTTTTTAAGCAGGTTAGTCACCACTTGAGCAATGAGGTTCTCGTCGGCAAAGACAATCAAATCGTCTTTCGCTTCATGCAGGGAAATGCTGATATGAGGACAAGGATGCTGATGACACGCCAGTTTTATCATTCTTTCGAGGAAGGGACGTACATAGAACAGTGAAGGTTCCGGTGAAGGAAGACGTGTCAGTTTGCGATAAGACATGACGAAATTTATCAGTCCTTTGCCTGTCGTGTGAATCGTTTCCAATCCTTGCCGCATCTCCTCGTTTTCAGCTCCCGGTAATTGCAGCAAGGTTTCACTCAACGAAGTGACGGGAGTAAGGGAGTTCATGATTTCGTGAGTTAAAACCCGGGTAAGCCGAATCCATGAATCAATCTCCCGTTCGTCCAACTCGCGGTTGATATCGCTGAGAGCGATAATACGTAGTTCTTCCTCTTTGATATTTATGCCCGACACGCGTAGTGCCAGATTGATTGTACCGCGCTCCGTACTGACCTGTACTTGTGATTTATCTCCCGGAAGAGCTTCTTCCATCACTTTTTTCAGTTCGTCTGAAATGCGGGATAGTTGTTTGGTATGTGTAAATACGTCCATTCCCAATAGTTGCGTTGCTTTTTTATTTTTTTGATAGACAGCACCTTTACTGTTGAGTACAACGATTCCTGTTTCCACGAAGTCAAGAATCAGCTCGTAATACTTCTCACGTTGGGCTGTTTCCTGTTTTACATTATATAAGATTCGCGCTATGCGGTTCAGCATCATGTTGACCGATGAATTGTCTTTGTCGGGGCTATGTTCATAGAATCGCACAGCCGGGTCGTCATTCTCAATGGCGTCAAGCAAAAATGCCACTTTTCTTGTATTATAGGTATACAGGCGATGAAACCAATATATTGAAACGAAGAATAAGGGAACGACAAGGCATAACCATAACCAATTGTGGTGCATATACAGCCATAAACCGGATGTCGCCAATGCGACAACAACAAGTAGGCGGAAGATAAAAGAGGCAGTCACTTTTTTCATCATAAACCGAATTTCTTCATTTTATTATATAAGGTCTGACGCGTTATTCCCAGTTGGGCAGCCACGGCCGAAAGGTTTCCGTTACATTTTTCCATGGCTCTTTGAATCATCTGCAACTCCATTTCTTCCAATGTGGAGACGGCAGCTTCGGCAGGAGGCGTGCCGGCTTTACGGGGAAAGTGAAAATGTTCGTTATTCAATATTCCATCTTCGTTAATGATGACAGCCTTCTCAATGGCGTGCTCCAGTTCCCGAATATTCCCATACCAAGGATGCTCGCGCAGCTTGTCCTTTGCGGAAGAGGAAAGAATGATATTTCCTTTGTCATACTGCTTACAGAAACGGTCGATAAACCGTTCGGCAAGGGGGATAATATCTTCTTTTCTGTCACGTAAAGGAGGAATTTCAATATGGATGGTGTTTATTCTGTATAATAAATCCTCCCTAAACCTGCCTTTGAGTACCATCTCTTCCAAATTGCAATTAGTGGCGCAAATCAAACGGATATCTACAGGAATGGGATCATTGCTGCCCACACGCACCACACTACGCTGTTGAATGGCAGTAAGGAGCTTGGATTGCAGGTGATAAGGCAAATTGCCTATTTCGTCCAAAAAGAGAGTACCTTCATGAGCCGCTTCGAATTTTCCTTGCCGGTCGGAATGGGCGTCGGTGAACGAACCTTTTACATGCCCGAACAATTCGCTTTCAAACAAAGATTCAGTAACGGCACCCATATCCACCGTTACCATATTGCGCCGGCATCGTTCGGAAAGCGCATGGATTTCGCGTGCCAGCATTTCCTTCCCGGTACCATTCTCTCCGGTAATCAGGATATTTGCATCTGTTTGGGCTACCTTCTCTATCAGTGTCCTCAACTGTTTCATGGCATTGCTTTCACCCCAATACATTGATGATACCACCCTGCGGAGTTCTGCTTTTTTCTTTCCTTTAGAACTGTTTCGGCATGTAGCTGACAGTGTATCTACCAATCGGGTATTATCCCAAGGTTTCACGATAAAATCCGCGGCTCCTTCTTTTATACCACGTACAGCCAAATCGATATCAGCGTAAGCAGTAAATAGCACGACGGGTAATGACGGTTGCATTTTTTTTATTTCGTGCAACCAGTAAAGCCCTTCATTGCCGGTATTAAGCCCACTGCTGAAGTTCATATCAAGCAATACCACCTGTGCATTCTCTTCACGCAGCACGGCAGGCAGTGTGATAGGTGAGGTGAGGGTAATGATACGCTCAAAGCTATTCTTCAACAGCAGCTTAACGGCAGAAAGCACCCCTTTATTATCGTCTACCACAATTATGGTTCCTTGCATATCTATAATCTTTTGGTTTATTCTTGAAACAAAGATAAGTATTTGGCGCCTAACCTCCTAAGCAGTGTCTAATTATTAGACATAAGCTTTTTGGAACAGCAATAAACCATTGTTGTCTAATTATCATACACTGCTGTCTAATTATTAGACACTATCGGGGCGGAATGAAATAACTAAAGCTCTTATTTATAGAGAACTGTGACTTTGGCACGTTTTCTGCATTATTCTTTAAGAGAACGAATAGAAACAAAAAATAAAATATGAAAGAACTTTATTATGTAATTCAGACATTGATTCATGGGCGTGGGGCTAATCTTATAAAGGTTATCTCGCTGACTCTGGGTTTGACGGTCAGTATCTTGATATTCGCGCGCGAAGCCTTCGAGTTTAATTATGATACTTGCTATGAGGATTCCGAATGTCTGGCTGCAGTGCAGATTGAATGGAATCATAACGGAGAGAAGGACACCGGCTTTATGACAATGGGCCCTATGGCCGGTGCCATAGCCGAAAGTTTTCCCAAAGAAGTGGAAAGTGCCACAACAACGCATTTCTGGTGGGGAGGAACTTCTCTTTATAAGGATGACGTTCGTTTCAGTCCGGGTGTATTGATAGCCGACAGTTGTTTCTTTAAGACAATGAGAACAAAGATACTGCAAGGGCAGGCTTCGGAAATGAATAATCCCGATATACTGTTTATCAGCCGGAGCTTGGCACAAGAAATGTTTGCCGGGACTGATCCTGTCGGCAAGGTTGTGAATTTGAATAAAAGCATGCCGATGACCATAAAAGGTGTTTATGAAGACTATCCTGAGAATTCTACATTTTATGATTTGAGGGTTATCATATCTATGGCTACCACACGAAAATATGGCTGGGACTATTGGGGGTGGAATGGAGGTGACAGTTATTTTGCTTATATTCGCTTACGCCATCCTTCCGACATGGAAACGATAAATAGTCGCATAGACCAAATGTTGGAAAAATATATTCCGCAGGAAGATAAGGATAAGAATTATACTTGGTCGCTTCGCCTGATTCCCTTTTCGGATTTAAGACTGGCTATGAATTATGATGGCATGGGTATTATTTGGGTATTGCTTATCTTAGCAGGTATTCTATTGTTTACTGTTACATTGAACTATGTGCTAATTTCCATTTCTTCACTGAGTCGCCGTGCCAAAATCATTGGTGTGCACAAGTGTAATGGAGCGTCAGATTGGGGAATCATGAAAATGTTTCTGTGGGAAACAGGGATTCTTATTTTCCTCTCTGTCCTATTGATGGCTTTCCTTATGCTTAATTTCCAAGAACCGCTTGAAAGAATGGCAGATGCCAGTCTGGAGGCCATGTTTACTTATGAGAATCTATGGGCACCGGTTTGTGCCGTTTTATTTATCTTCATAGTGGGTGGTGTATTGCCGGGATTACAATTTTCAAGAATACCGGTTACGCAGGTCTTTCGCAGATATACGGAAGGCAAGAAAAGCTGGAAGCGTCCGTTACTTTTCATCCAATTTACCGGTACGGCATTCATCTTTGCATTGTTGGCGCTTGTATTGGTGCAATCCAATCACATGACTAATATAGACCGAGGTTTCACCACAGAACGCATGGCTTTTACCTATTACTATTTCAGTAATCCTGAAAACGCACGCTCTACTTTTCAAAATTTGCCTTATGTAGAAGCTGTTGCAAGTAGCAGTCTGCCTCTATATGAAGGTATGAGTGGTTGCCAGGTTACTACGGAAAGCGGAAATCAATATAGTATGCGAGGCAATGCAATTGACAAAGACTATCTTCCGTTTGTGGGAATAAAACTGAAAGAAGGACGTAACCTGAAGCAACAGGATGAAGTTGTGGTTAACCGGAAGTTCCTGGAAGTTATGCATTGGAAAGAGAATCCTATCGGTCGCCAGGTTCGTAACAATGATGAAATATTGGGTACTATTGTGGGAGTGACGGAAGATTTTCGTTCATCTAATCCTATTTTCGTGCCGGAGGAACCGGTTGTATTCCAATATCGTTCTGATTTTAGTGGCTGTATTCAAGTAAAGCTGAAAGAGCCGTTTGATGAGAACTTAAAGAAACTCAATGAAGATGTGAAGAATATTTGGCCGGATGGAGATTTGAATTTTGTGTCTGAAACACGGGCAACAGAACTACAAATCAGCACTGTGGTCGATTTTCGAAGTGTTGCGCTAATGGCCACCATAACCATCCTTTTTGTTACCTTGATGGGATTGATTGGTTATATTAATGATGAGAGGCAACGTCGCAGTAAGGAAATAGCCATTCGTAAGGTAAATGGGGCAGAGGCGTCTTCTATTTTGCTTTTGCTTTCGAAAGATATATTTTGGACTTCAATGCCTGCGGTGTGTATCGGAACATTGGGGGCCTGGTATTTGGGAGCTTTGTGGACGGACCAGTTTTCTGAAACGGCTGAATTTCCGATATACTATTATATCCTGATAGCTTTTGTCTCTTTACTTTTTATCATTGGTTGTGTAGTGATAAAGACATGGAGAATAGCAAATGATAATCCGGTGAACAGTATTAAAAGTGAATAATTAAACAATAAAAACGAATATGATACAGATTGAGAATTTGAGTAAAGTGTTTCGCACTTCAGAAGTGGAGACCATAGCATTGAACCACGTAAGTATGGAAGTCAAAGAAGGAGAATTTGTTGCTATCATGGGACCTTCCGGTTGCGGCAAATCTACTCTGCTGAATATTTTGGGATTACTGGATAACCCAACCGAAGGAAGTTATAAGTTGATAGATAAGGAAGTGGCAGGATTGAAAGAGAAGGAGCGTACACAACTCCGCAAAGGAGTAATAGGTTTTGTCTTTCAGAGCTTCAATCTGATAGATGAGCTGAATGTGTTTGAAAATGTGGAGCTACCTTTGACTTACTTGGGTATTAAGGCGAGTGAACGCAAAGAGCGTGTCCTCGAAATATTGAAACGTATGAATCTCAGTCATCGTGCCAAGCATTTCCCTCAACAGTTATCGGGAGGTCAGCAACAGCGTGTTGCCATTGCACGTGCCGTGATAACTAATCCGAAACTGATTTTGGCGGACGAACCTACCGGTAATTTGGACTCAAAGAACGGAAGCGAAGTTATGAATTTATTGACGGAACTGAATAAAGAGGGTACCAGCATTGTTATGGTGACTCACTCACAACACGATGCAAGTTTTGCGCATCGAATTATCCATTTGTTTGATGGTAGCATTGTAGCAAACGTCAAAGAGTAACAGCCCAAGACAACACAGATGAAACAATTATATTATGCAATCCAGACGATTCTTCACGGGCGTGGAAGTAATGTGACGAAGCTCATCTCTCTTTCACTCGGACTGACTATCGGCATATTGCTATTCTCGCAAATCGCTTTTGAATTAAGCTATGAGAAGTGTTATCCTGATGCAGAACGTCTGGCTTTAGCTCGTGAACTGTTTATTGATTCTAAATCGGGAAAAATAGTGGGGGATGATGGAGATAATTATGATTATACATTATTTGCTCCTGTAGCAGCAGCGCTGGCTGAAAATCTACCCGAACAAATCGAAAGTGCCACTTGCATTTATCCCGATAATGCCTGGAATCTATATAAAGAAGACAAACTGCTGAATAACGTCAAATACTTATTGGCAGACACTTGCTTTTTCCAGACTTTGGGCATTCCGATGCTGAAAGGTAATGTGAAAGATATGGCTGTACCCGGTTCGGGTTATGTGTCTGAACGTTTTGCACGTAAATGCTTTGGCGATGAAGACCCGATAGGGAAAACACTTACATTGGATAAGCAAATCGAAGTGACAATACGGGGAGTATACAAGGAAATTCCGAAAAACACTATCTTTTATTGTGATTTGGTAATCTCTATCCATAACAAAGACGGTTATATAGCAGGTTACGGATGGAAAGGTAATGATGTATTTCTTTCATTATTGCGTTTGCGCAATGCTTCCGATATTGAAGTTGTGAATAAAAGGATTCAGAGTGTGATAGAGAAATATACATCAACCGGCTTTTATAATTTTATCTGTGAGTATAGTGCTATTCCGCTGGTTAACTACCATTTGGAAAGTTTGGATACAGTCAAACGTCTTGTTATATACGGCTTCTTGGGGTTTGCTATTTTCTTTGTTGCTATCATGAACTATATGCTGATTGCTATTGCTGCCATGAGTCGTCGAGCTAAAATGGTTGGTGTACATAAGTGTAGCGGAGCAAGTACCGGTAATGTTTTCGGGATGTTCATGATGGAGACAGGTATCATTGTTCTTCTATCCGTTGTCATCAGTTTATTCATAATAATCAATGCACAAGAGGTTATAGAAGATTTGCTGTCAGTTACTTTGCCTGCCCTTTTTACATGGGAAACTTTATGGGTACCTGCATTAACCATTCTTGTCTTGTTTGTGCTGACAGGAGTATTGCCGGGAAGATTGTTTGCACGCATTCCCGTCACACAGGTGTTCCGACGATATACGAATGCCCAAAAAGGCTGGAAACGTTCTTTGCTATTTGTACAGTTTACAGGAGTCTCTTTTGTATTAGGTTTATTATTGGTAACCTTGTTGCAATATAATCATTTGATGAACCGCGATATGGGAATAAAAGTTCCGGGACTGGTTGCGGCTAATGTCTCTCTTCAACCGGAAGAAGCTGAAAACATAGCCGACAATATCCGTCGTCAGCCTATGGTGGAAAGTGTTGCACGCTCTACTTGCAATGTAATCGGTGAGTATTGGACACGTCCGCTAGTTAGTAACAGTGGAGAACGTATTGGAAACTTGAATTGGAATTCGTGTACTTCCGATTATACGGATGTAATGAGGAAGTGGTGCGTTTGATGAAATGGTCGGATGGAGCCGTTGGAAAGAGATTGAATAATTTTTCTAAAGCAGGAACCATTGTCGGTGTGTTTCGTGATGTGCGTAACTTTACCTTTCTTCATGAACAGTCGCCTATTGCCTTACTTTGTGTCAAAGATGCGAGCAACACCTTCAACGTCCGCCTGAAACAACCGTATGTGGAGAATAAGAAAAAACTGGATGAATTTGTAGACAAGACCTATCCGAATGTTTCCTTGCAGTTTCAATTGGTAAGCAATATGTTGGATACGGTTTATAAAGATGTCTATCGTTTCCGTAATTCTGTGTGGATTACTTCGGGATTCATTCTTCTTATTGTTATTATGGGTGTGATAGGTTATGTGAATGACGAAACTCAACGCCGTTCCAAAGAAATTGCCATTCGCAAAGTGAATGGTGCGGAAGCTACCGGTATTCTTCGCTTGTTGATTCGTGACATATTGAATGTATCGATACCTTCTGTATGTATAGGAACTTTAATAGCTTATTCTACCGGACGAGTATGGCTTGAACAATTTCCGGAACAGATAAATTTGAATGTTTTATATTTTATTGGAGTTGCTTTGTTCGTAATGTTGCTTGTCGTGACCTGTGTGGTAATCAGAGCGTGGCGCATTGCTAATGAAAATCCGGTAAAGAGTATCAAATCAGAATAAATTAGTAATTAGTATTGAGTAGTCATAAATAAAACACCATAATGCAATGAAACAATTGAAATATGCTATCCAAAATGTCATTCGTGGAAAAGGTTCAAATATAGTCAAAGTGGTATCCATTACTTTAGGTTTGCTTGTCTCCGTTATTTTGATTGCTAAAGTAGCATACGAATTGAGCTATGATAATTTTTACCGGGACAACGAACAGCTGTATGTGGTAAAAACAGGGTGGGATGGTGGAAAGCCGCTTCATGGCAATAACATTTATCCTACTGCTGCTGCGATTGCCCGGCACTTTTCCGCTCAAGTGGAAAGTTTTACGACAGTAACAGAGGCTTATGGGAAGATGTCTCATGGAAATAAAGCTTATAGGGAAACTGTTCTTATGGTCGATTCTGCTTTTTTTCAAACAATGGGGCTTCCTTTATACAAAGGCAATGCGCTTGATTTAGCTAACCCGGATATGATATTCTTGTCCGAATCCTTTGCCAAAGAGGTTTTCGGAAGTGATGGTGCGGTAGGAAAAACATTGTTATACAATATTGGTGGAGATTATCAGCCTTTTATAGTCAAAGGTATTTATGCC
>OGNO01001344.1_pt1 | contig 11686 bp, 7 predicted proteins | sample 1573491 | NCBI WGS metagenome assembly OGNO01 (sample SAMEA2581900, study PRJEB24529) | metagenome | biome: Human gut stool | place: China | collected 2011
AGTGCAAGTTTATAACATACATGAAAGGAGCTAGCCATGGGAAAGCCAACCGGACTGATAGTTGCTTTCTCCCAGGCTTCCCATCTGGGTATTGATAAAGGTCTCTACCAGTTTACGGGCAAAATCGATGGGATACAACTGCATGATAGAACTGTCTACCAGATCATCGATCTGCATACGGAATGCGATTTTTACAAAGGTTCCTCCTAAAAACGGAGATATTTCCTTGCCATCCTTTACCTCTGTCAGATCAAAAAGAGAAGACTCAGGCGGGCTGATATCAATTACCGTCTGCAACAGTGTGGAAAGGGAAGTCGCTGCGGAGCCCATCATCTGGTTCATCGCCTCGGAAATTGCACTCAGATGCAGTTCTCCCAGCTCTCCATCTGTATTCGTACCGTCACCGCCCATCATCAGGTCAGTGATAACTTTTACATCATGTTCTTTTAATACCAGAATATTGGTACCGTCCAGTCCCTGGGTATATTTGATCTGAATAAATACACAGGGCTTTTCATAGGCGTCCAGCAGGTTTTTCCATGTAGCCAGCGTAACCACAGGAGTTGTAATATTTACTTTGCGGTTTACCAGTGAATATAGGGTTGTGGCAGAGGATCCCATACTGATATTGGCCACCTCGCCAATCGCATCCTTCTCTACATCCGTCAGTTCCACTCCGTATTCGACTATGACTTCAAGGGAATCGCCCGCCGGCAGGAGCAGACCGCAGCTCAGGAACAGGAACAGAACCGGCAGCAGGAGCGTGGGCTGGTAATCCCCGCACGGCTGAAGGGGAAAGACCTTACCGAAGAACAGCAGGCATCACTGGCACAGGGCAAGGCGACCTACATCAAGGACATGACCGACAACGAGGGGAACCTGTTCAGTGCTTTCGTCCGTGTCAACCACGAGCGGGCGAAGTTCGATTTCTTCAAATGGAACCCGGACAAGAGCAAGAAACAGGAACAGTCGCAGCAGGCGGCCGTCCGTCAGGACGGAACGAAGCCGGCAAACGCCGTCAGCCGGAACCGCCCGGTACAGAAAGCCGATAAGAAAGGGGTATCCATCTGATCATTCACATGAATAATACAATAATTATATGAAAGTTATCATTGCAGAGAAGTTATCACGAGTTATGATAACTTTTCTTATCACAAGTAAATTATTATCCAAAGCTATAAGCTAATACACCAAATAACTGACAGATAATCAATCAAACTCGTGATAATAATGTTCTGATAATAATATGCTATATTGTGGAGAGAGTAATGTTGCTCCCTCCAAATATAGTATTATGGACAATAAAAATCATTTTGAATCCAAAGTTTCGGATTTTTTAGAAGCGTTGCGTAAAGCCGGATATTCAGAATCGACTATCCGACAGTATAAAAAGACCTGTCGTCTTTTTATCGTTTACATGGATATAAACTACATACAAGACTGTAATGTAGAATCCATCGATTTGTTTTTAAAGACTATGCCACAAGAAAAAACGCGGTTGATACATGGAACCAATTATCGATTACTGCTATTCGTTAATTATCTTACGGATAGAACTATCCAAAAACCAGTTGTAAGATACGTTATACGCAAATTCTCAGGAGAAATAGGAGGCATTATGACAAAATACCTTCATCTCTTGGAAGAACAAAGACTATCTCCTAAAACGATAGATGGCTACGAACATGTGTTCAGCTATTTTCTCAGGCATTTGTCTTTGAGGAATGTATCCCGCATCTCAGATATAGGTGAGGATGATGTGCTAACTTTTATATCTTCCAGCCAAAACAGTAAACAAAGAGTATTGGCAACGATGCGTGCATTTTGTCGTTACCTGTACGAACAAAAGCTTATCAATAAGAATATTGATTATGTGATAGGAAGAAACCGTTATATTGTAAAAGAAAAACTACCGTCGACATACACTTGTGAAGAAGTCTTGCAAATAGAATCTTCGGTAAATCAATCCACTCCTGTAGGAAAACGAGATTACGCCATGCTCCTATTAGCAACACGGTTAGGACTACGTTCCTCCGATATTGCCGGATTACAATTCAGTAATTTAGACTGGGATAGAAACATTATCCGCCTGATACAGTACAAGACTAAACGTGAAATAGAATTGCCACTCTTAAAGGATGTAGGAGAAGCTATCATCAATTATGTGAAATATGGCAGACCGAGTTCTTCTTCCAAACAGATATTCCTATCCTCTTTAGCCCCATATAATCCTGTGAATGGGGCGGTGGTTTCCTTGTCGGTCAGAAAGATTATCTGCCATTCAAGAATAGATACAAGGGATAGAAAAAAAGGTCCTCACGCTATGAGACATACTTTAGCCAGCCAGCTATTGCGTAATGGCATATCACTGCCCGTCATTTCTGAGACATTGGGACACAAAACTACACAAACGACAATGGGCTATCTTCGGATAGACATTGATGGTTTGATGAAATGTGTCCTTGAAGTCCCGGATGTCCCATCCGATTTCTACACACAGAAAGGAGGTTTGTTCTATGTCTGAACAATTCATATATCAAAGCGTGTTCGCACCTTATTTTAAGGATTTTCTTGCGATGAAAGAAAATCAGGTTTCCGACATCGTACGGATAAAATGGATGCTCTTGGAATTTGACAAGTTCTTCGTTAATAATAATGTCAGTGATGTGTTTATCACTAAAAGCATGATTGATGCATGGAAGTGCACCCGCATACATGATAAAAAGAAAACCCTCTATGACAAGGTGTCCATGTTCCGACAGTTTTGCCTATACTTATGCCACATAGGAAAAGAATGCTATATACCCAAGTTACCAAAGAAGGAATATTCGGATTTTACTCCTTATGTGTTTACCCGTGGACAGATGCAGGACATCTTTGAAGCTTGCGACAAGCAAAGGATGCATAGTCATAATATATATTGTAATCTTTTTGCATTACCTGCTTTATATAGAATCTTATATGCTACAGGGATTAGAATCGGGGAAGCCATATCCATTAGGAATCGGGATGTTGATTTGAGAAGGAATTGCATCATTATTCGGAAGACAAAGAACAAGATGGAAAGGCTTATTCCTTTAAGCGACTCCCTGTCCAAGGTTCTACAACAGTATTTGGAATATCGCAACAAGATGCCCTTGCCAGACGTTGATGCCCCGGACAAGTTCTTGTTAATATCCCCATCAGGACGACCGTTATCTTCTTGTACTGTTTTGGGCGGTTTCAAGAAAGTGTTGGAAAAATGCAATATACCTTGTTCGAGCAACCGTTCCGGAGGAGCCTGCATACATAGTCTCAGACATACTTTTGCCGTCCATTCCCTTGCAAAGATGGTGCAAGAAGGAATGGACATATATTGTGCGCTTCCTCTTTTGTCGGTCTTCTTGGGGCATAAGACGTTGAAAGGGACTGAAACCTACGTGCGCCTGACACAAGATATGTTTCCCGATATTCTATTGAAACAAAATACGATAACACGGTTTGTGTACCCTCAAACAAACATAATAACTAATTTAAATGTAGATACTTATGAAAACGACTGACTTTGCGAAGCATTTAACGGCTTTTTTCACAGAGTACCTTATCGGAGAAAGAGGCGTAAGCCCTAATACCATACGGTCATACAGCGAATCATTTAGCTTGCTGTTAAACTTTCTGGACGAACAGGTAAACATAAAGGCTGATAATCTTAGATTGGAACATATTACCAGAAAAACGGTTTTAAACTTCCTTGATTGGTTACAAGACACGAAAAAATCGAGTAACGCGACTAGAAATCAAAGATTGGCGGCATTACGTTCTTTTTGTACATATATGCAATATGAGGATGTAAAGCGTCTGGAACAATGGCAAGAGATATTATCCATCAAGGTAAAAACACATGAAAAAAGAAGTGTCAATTATCTCAGCATAGATGGCATTAAGCTTTTATTGGCACAAATACCAATCAACACGAAAAAAGGACGACGGGATTTAGCTTTGATATCCCTGCTCTATGATAGTGGAGCCAGAGTACAAGAATTAATAGACTTGACACCCGCATCTTTGAAATTGGAAAAGCCTTGTCATGTCACCTTATTTGGTAAAGGACGCAAAAAAAGAATTGTCCCTTTACAAGACGAACAAGTGAATTTATTACGCAGTTATATGGAAGAGAATCGTTTAGACCTGTCCGGTTTTAATCAAAGACCTCTTTTCTTTAACAGTTGTGGCAGAAAGCTAACAAACTCTGGCATATCTTATATCTTGAATAATTATATTAATCACGCCCGAATACAAGATCCGGAACTTATACCGGAAAAAATAAGCCCGCATACTTTACGACACAGTAAAGCTATGCACTTGTTACAAGCTGGTGTAAATTTGGTCTATATTCGTGATATTTTAGGACATGTATCTATACAAACTACTGAAATATATGCTCGGGCTGATTCTAAACAAAAAAGAGAGGCTTTGGAATCAGCTTATGTTAATATGATACCAAACGATATAACAGAACGTTCATGGGAAAAAGACCAGGAACTTAAGATATGGCTAAGGAATCTATCTAAATGAAGATGATTATTATCCAAAGCTGTAATATAAAGTAATGTGTTTAAATAGCTGATATACAGACAGACAAAAATAAAGGCTTTGGATAATAATTTACTTGTGATAAGAAAAGCCCAGCGTGGCACAGGGCATAGCGTCCGTAGTGGGCGCACGCCAACGGAAAGAAGGGTATCTAACGGGGGACGGATATGCCGTAACATGGGCATTCGGGCATCTGGTCGGTCTTGCCATGCCCGAAAGCTACGGCTTTTCCGGCTTCCGCCGGGAACACCTCCCCATATTGCCGCAGGAGTTCAGGCTTGTACCCCGTCAGGTGCGGGAGGGTAAGGTGTACAAGGACGATCCCGGAGTGGTCAGGCAGCTGGAAGTGCTCCGGGAGCTGTTCGACAGGTGCGAGTCCATCATCGTCGCCACCGACGCAGGTCGTGAGGGAGAGTTGATTTTCCGTTACGTGTACAACTATCTCGGCTGTACCAAACCCTTTGTCCGTCTGTGGATCTCCTCGCTCACCGACAAGGCCATCCGTGAAGGGTTGCGGAATCTCAGGGAGGGAAGCCTTTACGACAATCTTTACCTCTCCGCCAAAGCCCGCAGCGAGGCGGACTGGCTCGTGGGCATCAACAGTTCTCAGGCGCTCAGCCTTGCCGCCGGGCAGGGCGTGTTCTCTTTGGGACGGGTGCAGACACCCACATTGGCGATGATCTGCTCACGATACCGGGAGAACAAACAGTTCGTACCCCGGAAGTATTTCCAGATAAAGGTTTCGGCGGCCAAGGACGGCATCGCCTTCTCCGCACTGTCACGGAACCGCTTCGATGACCTTGAAACGGCCACTGCCGGGCTACGTGAGGTAGAGGACGGCGGTATGCTTGCCGTCAGTTCCGTAGAGCGCAGGGAAGCCGTTCAGGAACCGCCGCTGCTCTATGACCTGACCGCCTTGCAGAAAGAGGCAAACGGCAAACTGGACTTCTCGGCCGACAAGACGCTCACGCTTGCGCAAAGCCTGTATGAGAAGAAGGTGCTAAGTTATCCGCGTACCGGCAGCCGTTATATATCCGAAGATGTCTTCGAGGAGATTCCCTCACGCATAACGCTCTTGCAACAATATCCACGCTTCGCCGCCATCGCATCCGCTTTGCGGGACACACCGCTCAACCGCCGTCCGGTCGATGATGCCAAAGTCACCGACCACCATGCGCTGCTCGTTACCGAGAACCTGCCCGAAGGTCTGTCGCAGGACGAGCGGGCTATCTACGAAATGGTTGCCGCACGCCTGCTCGAAGCCTTCTCCCCGCATTGCGTCAAGGAAATGACCGAAGTTGCCTTGTCCGCAGGCGGTGAGATATTCACCATCAAGGGGGCGGTCGTCAAATCCGCCGGTTGGCGTGCCGTGCGTGGTGAACCGGAAGAAGAGGTGGAGGAAACCACATTGCCGGAGTTACAGACGGATGAAACCCTGCCGCTGCTCGCTTCCGAAACGGTGGAAAAGCAGACCAAGCCCAAACCGCTGCATACCGAGAGTTCGCTGCTCTCAGCTATGGAGCATTGCGGCAGGGAGATCGGCGACGGGCAGCTGCGTACCGCAATCCGGGAGGCCGGTATCGGAACTCCGGCCACCCGTGCGGCCGTTATCGAGACATTGTTCGCCCGTAACTATATACGCCGGGACAAGAAGAACCTTGTGCCCACCGAAAAAGGACTGGCGGTTTACGATACGGTAAAGGACAAGAAGATTGCCGATGTCGAAATGACAGCGGCGTGGGAGGAAACCCTCGCCAAAATAGAAACCGGAGAGGCCGATGCGCCCTCTTTCCGCCGGGACATAGAGATCTATACCGCACAGGTCGTTGCCGAACTGCTGTCCGCCACCCTCGATGTAGCTCCTTCAGGGGAGCAATGCACCTGTCCCAAATGCAAGAAGAGCCGCATCCTGTTCTTCGACAAGGTCGCCAAATGCGCCGATGTCGATTGCGGATTCACCCTGTTCCGCAACAAGGGAGGCAAGGTGTTGACCGACAAACTGATTGTCGGGCTGGTGACCACAGGCCGCACCCCTCTTGTCAAAGGCTTCAGGAACCGTGAGGGCAGGAGCTTCGATGCCGCACTGGTGCTTAATCCCGATTTTACCGTAGGCTATTCCTTCCCGGACAGGAAACCGCAGGGAGAAAAAAGCGGCAGGAAGAGATAACCCGTCCGGAATTGTATCACTTAATAATCCGATAATTATATGAATCAGAATAAATCCAACGTGCCGGTATCCGTAGCGGAAGAACCGGATGAATTGTCTTACTACCGTCTTACCCTGTTGTCCTTCCTGCGTGAGTCGCATCCCGATTTGGCGGATGACGAGTCTTTTGTCGCCACCCGCAGCGAGCAGGCCGCCGAAGCCTTCAGCGCAGCCGTCCGTTCCGGCCTGACCTACGACGATGCGGCACAACAGGCGAACGCCCTGCTTTTTCAGGGGTTGCATTTCTCTCCTCTGGACACGCTGGTTACCGTCCTCTGGAACGAGTTCGCCGCCGAAGTCCCCGAAGGCAGCGCACGCAGCGTGGCCTTGCAGCTGCTTCCCGAATGCCGGAAGGTCTTCGCCGGCTATACGCTCTCGGATGATTTCATGTTCAGACCGGAGTTCGGGCAGCTCTATGACGAGCTGACAGGTACGGTTGTAATCTGGTTGGAAGAGAATGGCTTATAATAAAAAGGCGCATCTCAGGGACAATATAGAGGCAATCCGGCTGATGTTCCGTTTGGAGAAGGAACAGCGCACCGCCACACCGGAGGAAGCGGGCATACTCGCCGCCTACTCCGGGTTCGGAGGTATCAAGGCGGTTCTTTCCCCTTTCGGGAAACTCACCGACATACTCCGCTGGACACAGGCCGACCGTGAACTGTTCCCCCTGATTACGGAACTTCACAACGTCCTGCGTGACGGAGCAGCTGACGAGCGTGAGTACAGGAAGCTGGTGGAAAGCGTGAAGGCATCCACCTTTACCGCTTTCTACACGCCGCCGGCCATTATCGACGCCATTGCTTCTTCTTTGGGCGAACACGGGGTATCGCCCGGCCGTTTCCTCGATCCTTCATCGGGAACCGGCAATTTTGTTTCAGCCTTCCAACCTCAGTTTTACTCCGCAGCCGGCAATTCACCCGAAATTGTCGCCTATGAAAAGGATTTGCTCACCGGACGCATACTCGCCCGGCTCCATCCCGAAGCGCAGGTCAATATCAAGGGCTTCGAGGAGTTGCCCCCGCACCGCAACGGCTATTTCGACGTGGTGAGCAGCAACATCCCCTTCGGTGACATACGTGTTTTCGATCCCTCCTTCGACAACGGCACGGCGAGGCGTTTTGCGCTGAACAGCCTGCACAACTATTTCTTCGCCAAAGGGCTGGATGCCGTCCGTGAGGGAGGCGTCCTCGCCTTCATCACCTCACAGGGGGTGATGAACTCCGCTATGGCCTATCCCGTAAGGCAATACCTGATGAACCGATCCCGGCTGTTATCGGCTGTCCGCCTGCCCAACAACCTCTTTACCGACTATGCCGGTACGGAGGTGGGCAGCGACCTGATCATCTTGCAGAAGGACACGCTTTCCCAAAGGGAATATACGTCACTCGAACGGTCTTTCGTGGAAGTCGGCACGCAGGCCGACGGGACGACGCAGAACGAGTATTTCGAGCATACCGCCGCCATCGTGCATACACGTGGCCATGTCGGTACCGATCCCTACGGCAAGCCGGCACGCATCTACCTGCATGACGGGGGTATGGAAGCCATCGCCGCCGACATGAAGTATTTCCTTGACCGCAACCTCTCGGAACAGCTCGATCTGGACTTGTATCTCCGCCATTCACCCGTGCAGGAGTTCCGCAATCTGGTGAGCCGTCCGGCGGAAACCATGCAGCAACGCATCGCACAGGTGCGGGAAATCAACCGGTCCGGTAACATGAACGGACATTCCACTTCTACGGATCGACAGACGATACAGGTGGAGCGTCGGACTCTCACGCCGGAGCAGCCCTCAACGGATGCCCGGCCAACCGCCGCAAAGACCACGCCGGAGCCGGTCATGTCCCTGTACGACCTTTTCGGCTTCACACAAGAGGAGCGTTCACAGGTCAGGAAAAGGAAAACAAGGAGCACGAAGAAGGACTCCGGGCAGTTGTCCCTTTTCGATATGCCACCGTTGGAACAACATCCCGCCCCGGCCGAACCGACTCCCCAAGAGAAAGAGCGGCAGGAGCAGGAACGGCAGGAACAGGAACGCCGCCGGCAGGAGGAAGAGGCCGCACGGCAGGAACGCATGAAGCCCCGTCCTTATCCGGCCGGCCTGCAGGGACACCACCGCAACGGCTCCCTTGTGGACGATGACGGGCAGATAGGCTACCTCTCCGCCATTGGCGGGGCCGCACCGGTATTCAACCCGTTGGATCTGCCCGAACGCCAGCGACGCCGTGCGTCGCTCTACATCGAGATACGTGACACCTACCATCATCTGTACGAAAACGAGGCGGCCGCCCATGCCGCAAATCCGGCGTTGCGTACCATGCTCAACACTCTTTACGATGACTTCATCCGTCAGTTCGGCAATCTGAACGACAGGAAGAACATCGACCTGTTCCGCATGGATGCGGGCAACCGTGAGATATTGTCGCTGGAACGTTACATCGACGGCCGGGCGGTCAAGGCCGACATCTTCGACCATCCCGTCTCGTACAACATCAACGAGATTACCCATACCGATGACGTGCACGAGGCACTCACCGCCTCGCTCAACAAGTACGGCAACGTGGACATGGCGTACATGGAGTCCCTGACCGACAAATCGCAATCTGACTTGTTGGAGGAACTGCGTGGACGGATATTTTACAATCCCCTCTCGAAGAACTACGAGATTGCCGACCGTTTCATTTCCGGCAACGTCATGGCCAAGGCCGAACACATCGAGGAATATTTGCAGTCGCATCCCGACAACGGCGAGGCACGTATTTCCCTCGAAGCCCTGCGGCAGTCGCTGCCCACGCCCATACCTTTCGAGGATCTGGATTTCAATTTCGGCGAGCGTTGGATACCGGCGGGAGTGTACAGCCGTTACGCCTCATGGCTGTTCGACACGGACGTGTCCGTCCGTTATACCGCCAGCAACGACGAGTACAGCATCAAGGCCGACATGACCTCCCCACGCATCATGAACCAATATTCGGTGCGTTCGGAAAGCCGCATCTTCAACGGCATCGCCCTTATGCGCCATGCCATCCACAACACCACGCCCAACATCACCAAGACCGTATTGGACAAGACGGGCAAGGAAATGAAGATACGTGATCCGGAGGTTACCCTGCTTGCCAACAGCAAGATTGACGAGATCCGTAACGGCTTCTCCGACTGGCTCATGGAACAGTCGCCGGAGTTCAAGCGGAAAATGGCGGACATGTACAACCGCAAGTTCAACTGCTTCGTCCGTCCCAAGTACGACGGCTCGCACCAGAGCTTTCCCGGTCTTGACCTCAAGGGGCTGGGCATTCCCGACCTGTATCCCAGCCAGAAGGACTGCATCTGGATGCTCAAGCAGAACGGAGGGGGGATCGCCGATCACGAGGTGGGTGGCGGCAAGACGCTCATCATGTGCTGTGCCGCCTACGAGATGAAGCGTCTGGGACTGGCGAACAAGCCCCTTATCACCGGCCTGAAGGCGAACATCCACGAGATCGCACAGACCTTCGCCACCGCCTACCCGAACGCCAAAGTCCTCTATCCCGGCAAGGAGGACTTCACGCCGGAGCGCCGTGTCGAGATTTTCCACCGGATGAAGAACAACGACTGGGACGCCATCATCCTCTCGCACGAGCAGTTCGGCATGATACCGCAGTCCCCCGAAATCCAGCGTGACATCCTGCAACAGGAACTGGACAGTGTGGAAGAGAACCTCGAAGTCCTCTACCAGCAGGGTGCGGAAGTGAGCAACGCACAGATCAAGGGCATGGAGAAACGCAAGATGAACCTTGAGGTCAGGCTGAAAGAGCTGCTCCACGAGATCGAAACCCGCAAGGACGACGTGGCGGACTTCAAGCGCATGGGCATCGACCACCTCTTTGTCGATGAGAGCCACCGGTTCAAGAACCTGATGTTCACCACCCGGCACGACCGTGTGGCAGGTCTGGGCAACAGCGAGGGCAGCCAGCGTGCGCTCAACATGCTCTTCGCCCTGCGCACCATCCAGCAGCGCACCGGCAAGGACCTGGGAGCCACCTTCCTGTCGGGAACCACCATTTCCAACTCGCTGACCGAGCTGTACCTGCTCTTCAAGTACCTGCGCCCCCGGGAATTGGAGCGTCAGGGGATCAACTCCTTTGACGCATGGGCGGCGGTGTTTGCCCGGAAGTCCGTCGATTACGAGTTCTCCGTCACCAACGAGGTGGTGCAGAAAGAGCGTTTCCGCTACTTCATCAAGGTTCCGGAACTCGCTTCGTTCTATTCCGAGATCACCGACTTCCGCACCGCAGCCGACATCGGCATCGACCGTCCGGAAAAGAACGAGATACTGCACAACATACCCCCGACGCCCGACCAGAGGGAGTTCATACAGAAGCTCATCGAGTTCGCCAAGACCGGCAATGCCACCGTACTGGGCCGCCCGCCACTGAACGAGAGGGAAGAGAAGGCGAAGATGCTCATCGCCACCGACTACGCCCGGAAGATGTCGCTCGACATGCGGCTCATCGATCCGCTCTCCTACGGCGACGACAAGGACAACAAGGCCACCCATTGCGCCGATATGATTGCGAAGTATTACAATAAATACGCCGGGCATAAAGGCACTCAGTTCGTTTTCTCGGACTTGGGAACCTACAAGCCCGACCAGTGGAATCCGTACAGCGAGATCAAGCGCAAGCTGGTGGAGGATCACGGCATCCCCGAAGACCAGATACGTTTCATTCAGGAAGCCAAGACCGAGAAGAAGCGCAAGGCGATGATCGAGGCGATGAACGAGGGAAAGATACGTGTTCTCTTCGGCTCTACTGAAATGCTGGGCACTGGAGTCAACGCCCAGAAGCGGTGTGTCGCCATCCATCATCTCGACGCACCGTGGCGGCCTTCGGACTTGCAGCAGCGTGACGGCCGGGGTATCCGCAA
>OGNO01001346.1_pt1 | contig 11678 bp, 10 predicted proteins | sample 1573491 | NCBI WGS metagenome assembly OGNO01 (sample SAMEA2581900, study PRJEB24529) | metagenome | biome: Human gut stool | place: China | collected 2011
GGGAAATCGTTGTTGCTTGAAACAGTGTGCTGCAAAACATGATCGCCAAAACGAAGTGCATCGTTTCTAAGGTAATCAATCTTACTCATAATGATATCCCAGTACTTCTTGTCACCTGTGTACTCGTACAGAGTGATCAGGCAGTGACCCATTGCGCAAGTATTTACATTCCATGACGGCAGACCCATCTCGATGTACTCATCTACCCAGTTCTTTAAAAATTCCATGTACTCTGTTTTTCCGGTTGCCTTATATGCCTCTGCCAGTCCATAATAAGCTACACCACACGGCCAGTCCCATGTCAGATCCATGGTCATCGTCTTCTTTGCCACACGGTCAATCGCAGACAAAATCTCGTCCTTATCAAATGAAATCTTCATGTCATTCTCCTTTATTTTTATTAATAACGGGTCTCAAACTCAAAATTTTTACTGTGCAAGCACGATCAGCTTTTGAGTTTGGACCCTTGGCATCATATTTACACGTTGAAACGGAACAAAATGACATCGCCATCCTGAACCACATAGTCCTTTCCTTCAAGACGAACAAGACCTTTTTCTCTTGCGGTTACGTAGGACTGGCAGTCCATAAGATCCTGATAGCTTACAACCTCTGCGCGGATGAAGCCTCTCTCAAAATCAGAGTGAATCTTTCCAGCAGCTTGTGGTGCCTTAGTTCCCTTTGTGATGGTCCAAGCTCTTGTCTCATCAGCACCAGATGTCAGATAGCTGATCAGACCAAGCAGAGAATAGCTTGCAGAAATCAGCTTATCAAGACCAGATTTTTCAAGACCAAGATCCTCTAAGAACATCTTCTTTTCGTCATCGTCAAGCTCAGAAATTTCAGCTTCGATCTCAGCACAGATAACAAATACCTCACTGCCTTCCTTAGCAGCAAACTCGCGTACAGCTGCAACGTGAGGATTGGAAGCACCATCATCAGCCAAATCACTTTCAGATACATTTGCAGCATAAATCGTAGGTTTTGCAGTAAGAAGATTATAGCCCTTAAACCAGATCTGTGCATCCTCATCATCAGGCACTTCAAATGTTCTTGCCATTTTACCTTCTTCAAGATGTGCCTTTACTGCCTCTACAAGTTCAAGTTCTTTTGCAAGAGTTTTATCCATTCTCGCCTGTTTTGCAATTTTCGCAATTCTTCTGTCGAGAATCTCTACATCTGAGAAAATAAGTTCCAGATTGATCGTCTCAATATCCCTTGCCGGATCAACCGATCCATCAACATGAATGATATTCGTGTCTTCAAAGCAACGTACTACATGTACGATCGCATCTACTTCACGGATATTGGCAAGGAACTGGTTTCCAAGTCCCTCTCCTTTGCTTGCGCCCTTTACAAGACCCGCAATATCTACAAACTCGATCGTAGCAGGTGTAACTTTCTTTGTGTGATAGAGTTCACCAAGCTTTACGATTCTCTCATCCGGAACGGATACGATTCCGATATTTGGATCAATCGTTGCAAATGGATAGTTTGCGGAGAGTGCTCCCGCCTTTGTGAGTGAATTAAACAATGTAGACTTTCCGACGTTCGGAAGTCCAACGATTCCTAGTTTCATTTTATCTTATACCTGTCCGAAAATCCTTGATTTGTAGGGATTTTCGCCTTTCTATTGTTTTTTACTACACAAATTACTACACAATTTTTAAGGCTTTCTCTGTAATTTGTTATTGTGTTAGGTCTAATACTATCCCCCTTTATATTTTCAATCCAATACTCAAACCATGCTTTGACTGTCATATCACCACAAGCATTGATTCCACCATGTTCATCCTCGAACCTAGCGTCTGCGTACCAATTACGGCATTCTTGAAGTTTCGGAAAATATCTTTGAACGGACTTTCCTGTACGCTTGCTGACAAATCCCGCTGTATACAATCCGTCTTTTCTTTGGCATATTCCTACGCCAAGCTCTCTTCCTTTTAAATCTTTGCCCGTAAAATCAACTCCTTTCTGCTGTGTAAGCATAAAGAGTTTGATACAGTCTAGTATTATATCATAAGTCTTGCAATTTTGTAACCACAAAATTTCACTTTGGTTTTTTCCCAACATATTAATAGTGAAAAATAGTAACAAATTAAGCACCTTCAGAAAGATATATCTCTTTCCGTTAGTGCCTTGTTTGTTATAATCCTAAATATTCACTTGGTAAAATTGCCTTTATGTCTGATACAGAATAATCCGACACATTTCTTGTCACAATGTAATCTGCACCATAACTCTTTGCACATTCCATCTGTAAGCAGTCCTCAAAATCAGAAAAATCTTCATTTGCAAGATCAGATAATAATTTTGCTTTATCTATGCCTTCCACATCGAAAATTGTACATAAATTTGATAATATCTCTCTTCTTTCCTTTGGTGTATAATCTTTCCGCAATATGAAGAACATATTAGATATTGAATGTGCTGCAATACAGCCTTTTGTATTTTCTTCTTCAAATGTCCGAATTGCCCGCGTTGCTTCATAACCATTCATAACCGGCATCTGAATATCCATAAATACTATGGAATAATATCCTTCATTCTGCGACTTAAAAAGTTCAAATGCCTCTTTTCCATTGACTGCTTCGTCAATATAAACACCGGTGTCTGTAATCAGTTCACGAAAAATTTCACGATTTAATGCATTATCTTCTACCAGAAGAATCTTCTTTCCTGCAAAGCTGGTATTTTTATCCACCATAGCTAATTCTTCCTCTTTGGATGACAACTCATTCTCTTTTAACAGTTCATCCTCTTTGCCTGCCTGCCGGAAGCGTAAAATCACTTCAAAAGCAGATCCCTCATCAGTTTCCGCAGGGACAATGGTTTTTCTTTCAGTTCCATTTTTCCGCTTTCAATTTTAGACATATCAAGTACTTCATTGATCAATCCAAGCAAATGGTTAGATGCCTGCTCTATTTTTCCAAGGCAGTCCTCCATCCGTGCTATATCTCCGATATTTTTTTTTGCAATCTGCGTCATTCCAACGATCACATTCATCGGTGTCCGGATATCATGTGACATATTTGACAAAAAATCGCTTTTTGCACGACTTGCCTGTTCTGCCTGCTTATGTGCAATTTCCATCGCAGTTTTTAATTGGAGGCTCTGTCTCTTCTGACTGTCAATATCCCAGATCGTCAGGACAATGACCTGCGGTACGCCATTTCTCTCCTCAGCAAGGATACAGTGCATACGAACCCAGCACCATGTATCCTGATCTCCTGCCTTTAGGCGGAGTTCCATTTCGAAATCTCCTTCTGACGCATATAAAAAGTCTGAAAACGTCCCATAATCCATCAGACGTTTCAGCTTCAGATAATCTTTCGGATGTACCCGTTTACTGCCAAATTCCCGTACAAATTCCTGAAAACTGCCCTCCGTGGCTCCTGTCATAAGCGGACTTTGTGTATTATGTATGATCTGCATCCGATCCTCGCCAAGACTGATCCTTGCGATAAATAATGCGGATTTTGCAACTGCCTCAAGCACCTGTTCCTGCTCTTTATGCGCATTTTGAACTTCTTCAAGCAGATTCGTCTGCGGACTTTTTGTATCTTTCCTGCCAGACTTATCTTCAGCCTCCGGCTCATTTTCTTTCTCTTTTTTTTCTGTGGAATTTGCCAGACCGATAAATTCACGGTATGCCTCATAGTAAAGCGCCATTCTTCCGGCAGTGCAGATATACTCAAGATCATCACACAGACTGGCATTTTCTTTAATTATCTTAACAATCCCCGGATGATATACTCGCCCAGCCCCATATGATAATTCAACTACAAATTCATCCAACGACTTTGCATTTTTATAGGTTCTGCCAATTTCATCCGTTGCTGCCGCCATACAGTCACAGATTTTGATCAGATCGATAAATATACGCGCTCTGGATTTTGTATTATCAAACTCTTTCGGATATCCCGTTTTTCCATCGAACGACTTATGATGTCCTAACGCAACATCACAGATATCCGAATGGATCTTCAGCTCTTTTAACGTGTCATATCCATACCTGGCATGACGGTGGATCAGTTTTCTCTCACTTTTTTCTAAACGTCTGCTCTGTAAATTTACCAGTTCAAGGTAATCATATTTTCCAATATCGTATAACAGCGCTGCCTGTGCAGCTACAGTTTCGATTTCATTTCTTTTTTCTAAAACCTCTACAACACTTTTTGTTCCAAGTGTTCCGACAAGAAGTTCCGGATCATTCTCAAAAATACTCTGCAATATGGTAAGTGCCAGCCGTTTTACAAGGGATACGTATATCATCTCACTCTCATCACGGCTGATTAAGATATTAAGGAAATAATAACTGTCAATACTGTCTGTCCCAAAACTTTTGACAAATTCGATCAGTGCCAGTTTATTCGGTCCACACGAATATGCGATCAGATCTGACCGGGGTATTCTCTCGATAAATGTCTTAAATTTAGGCAGCACATATTCTTTTACCTTCTTTTTTAACTCCGGTGCCTCGTTTAATTCTTTCACACTTGCCAGCGTCGGCATCTGAAACATATGTATCTGGTAAAGTTTTCCATCTACATATTGTTCAGCGTCATCTAAATCCGAGTGCTCTAATACGTAGTCAAAATACTCTAACATTTTTTCTACATATTCCCTAAGCTCCACTTTTCCTGCAAAATACATGCCCCGCCAGTAATTACAGTAGATCTCGTCCTCCATATCCAGCGGATTTTCGTTTTCCTTTAATGCGTTATTATAAAGCTTTTCGATCACATCCTGTGACCGGCAGAACATATCCTCGCTTAAATCTTCCCTCTCATCCGTACCGCAGATCCAGTTGCCGTAAACATCATATTCCAGTTCTTCCTTTAAACCGTCAAGGTCATATTTATCCCCATCTAATGCCCGTACTTTTGGATCATCATAAACAGCGATTGCACGGTCTGTCTGTTCGATCAGACGTTTCTGAAATTCTACACTCTCGTTTTTTTCACCGTGTCCAAAACCAGCACGCATGTTTACCTGAACCACAACATAATTATAATAGGCAAACAGTATCTTTTTTCGGATTTCCCAGTCTTCTATTTCAAAATACCGGTCAAACGCCTCCCGTTCAATCTCAAAGCATGCAATACTTTTCTTTGCATCTTCTACTTCACTGTAACGGCTGTAAAAACCGCCAAGTATATGTGTGGTCAGAAGATACTTTTCCCAGACTCCTGTTTTCTGATAATATTTCTGAACAACCTGCGCCATACCAATACAAATCAGCCTGTCACAATACCCTGACGCATTCATTCTGTCCAGCTGCTTATAAAACTCATCCGCAAGTTCATCATTTAATCTGTCTTCATGTTCGATAAAAGGCCTTGAGTGCCGTCTCATTTAAATATGCTTCCCGCTCCAGGTTTTTCGTATACTTTTCAAAGAAATCGGCTATATTGCTACTTGTAATCACGTTTGCACCTCTTATGTTCTCTCAACAGATCAGTCTGGGAAACGTGTACTATTGTTTCTTAATTATTCCAGTCCGTCTGCAAATTGTTCAAATTTTGTTCTTACATTGCGGAATGTCTGCATCAGTTTCGGTGAAAACACCCCACATTCTCCATTTACGATCATATGGAATGCATCTTCCTTCGAAAAGGCATCTTTATAACAACGCTTATTGATCAGTGCATCATATACATCTGCTACTGATACCAACTGTGCAGATACCGGAATCTCTTCTCCTTTTAATCCATCCGGATATCCTTTTCCGTCATAACGTTCATGGTGGGATCTTGCGATCTCATAAGTTACCCTCTGTGTGACTGGATCCCAGTCATCTTTCATGGAATCTAAGATCTCACATCCACGCAATGTATGAGATTTCATATACTCAAATTCATCTTTGGTCAGTTTTCCCGGTTTTAATAAAATGCTGTCCGGAATCGCGATTTTTCCAAGGTCATGCAATGCACTCGCTGACACGATCGTATTGATCATATCCGGTGTCAGTTCATACTCCGGATAATTTTTTGCAAAATCCTCTGCAAGTATCCTCGTATAACCTTTTACCCGCTGGATATGTTCTCCACTCTCTAAATTACGGTACTCAACGATCGTACCAAGCATATCGATGATATCCTGGTTGCGCTTTTCAAGCATCTTCGTCTGCTGCTGCAGTTTATCATATGCCTTGCGCAATACGGCTGTCTGATCTGCCACTTTCTCTTCAAGCTGGTTTTTGTATACATACTGATTTACCATATTCTGTACACGTTTCTGTACCAGTGCTGTTTTATATGGTCTGCCGATAAAATCAGAAACACCGTAATCAAAGCATTTTTTCTCGATCTGCATGCTCGTCTCACCGCTGATTACGATAACCGGTATTTTATCTAAGATTTTTTTACTCTGCATATGCTCTAATACTTCAAATCCATCCATGACCGGCATAATAAGGTCAAGAAGCACTGCATTGATATTTCCTTTTTCTTTCTCAATGACCTCTAATGCTTCTTTGCCGTTCTCGACTTCTAAAACATCATAATCATCTCTTAATATTTCTTTCAGAAGTTCCCTGTTTATATATGCATCATCTACAATGAGAATTTTATATCTCATATCTGCTCCTCCTCGTATATAACGCTACACGTTCATCTGTTTTTCGGACCGTAACATTTGTAACTTCATCAGAAAACCATCTTGCACCATTTACATCTATCTTTACACCCTGATATATGGTTCCTTTTACGATCAGCTTCGCATGTCTGCTCTTTTCAATCTCTTCATCCAGATACACATCTTTTTTCTGTATCTCTTTCATTTCAAGTTCCTTTGTGTAAATCGTATCTTCAACCTTCAGATACATCGGATTTACATTCCGCTCCTCCGGCATATATCTTTTCTGAAAATTCTGATAAGCACTTCTTAGCAGCGATAATTCTTTTCCTACTGATTTCATCTGCAATACAAGCTGATTTTTATCATTGATATATTTATCTTCCCTGCCGACACAAACCTCGGTATGTAACCTTGCTTTATTACCAAGATCATACACCTCTAAGTTCTGCCCCGCCTGTGTAATGCCTCCGACGATCTTTCCCATTTTTCCGGCACTGATATGTCCTCTGTTTCGCGAATTGTTTCCTTTTCGCAGAATGATATTGGTCACTTCAACCTTTCCATTTCCGAGTTCCTTAATTGCCTCCTCATTGATTCCTGACACAACACCTTTTTCTTTTAACGATGAAAGTATCTGCTCTCTTGTAAGTACTGCGTTCTCATCGGTTAACAGTATATATGCTTCCATCTCGCAGTATACATCAGACTTGAATACTGTTCCACCGGAAGACTCATCTCGATTCCAAGACGGTGCCCCAGTTCAATCTCATGTTTCTGATCCTGCGTAAAAGTAAGTTCTTCTATATTCAGTAATTTACCCCTCCATTGCCATCTTACGAACGACTTCTACAAGTTTGGTGTACTGCTCTTTCACTTTCAAAAACAGGTCATCTGTTTCCTCTACTGTATCTTTTCCCCGCAGCTGTTCAGTCAGATCTGAACTTGCCTGATACAGTTTGTCAAATCCAAGATTCAGGCAAATTCCTTTTATGGTATGTGCCGCCCGAAATGCCTGGTCTGCATTTTTTTCTTTTAAACCATCCTCCAGCATCTGAAAACTCGGGTCATCTAAAAATTTAATCACAAATTTTTTTAAAATTACTTCACTTCCCAGTCTGTCAAGCACTTCCTCATAGTTCTGTCCTAACTGTTCATAACATTCTTTAATTGTCATGTCCATCCTCTTCTCAAAGTACCTTTTACCTATTATATTTATCTTAAGTATTTTTACAGTAAATGTCTACCATTTTTTTAGTACTTTTTTACCAAAAAGACGGAATCTGTCGTAAAATTTACAGATTCCGTCTTTTTTTATATTTCATATGTCATTGCCGCATCATCCCTCGACTCAATGACGATCAATATCCCTTTTTCAAATGTAATTTCTGCCTGCTTTTCTGTAATCTCATTGCTTACTCCAAGCGAACAGAAACCCTTTAAGCAATAATCATCCAGCGGATATTTAAATCCTGTCAGACAAAGATGTTCCACCTTCGCAGTATACGGGATCAGTGAAACATATTTTCCAAACTGCTCCTCTTTCTTTAAAATCATGCCACAGTCTGTCATGCGGATACGGTTATTTGCATCCAGCAGCTCAATTTTAACGCCCGCTTCCAGACCTATGCCCAAAAGCTCAATATTTCCAAGCACATGGTCTAATCTCGAACCGGTTCCACCTAGTACTGTAATGAGCTCTGCCCCCATTGAAATCGCAAGGCGAATTGCAGACTCCGTATCGGTATCATCTTTTACCGGATTTAATTTATGCCAGATAATATCATCTTTCTTCTGAAACCACTCCAAAGTCCCGCTGCTCACTGAATCAAAGTCACCGATAATAATCTGGGGAATGATCTCGTTTCTCCGCAGAAATTCCATTCCTGAATCTGCTGCGATCACCGTTTTTTCAGCAACGCCATTTAAAACTGCTTTCGCAAATGCATCCTCAATTTTTCCACCCGATATGATAAAAAAACGTTTCATACATTCTGCTCCCATCATGCATTTATAATATTTAAGAAGCGGATCGTGTTCTCAGTCACATCTCCGGAGAAAACGGCACTGCCGGCAACAATGATGTTTGCTCCTGCATCCATCAATTCCCCAACGTTTGAAAGATTAACGCCTCCATCTACTTCGATATCTGTCTTTAATCCCTGCTCATCTACGATTTTTCTTAATTCACGGACTTTCTCCACTGTATAAGGAATCAGCTTCTGTCCTCCGAATCCCGGATTTACCGTCATAATAAGAACCATATCCACTTTTTCAAGTACACAGGATATTGCTGACACAGGTGTTGCAGGATTTAACGCAACTCCCGCCAAAAGTCCCTTTTCTTTGATTTTTTCTATCGTGCGGTCAAGGTGTCTGCAGCTCTCTGCATGGACAGTGATCAGATCTGCCCCCGCCTCAGCGAACTCATCAATATAACGTCCCGGTTCTTCGATCATCAGATGGACATCAAAAATACGGTCTGTACATCCTCTGATAGAACGGATAACCGGCATTCCAAATGAAATGCTCGGAACAAACATTCCGTCCATAACATCAATATGCACATACTGTGCTCCCGCCTCATCAAGTTCTCGTATCTGTTCTCCAAGCCGGCTGAAATCAGCAGATAATATAGATGGTGATAAACAATTCATTTCTTCCTCCGTAATTTTGTTGTTTATTTAATATTTCCGGACTGACTTTAATTCCTCATACAGCAATTTATAATTTTCATACCGCAGCAGGCTGATGCTTCCTTCTTCTAATCCCTGCTTGACGCCACAGTCCGGCTCACTGATATGATTACATCCCTTAAATCTGCAGTATGGCTCCCATCTGCCAAACTCCGGATAAAATTCTTTTAAATCTTCCTTTTCCATACCCGGAATATAGAGTGTGGAAAAACCGGGAGTATCCATAATATAAGTATCCCCGCCGATCGGTATGATTTCAGAATGCCGTGTTGTATGCCTTCCGCGCTCAATCTTACGGCTGACTTCCCCTGTCTGCATCGTGATATTTGGCTGCAGACGGTTCACAAGTGAAGACTTACCAACCCCGGATGGGCCTGCCACCGCTGCTGTTTTCCCTTTCAGAAGTTCTAACAGTCCATTCACACCCTGTTCCTCTTTTGCACTCACAAAAAGAGTATGATAACCGCATGCTGTATAGATATCTGCAAACGCATGGAGTTCCTCTTCTGTAACCAGATCTGTTTTGTTAAAGCAGATCGCAACTGGTACCTTCTGATATTCCATCATAACAAGGAAACGGTCTAACAGATTAAAATTAGGCTGCGGTTTTGCAGCAGCAAAAATGATCAGTGCAAGATCAATATTTGCAACAGCCGGACGTACCAGTTCATTTTCCCGTGTCAGGATCTTTTCAATATTTCCTTTTTTGTTCTCCTCATCCAACACGGCAATCTCAACATTATCCCCAACCAGAGGCTTGATATTCTGATTTCGGAATATGCCTTTTGCCTTACACTCATAAATTCCGGATTCTGCTACATGAATGTAGTAGAATCCGGAAATTCCTTTGATAATCTTTCCCCGCATAAATACTTTTACTCTTCCTGAAACTGTACATCAATGGTCTGATCTTTTAAATCATTACCGTTTAGATCCAGCCAGGTAACTACAATCTTACCGCTGTCCGAAAGGATACCTGTCTTTGATAAAAGCAATCCTCCGGTACCAAAATCTGCAAGTGTCTTTCCATACCAGGTCTGTAAAACATTGCCCTGATCATCATATAAAACAATGTCTGCCCCGGAAATATTAGATGTATCCGACGGTAGCTGCAGACTGACATTCAATTTATAGGTCTTTGTTGTAATCTGCTGTGCCGGCTCCGGTCCAAGACTGACGGTGATCGTGATGGACGCACCCGGATCAGCCTGTGTTCCTGTTGCAAGAGACTGTCCGATTACGATTCCGGCATCCGTGTCACTGTATTTTGTCGTTGTTGAAACATTAAACTGTGATAACATTTCCCGCGCCTGTTCTTCAGACTTATAGCTTGTCGATACATCCGGCACTGTAATCTTCTCAGATCCAAGACTGATCTCAAGTGTGATCGTATCGCCTTCTTTTCCCTGTGTGTCTCCATTTGGTGTCTGGGAAATCACATATCCTTCCGCAACAGAAGAACTATAGGACGTTGTCTTTGTAACATTAAATCCCTTTGCCGTTAATGCCGCACTTGCATCTGTTTCACTCTGTCCGACAACATTTGGTATATCGACCGTATTTTTACTGCTGCCGTCAGCAGCTCCGCTGCTTATGATAACCTCGATCGTTGTATTCTTTTCCACAGTCTTTCCATCTGCCGGATCCTGGCTGATGATCTGTCCTTTTTCTACCGTATCTGACGATGCAGTTCCTGCCTGTCTGATACCGAGTCCTGTTCCGTTCAACTCCTGCTTTGCCTGATCCATAGTCTTTCCGGTCAGGGATGGTACTACCACGCCATCCTTGATCTGGGTACTCTGGCTGTCCCCTGTCTGTGTCTCCGTCTTTGTGGTCTCTGTATTCGAAGAAGTATTCTTACCGGATTTCATACCGCCTGCTAACGTAATACACAGATAAATAATAATGATAATGATCACCACACCTGCTGCGATTCCCATGATCGTGATCGCCTTTTCCATCTTCGGATTGATATCGCCATCCTCATCATCAATATCATCATCGTCATCGTCGTCATCATCAATAACCGGTTCCTGAATCTTGATAGACGCAGGATCCACATAAACATTTGCAGTCTGCTTTTTAATCTGGTTTAAATCATCTGCTCCGATCACTCTGGTTTTATCCTGATTTGCAAGTGGAACCATTACAACAAAATCTTCATTCGGGCTGATCAGTGCTTTTCGCAGATCTGCCAAAAGAGCCGTCATGGAAGAATATCTTCTGTCAGGATTCTTCTGTGTACATTTTAAGATGATCTTTTCCATGCTGATCGGAAGATTCGGCGCATAGACACTTGGCGGCACCATTTCTTCCTGAAGATGCTGGATTGCAACTGCAACCGTCGTATCACCATCAAACGGAACCCGTCCTGTCACCATCTCATACATCACGATACCCAGT
>OGNO01001347.1_pt1 | contig 11667 bp, 9 predicted proteins | sample 1573491 | NCBI WGS metagenome assembly OGNO01 (sample SAMEA2581900, study PRJEB24529) | metagenome | biome: Human gut stool | place: China | collected 2011
TTTCTGTGTGGACATTATGAGGGAATTGATGAGCGCGTCTTAGAGGAGATCGTGACAGATTATGTTTCAATCGGTGACTATGTACTGACGGGAGGCGAACTTCCGGCGATGGTCATGGTGGATGCGATTTCCCGCATGGTACCTGGAGTGCTGACAAACGATGAATCCGGTTCTACGGAGTCGTTTGAGGGAGATCTGTTAGAGTATCCGCAGTATAGCCGGCCGGAGGAGTGGATGGGTAAAAAAGTTCCGCCGGTACTCTTGTCAGGCAATCATAAACTTGTAGACGAGTGGCGCAGGGAGCAATCTATTATAAGGACGAAAGAAAGAAGACCGGATCTGTTTGCAAGGGCAGTGCTGACAGAAAAGGAACAGAAAAAGTGGAGACCATAAATGAGCCGTTGCAAACGGCTCATTTTATGTTATAATAGGTTAGTTGAATCTAACGATAAGTAGGGGAGACTATCGGATGACAGACAAAAGAAAACATGAAAAAGAAGATTATTTAAAGGCGATGTATCTGTTAAAGCGGAGAAAGGATCAGGTTACGAGATCAGATCTGGAACGTTATTTTGAGGCATCAGCAAACAAAGTTAACCGTGTTGTGGATAGTCTTTTAGAAGAGGGGTATTTATACAGGGATGATAAACGCCATATATATCTTACGGCAATTGGTATAAACAAAGGAAAGGAATATCTGGAAAAATATCGTATTCTTACGGAGTTTTTAATGATGATATCCGGGATTGACCAGCAGTCGGCAGAACGGAATGCGAAAGAAATTGAATATGTGATCGATGGTGAGGTTTATATGGGGATTCGGATGTTTTTGAAAAACCGTCATGTTTTTTCATATTCTATGAGTGGAAATGATTTAAATTTTCTTTTCCCATACGGAGAGAGGGAGATGCCGATTGCAATTTATACCAAAGAGAGCAGATGTCCAAGGACACTGGCAAAGGAATATAAGGTGTTTAAGAAGAAAGTAAAAGTGAAAATCTGTGATGAGAGTTATCTTTACCTGGAGTTAGAGCAGAAAAGGAATGAACCACAGGTCTTTTATTATTATGGGGAAGAATGGCGTGTGGCAAAAAGACAGGATGGAAGATATGCAATATTAACGGAGGCGCTTGAATGTAATGTGCAGCGGAGCGACCTGATATCAGAAGGAACCGTTGCATTGATCGTTCAGATGAAAGATGAGGAACCGAAAGAGGATGATATCTGTATCCTTACCGTTTCCCTGATCTGATCGTGAAAATGGCTGTGTAATTGCGAAAAAGGAGTTTACAGGAAATGTTTATCAGTGAAATTGAAGAGTGCAGACCAACAATGTTTCAACTGCAATGTCTGAAAAGATTAAGAAAACAGCAGCAGGATGGGGCAGGCTGTAATGAAGCGGAAATTGCAAGGAGTCTTTCTGTGAATCGATCTACGGTCTCAAGATGTTTAAAACGCAGCGTGGAACTTGGTATTCTGACGGAAAATGGATATGAATTTACGAAAAAAGGAAATGAAGTTTTAGAATATTATCTGGATGTAGAAAAGGAATTAATTTATTATTTTGAGCGGATCGGTGTGGAAAAGGAGGCACGTTATCAGGCGGTAGCAGGAATGCTTGATGCAGTTGATATCAAAACGATCCAGACAATATGCCAGAGAGAAAAAATGCATTTGCAGTATGAAAATATCGGGCAGAAAAATCTGGGGCAGATGCTGGATGATCCACAGGAAAATGCAGGAGTGGTACTGCCATATGGTACATATGAGGTTGATTTTTCTATTTACCGGCAGGGCAGGGAATGTAAGAAACTTTCCATGGCAGATCGTGGATTTGAAAAACCGGCAAAGTTATATGTGTGTCAAAAAGAGTCATGTCTCGAACTTTGTATCAGGGAGGTTACTGCATATTCGGGCAACAATCATCGGATGCTGCTGCACGGCCATTTGCAGACAATCAAATGTAAGTGCAGGGATGATGGATTGAAAAAATTGCCGATTGAGAATGGTATTGTGCGGATACCATTTGATGAGATCTGTTTAGAATCGCTTCCGAATGGAAAAATAACCGGTCAGATACAACTGACGATGACATGCAGTGTCGGTGTTTTACATATGCCGGAAAGTATTGCTACACTGGTTCTTAGAATGTAGCAAACTTCCTGCAGAACATTGAAATAAGATAAATTGAAATAGGGGAACGATATATTTATTTAAAACTTGTCAAAAACACTACAATTGTGATAATATATATTCATATGAAAAATCCGTTCGGACATTCTATTGTCCGGACAAGGCTCTTATCATGGAGCACACTCATATTTTAAATCCGGCGTTTCGCCAAAATTTCAACAATAAAGATCGTGAAATGAATCAAAAAAGTAAAAAATCAAAATTCAAAATGAAAAAGAAGGAGTAGAGGAGACTGCCTATGGCAAAAGAAGAAAAACAAGTACGTGCATCTTACCTTGAAGCGACAGGACGCATTGATTATGGAATGACCAATGATTACATGTTCCGTGCAATATTACAGAGAAATGAAAAAGTATTAAAGGGACTGATCTGCTCTCTGTTACATTTAAAACCAGAAGAAATAACATCAGTCAGGATCACGAATCCGATCGAACCTGGGGACAATTATGATGCAAAAGAGTTCATACTGGATATTGTGGTACTGTTGAATGATACCACACTGATCAATCTGGAAATGCAGATGGAGAATGAATTGAACTGGGAAGACCGTTCCTTAAGTTATCTGTGCCGCTCTTACGACCAGCTTTGCCGGGGAGAGGAATATACAATGGCAAAACCGGTGATACATATCGGATTTCTAAACTTTCCACCATTTGCAGGAAGCCGGGAATTTAATGCATCCTATAAACTTATGAATGTAAAAAATCATCGTATATATAGTGACAAATTTATTTTGAATGTGATAGACTTAACACAGATAGAACAGGCAACTGCGGAGGATAAAGCCAGCCGAATAGACTACTGGGGGAAGCTGTTCACCGCAACCACATGGGAGGAGATCAGAATGCTTGCAAAGAAAAGTAAAACAATGGAAGAAGCATCCAAAGCATTATATGAATTAAATGCAGATGAGATCACACGCCAGAAATGCCGCGCAAGGGATGACTATTACAGACTGCAGAACACGATAAACAAAAAGATGGAAGAACTTACGGAAGAAAATCAAAGCCTGACAGCCGAGAAAGAAAGCCTGACAGCGAAAAACCAGAATTTGACAGCAGAGAAAGAAAAACTGGAGTTAGAGAAGCAGGCTTTGGAAAAACTTCTTACCGAACATGGAATCTCATATCCTGTGCACACAGATGAAGTACTTTGATTTCATAAAACAAAAGTTTATACCACAGTAACACCATCTGTATCAAGGAAGAACTGCATAACCGATACAGGTGGTGCCAACATTTAATGATAAGATTTCTCAACACATCAAAAAACGTTGCATGTCTGCAACACACAATTTCCCCAATAAAAACAAGCTATACAAGGAAAACGGAATAAAAAAACAGAGATAAAATTGTAAACTTTCCACCAAAAACACCTTGAGTTTCCGCAAAATGTAATCAAAACATGATTACATCTTCCCAAAGCACCAATCTGTCAGTTTTTTTGATATTTTAGATTGACAGTTCTATGAGTAGAAGCACTTTAATAAGCCCCACCGGAATCGGGCTTTGGGAGATGTATTCTTTTATCTATCTAAGCGGTCAGATTAAGGCAGAGTTGACGATATGCCGGACGTTTTGTCCGAAACCACAGCCTGACGCCTTCTTTTGCATATGATAGTATGCCGGAGATACCTTTGGCTAACCGGTAATAGCAGAAATGTACTTTTTCCTTTACAGGGTCTGCTTTTTGTATGATTGCAACCTTTAGGGCATGCGTTTCTGGTTTCATGGACATATGTGCCAGAAATGCCATGCACAGGGTAATATAAAAATTCAGGGCATTGATTGCAGCGAGCTTCCTCACACGGAAGTTTTCAAACTGAAACATCTGCTTCTTACAGCGGAAATACTCCTCAATGCGCCATCTGGAAAAGTAAGTCAGGGCGATATTTACCACGTCTTCTTTGGATTTGATTTTCTTATTGGTTGCAAGCATCATGGGATGTTCTGTAATGCCGTAAACCAGCACGAGATAAATATCTTTCTTTGAAGCGGTAATCTGTACTTTCACATGAGAAAGATAGGCATCATGCTTTTTACCCTTGTATGTCAGGGCAGTTTTAATCTTACCCTTTCTCTGATTACGAAGCTGTGTGGCAGGAACCCATTTTCCATGGAAGAAGAGTTTCCTTTTGGCAGTAAGACGGATGACATAGTCCTGTTCCAGTTCATCAAGTTTCAGAAACATCTTGTTGTCATCGTAGCCTCTGTCCATGGCAAAGGTTGCTTTGCCAAAGAGAGCTGCACCACGTTCCATTGCAGAAAAAGTAACATCATTTATAGAGGTAAAATGTTTTTCTTTTGAAGAATGAATTTCTGAAAAAATACTGACAGGATGATTATTTTTAGTGAGAACACAGGCTTCTGTTACATGATATCCTTTTTCATAAACTGTTTTGGAAGCAGTACTTTTAGAGCCATCTCTGACAAGTCCGAGAGCTTCAAATTTGTAACCATCAGGCTTTACAACATCGCTGTCATCAATGTGTATGACAGGTTCTTGCGGAGCCCATTTACGGATGGCAGTAAGATAAGATTTAAGCGCGGTGGAGGAAATGCCATTGTTTAAATGTCTGGTCAGCCGTTCAACAGAATTGACCTTTTTGGAATCTTCGTGAAGCTGATCCACAACATCGGTTAAAAGACAGCTTCTGGAGGCAAGCATACCATAAGTCATCTCGGCAGAAAACTTTTTGTCCGGCTTGGACAGGTGTTTTGAAATTTTATTTGAAAAAGTTAAAATTTCCCGTTTCAAAGTATAAGTATTTGTTGTAGAATTAAGCATAAGGAGTCCTCCTGATTTTTGTTTAGTATCTTTTTGATTAGACACCTTAATTTTACTACAAAACAGGAAAGGATTCCTTATATTTTGGGCATTTTTTGAAAGTTGTTTATGACGATGATTATGAAAACGGGGCTTTGTGGATAAAAGTACGGAAACTCAAGGAGAATAAATGTTTTGACAGATCAGGAACAGTGTGATAGTATGAGGCTAGAAAAAGGGGCACTGCCGATAGACGGTTAGTCCGATTCGCTATTTGAATATCAAAAATTGCCGCTTAGTTTACCAGACGTGGGCGGCTATTTTTGTGGCTTATTATTATCTTTACCGAATGTGTATCCGGCACAAAAGCAGGTTAAGCCGAAGCTTACCACTGCAATAAAATCCACAATACTCATTGGCTTAGCCCTCCTTTCCGGGAAGTCAGAGACTTCTTTAGATTCCTTTTCAGGTTTCTATGTAATCAGAGGGTCACAGTCCCTCTGTTGAAGGACTAACCGCCTACCGTTATGGCAGTACCCGTAAATGATTGTAACAGGTAAGAATAGAGTGTGCAATAATAAAATGACGAATAAAGTTGAAAAATAGAATAAGCAATGAATGTAAAAAGGAAGATGACAAAAGAGCATCTTCCTTTTTTTATCCGTATTTTCCTAAAGGAAACAAAAATAGTCAAATCCTTTCTTTTATTCCGTCGAAAACTCAGGAACTACTTTCTATACTAAAATCATCATTTACGATTAAGGAGGAAAAGGATTTATGGGACAATTTAGCTGGATTTATTCAGACACGGACAAACAACTGGTAGATAACAAAAAAGCAGATGCATATTTGTTAGTTCCACCGCCGTTTCAGGAAAAATATGGAAAAGCGATTTATGAGGGATGTTATGACGGTTATGGACATTTTGGAATATACGATGTCTATGATCTGATCGTTGAATGGAATAAGCAGATGATTCCGGAAATCATAGAACGAATTGAAGCCGGAAAATGGCGTTGTGACAGTACCGAAAGTAATGTGCGTAATCTTCGAAATTATTATGAGGGTAAAAATCTTGACTGTGAGCTGCGTTTACTGGGCATTGTAATTGCCTGCTATGATGAGGATAACTTTGTCTTGCAGTATCCGATTAAGATCACAAGTAAAGAAATGGATTATGAGTGTGTTAAGCCGTCAAAAGGTGATCCATGTCAGGGATGGGAGTCATGTGAGGAGGAAGAATGGGAAAACGAATTTCAGATAGAAGAGAACAGTTATGAGGACGATAGCTGCGAAGAAAATGAAGAGCTGGAAGATGATTTTTTATCATTTAAAAGAGGAAGGGCAAGGTAATTTATAAAATGTATGGAATTATAACAGGGATCGTAGATGAGAATCATATATTGGTCAAACCATTCTGGGAAGAAGAGATGGTAGCCGTTTATGGAACGGAAGAACAGATGGAAGAAGTACAGTTTATATTGGAGTGCAGCAAGATGGGAAAAGATACGGCATCATTGATCGTATTTTTTGATGAAGAATTGCTGGAATTGAAGCAGGGAGGGGAGGGCACCAGATATGGAGAATAATGAAGAAAAATATAAAAGATTATTTTCAGCAGCTGAAGAGGTAATAAGAAGTGCATTTGCTGATGAGAAAGGTATGAGACAGTATCTTGATTTTCAGATGCGGATTCCCGGTTATTCCGTACATAATACAGCGATGATCATGGCGCAAAGACCAGATGCTTTGAAAGTACAGAATTTCAGATACTGGAAAAACAAGGGGCTATATGTACATGCTGGTGAACAGGGAGTAGCTGTTCTGGTTCCGGCAACAGGAAGCAGTGGACGTTTGGTTTTTAAAATTGGATACGTGTTTGATATGAAGCAAACGAACGCAAGTCCGGAAAAAATGTCTGAATTACTGAAAGAAGAAAAGCGTGAGCAGATAGATAAGGAAAAAATAATATGGCTGCTTACAGAACTAAATCATACGACAGAAAATGACGTGTTGAAACGATATCTGTTTTACAATACGACAGAAAGTGATGATGACATAGCAGAAATCAATAACAGACTGCAGGCTGAAATTGTAAATTATATAGTTTACAGAAATTATGGGTTCAATATGGAGAGTCATTCATTTCCCAATTTGGACAATGAAGTGATCCGGAATATGAAGATTACAGATAAGAAAGAAATGCTGCAGAATGCCAGAAAACATGCTGATGAAGTGATACAGCTGATCAACAGTCAGATTTATCAGTTAAATAAGAAAGAAGAAAGTCAGACGGAAGGTTCTGTTACAGAAACAGAGAATCCAGTTAAGGATGATAAGCAGGAAAATATAACAGCGAAGGATATTTCAGAAAATCCAGTCCGGGAAAATATTCCGTCAGAGAATGGGACGTCCCATAATAAAATTGAAGATTTTGGAAAGAAGATCGGTGGGGCAAGAAAGGATTTATGGAAGGATCGCGGTCTGGATATCACAGACATTCAGAATATGAATGCTGCAGAAGCAGCAAAGTATATTACAAAGGATAATATATGGAAAAAACCGGATTATATGAAACTGATTCAGGAAGGGATGCCTGTACATGCTGCATTTTTTATGAAAGAAGTTCGAAATGCGCTTCCGGCTAAGGTTGTGTATTCAAGGAATGATGTAACTCCGGAACAGATCAGAAAACGCCAGGAAGATTATATCCATTTAATTCAGGATGTAAAAGAGATGCTATTTGAGGTAAAGACAGATCCGGATATAAATTCTTTTTTCTTTGAATTTACACAAACCGGCAAGTATATTATGCAGACAACGGCATTTTCGGTAACACCGACAGAGGCAGGATATGCGGTAACGAACAGACTGTTAAATGCAATGCAGATGAATATCAGAACGATAGATCGTAAAATAGCAAAGGAACAATTTGGGGCATCTGAGGATGAAAAACTGCCAAGAGGATTTTCTATTCGTTATTTGCCTGGAGTAAAAGAATATGTTGTAATGAAAGGAAAGTGCAGGATTGCGGACGGTATACAGTCTCAGGCGGAAGCGATTGAATATGCAAGAAAGGCGGCAGAACGGGGCAATAGCACACGCAAGAAAAAATTTGTCCCAAAACAGTTGGAACAAATTAAAAGAAATGGTCCTTCGTATGATGTGACACCAGAAAATCCGGCAACTGGTAAGCAATATATGGAAAAGTTCGGATTTGCAGGGGGAGAGTTCGGCAACTGGATGAATGAAAAAGACCGGCAGGCGGTGTTGGATATGGGATATGATGCGCTTATGGATTTGGCATATGCATTAGAAATAGATCCGACAGACATTGCCCTGGGAAACAGACTTTCAATCGCGTTTGGAGCGAGAGGAAGCGGTAATGCCCTGGCACATTATGAGCCAATGAGAGAAGTAATCAATCTGACAAAAATGCGTGGTGCTGGAAGTCTGGCACATGAATGGGGGCATGCATTTGATGATATAATCGGAAAAAAACTTGGTCTTGACCATGAAGTGGGAGAACAGACATTTATGAGTACGCATGCTGGAAGCAAAAAAATCCCACAGTCAATGAGGATGCTGATCCATACCATGAAATACCGGCCAGCTACGGAGCAGGAATTAGCCGAGATGAATGAGACTGCATGTATTCGTGCAGAGAGATATATGAATTCTATTTTGAATCGGCTATTTCCGGAAGATACAATGGAAAGTATGTATACAGATAAGCTGAGTGAAATCAGAGAAACAATTTTATCTATGCCGGAAGAGATCAGTATTGAATTAGATGGAGCGGATCGGACGGAAGACCATAAGATCAGATGGATTGCAGAAAGGGTAGAGGAACTGAATCAATTAAGAAAAAGTGCTCTGGGACATATTATCACTAAGGATGTCCGGGATACATTATATCGTGCTGTTTATGTGTTCGAATGCACGAAAAGGAATGGATTAACCGAGGCAATGGTGGAAACAGAGTTTTTTAAAAATTCTGTAAAGGCAGATGCCATATATGGGAAAGAAGATAAGGGATACTGGCAGAGTACGCAGGAAATGTTTGCTCGTGCATTTGCATGTTACATACATGATAAACTTCCATGGAAATCTGATTATTTGTGTGGACATTCTGAATCTGCAGTTATGTATGATTATTCAGAGTCCGAGCCAAAGCTGATCAAAGCATTGCCGGAGGGACAGGAAAGAGAACAGCTGAATCAGTGCTTTGACAGGTTGTTTGCAGAGTGTCGTGAAATGGGATTGTTAAAACCGGCAACGGAGAACATTGATATAGAAAAATATCGTGATATGCAGTCGCAGGGAGAAAATGCAGAATGTGCAGAATATATTCAGCAAAGAAGAAAGGTAAGGTAAGCGATCAGGAGATGGTTCATATTTAGGATAATTTTTGACATTTCTGCGTGCACTATGGGATATTTTACATGTGGCATGGTTTGCAAATCCTATTTATTGCTATAATAGATTTGTTGTCTTTAAAATACTTAATTCTACAAATTTCTCACTTGTTTATAGATACATTTATGACGAAAGGGTGAGAAAGATCGGAACAGTAATTTATTTACATAATGTGATAAGGAATAAAATTATGTCAAAGAAGAGTACACCAGAATATGTTAAAGAAATACGAAGAAATCAATATTCCATGGATGGAAATATTGAGAAAATTTTTTCAGAATGTGAAATTACATCATATCCTATTAATGTCTTTCAAATAGCCAGAAAATTAGAGTTTGATATTATTTATGGGAAATTTAAACAAGATAATGTTTATGGTGTTATGTGGGATGGCGATGAGCCTTTAAACGTTGGTGGAAAACAAATGTATCGGGCAATTTTGCTAAATAAGCAAGATTCATTGGAGAGACAAGCATTTACAGTGGCACATGAAATCGGTCATTTTATGCTTCATTGTAAGGATAATACAAATTTTTATGAACGGTATCATGGCGGTGCAGAGCAGACAGACAGTCAAAAGTTAATAGAGGATCAGGCGGATTTTTTTGCGGCTAATTTACTCCTTCCTAAAAAACTCATGAAAGCCTATATATCGCAGCACAGTAATCTGTCAAGGTCAGATCTTATTTCAAAAACATGCAAGGATTTTTTGGTGGAAAAAGACACGGTAGTTAGGCGTTTTGAGGAATTAGGCTATGAGTGATATAAATCAGGTTGATAATAATTCAGAGCATTGTGATTCTCCTGGTATAAGTGCATTGGAATTCAATCCGAGTGCCATCAACGTATCTGAAGAAATTGAAAATCTTTTGGCGGATGAATCGATATCTGAGAGTGAAAATGAGAACAAATATGCTGGCGATAAAAAAGAGATTTCGGAATTGTTCCAAAATTCTTATATGCATATGGATGTAGAATTTCAAAAATATCTGGAAAATTTTAATGAGTCGGTAAAGAATACTGAACGTCAAAAGTATGTATTAAAAATAATATTTTTTATATGTGTGATGGTTGTTTTATTTTTTGTTATATTGTTCCCGTATTTTCTTGTATTTATGTTCCGCACAAAAGTTACGGATGCGACTGTAATTACGCTGGGTATTTCATCAACAGCAGAAGTGGTGTCTTCGATTATCGTGCTGCCTAAGATAATTGCAAAATATCTCTTTATAAGAAAGAGGAAGATAATAAGCGGGAAATTATTTCCAATATGCAAATGTATAATCATAACAAACAAAAAAGGATGTAAAAGTAACCCTCCTTAGACTCTATCCAAGAGAAAAAGGAGGGTTTTTGAGTCTGTCTGAGAACTGATAGATAAGTAATTAATAAAGTGTTGATATGAACCGGGAAAATTCCCAGATTGAATTTGCTATCATAATATGATAGAATCACATAACATGAGTATGGAAATAGTCAGGTAAGACCATTAGAAAAAGCAAAAGAAACAGTGAGGATTTAACAGTTATATGAGTCAGAAAGTTACAACGGGAGTGCGCCCGACACTGCGCATTGCAGATAAAAAACAGATTCCGTCAACAGAACCGGAACGTCAGTATTATTTTATTGATATTGCAAGGGATTATGTAAGACAGCTTTCGGAGCAAAAAGGATCTCCCTTAACCTTTTTTACTCAAACATTCGGATGCCAGATGAATGCAAGGGACTCCGAAAAATTAGTCGGTATTCTGGAAAAGATCGGCTATGTGCAGGAAGATTCCGAGGAAGCAGATTTTGTTATTTATAACACCTGTACAGTTCGTGAGAATGCAAACAATAAAGTATACGGACGACTGGGATACTTAAACGGCTTTCAGAAGAAAAATCCATTTATGATGATCGGACTGTGCGGTTGTATGATGCAGGAACCGACAGTAGTAGAAAAGATTAAACAGAGTTACCGTTTTGTAAACCTGATCTTTGGAACACATAATATCTATAAATTTGCAGAGCTGATCGTTACCGCATTGGAAAACAGTTATTCAGAGCATGCGGCAGGTCATGGTACATCCATGACGATCGATATCTGGAAAGATACCGATAAGATCGTTGAGGATCTTCCGGTTGAAAGAAAATACTCCTTTAAATCAGGTGTTAATATTATGTTTGGATGCAACAACTTCTGTAGTTATTGTATCGTACCGTATGTGCGCGGCAGGGAGCGGAGCAGAGAGCCCAAAGAAATCATCCGTGAGGTGGAACGCCTTGCGGCTGACGGAGTTGTGGAAA
>OGNO01001357.1_pt1 | contig 11611 bp, 9 predicted proteins | sample 1573491 | NCBI WGS metagenome assembly OGNO01 (sample SAMEA2581900, study PRJEB24529) | metagenome | biome: Human gut stool | place: China | collected 2011
CGGAGACATTACGTATATCCCAACCGACGAGGGTTGGCTTTTCATGGCCAGTGTTATTGATTTGGCCAGCCGTTGCCTGGTTGGCTACTGTTTTGACTGCGCGCCCACGTCCCAGTTCCAAGTTGTGCCCCAAATTGCTTGGCGCCTTGATGTCGCTGTACAAGTACAAAACTTCGCTGTTTGGCCGGCCGCTGAAGATTAACCCCTTCGATCAGTCCGGCATCGAGTTCGCCAAGAAATTAGCCAAACAGTTCGAATCTTAATCTTTAGAGGAGATCAAAGGCACTTCCTGTAGTTCAAGACTTGAGCTCTAGGCTAGCAGTGACATCAAGGAAGTGCCCCACGAATGCACCTATCTTTAGAAATTTAGGTCGCAGATAAGGCCTTCTTTTTTAGCCATATCGAGCGCGGATTCAATTACTTTGTCCATATCATAGTAACGATAGGCTCCGAGTCGACCACCGAAGTTGACCTTCTGCGCGTCCGGGCGCGACTGAGCAAGTTCTGCGTATTGAGCATAGAGGCGCGCATTTTTTTCATCATTGACGGGATAATAGGGCTCCTTCGTCGTATCCCAATCTTCTGGATATTCACGGCTGATGACAGTCTTTTCAGGATTGCCAAGTGCCCCGAAAACGAAGTGCTTATGCTCGATGATTCGCGTGTATGGCACTTCACGCTCTGTGTAGTTGACGACAGCCACACCCTGGTAGTTAGCTGTCGGGAGCACCTCTGTTTCGAAGCGTACCGTGCGGTATTCGAGCGGACCGAAACAGTTCTCGAAAAAGGCATCAATCGGCCCTGTAAAGATCACCTTGCGAGCGAAAGAACTCAGGTATTCCTTGTCAAGGAGGAAGTCGGTATTGAGTCGAACCTCGCTCCCTTCAAGTAGCTTCGCAACAAGCCGCGTGTAGCCTTCTTCCGGGATACCCTGATAACGCGCATTGAAATAATTGTTGTCGAAAGTGAGTCGCACGGGCAAACGCTTGATGATCGAAGGCGGCAAGTCTTTGCAGTCGCGCCCCCATTGCTTCTCCGTATAGCCCTTAATGAGCGTTTCGTAAATGTCGGTGCCGACAAGACTGATCGCCTGTTCCTCGAGGTTCTGCGGTGACTCAATGCCTGCCGATGCGCGTTGCGCTTCGATCCTTGCGAGCGCTTCAGCGGGCGTCTTCACCCCCCACATCGCGTAGAACGTGTTCATGTTGAAGGGTAGGTTGAATAGCCGCCCTTTGTAGTTCGCAATGGGAGAATTGACAAAGTTGTTGAAGGTGCTGAATTGGTTCACGAACTTCCAAACAGCTTCGTTTGAAGTGTGAAATATGTGTGCTCCGTACTCGTGAACGGGAATCCCTTCAACTTCGTGGGTATAGATATTTCCGCCGATATGGGAGCGTTTATCAATAACCAGACATTTTCTCCCCGCTTTGCAAGCCACATTTGCAAAAACAGCTCCAAAAAGTCCCGCTCCGACTACAAGATAATCGTAATCAAATTGTGATTGCATCTTTAAAACCTAAAAGAAAGATCTATAAATTAATATTCACAGATCTTAAGCCGAGACAATCAATTATTATTATATAAATCTCTCGTAAAAACTTTATCTTTTACCGTTTCCAAACAGTCGTTCCATCGATTGGTAACGATCACGTCGGAGTTGTTGCAAAATTCTTTGAAATCAGTAACAACTTCAGCTGTGAAGAATTTATCTTCTTTATAAGTCGGCTCATAAAGATAAATCTTTATGCCGTTTTCGGACAAGCGACGCATAATGCCCTGGATGGCCGAAGCTCGGAAGTTGTCGGAACCGCTCTTCATGATCAAACGATATACGCCTACAGCCTTCGGCTTCCGATCAAGAATCAGTTTCGTGATGAAATCTTTGCGGGTTCGGTTCGCTTCGACAACCGCACGAATCATGTTTTCTGGCACATCCTTGAAGTTTGCCAGAAGCTGCTTCGTATCTTTAGGCAGGCAGTAGCCGCCGTAACCAAAGGACGGATTGCAATAGAAGTGACCGATGCGAGGATCGAGGGTTACGCCATTAATGATGGACGCACTGTCAAGGCCCTTCGCGAGAGCGTAGCTGTCGAGTTCGTTGAAGAAAGCCACGCGAGTTGCCAAGTAGGTATTTGAGAACAGTTTGATCGCTTCAGCTTCAGTCGAATCCGTCAGGAGAACCGGAATATTTTCTTTAATCGCGGAATCGGCGAGCATCTTCGCCAACTTTTCTGCTCGCTCGCTCTTCTCCCCAACAACGATCCGAGACGGATAGAGATTGTCGTATAGGGCTTTGCCTTCACGGAGGAACTCAGGAACGAAGATCAAATTCTTATAACCTTCTTCCTTCTTCTTCTTGGTATAACCAACGGGAATAGTGGACTTGATAACAATAATTGTATTCGGATTAAGCTTTGAAACAGATTCAATCACCGAATCCACGGAAGAAGTATTGAAGAAGTTAGTCTTTGTGTCGTAATCCGTTGGTGTAGCGACGAAAACGTAGTCGGCATCTTTAACAGCTTGTGTCAGGTCGGTAGTTGCAACGAGATCAAGATTTTTTGTAGTTAAGTACTCTTGAATCTCGTTATCAACAATGGGGCTAATTTTTTGATTGATATTGTTGACTTTTTCTTCAACAATATCGACCGCTTTGACTTCGTAGTGCTGCGCCAAAAGAACAGCATTAGAAAGACCCACGTAGCCAGTCCCCACTACAGCGATTTTCATTTCATCCTCCCTTCTTAAGGCAAGAAACTTTTCAAAAGAACACCAAACAATTTTAGACGAAGAAAGCTGATCTTGTCTTGAGTCCAACCTTCTTCGAGAAGTTTAAAATCAATATTTCGGAATACCAACAAAAACAACTGAAATTGATTCTTAAAATTTCTCAAATCGGATAAATGTCGATTCGAGAAACTTATAAAGTTTTTCGCCATCAAATAATGTAGATGACTTAAACTTTGATCCCTTGAAATTTTAAGAATCAATGAAATTGCATTTATTTTTTCTGAAACTAGTATAGGGTTCCAGGCTATTTTTTTATGTTCCTTACGATAGGCATAAACATAGTCGGTTATAGCATAAAAGACCTTAGATTGGGTCATTGCCTTTACGAAGAAAACAGGATCTTGCATCCTTCGATATGAAGGAAATCTAATTTTATGCTTTTCTAAAAATTCTTTTCTATAGATAAAACGGTAAAATCCTCCATCATGTTGGTAGTCAACATACTTCCTAAGTCCCTCTTTTTCAAAGAATTGACCAGGAAATTTATAATTTATTTCACCAGTATTCGAGTTCAGAATATATAAGGAACCACCGACAACATCATAGTTGTTTGATTCAGCTATTTTTATTAATTTTTTAAGGCTGTTCGAATCTGGGTAAAAATCATCCCCGTCAAGAAAAGCGATGTAGACCCCCCTTGCTAATTCAATACCTTCATTTCTTAATATGCCGGATCCTTGCTTTTTCTTATTTTTTATAATTCTTATTCGTGGGTCGTTTGGAATATTCTTTAAAGTGTCATCTGTAGAGCAATCATCAAGAATAATTATTTCTATTTCGCGAAGAGTTTGTTTTGTTACGCTTTCAATGCAGTTCACAATAAATTGGCCGCAGTTGTAGACAGGAATAACAACTGAAACCAAAATTCTATTCATATTTTTTTGAGACAGAAATCTATAATTAACAAAGAGATGGCGAGTAAACCTGAAGTTAATCACTCGCCATCTCATGTTTTCGATTGAAAGAGCAAGTTAACTTAAGTCACGCCTCAAGAATTTTAGCTAATTTTTTGGCGAACTCGACACCGGGCTGATCGAAGGGGTTAATCTTAAGCAGCCAGCCAAACAGCGAAGTTTTGTGCTCGTACAGCGACATCAAGGCACCAAGCGATTCGGGGCACAACTTGTTCAGAGTGATAACCATGAGACTGTTGTAAAATTTTCCCTGTTCTCTCGTCACGAGAGCCTCGGCCTGAGCATCTGCGTTCGCATTGAGCACCCGCGCCATCTTTTCGTGTGCATGGCCGGCATCCTCAACCTTCACGAGATTGATGCTCGTACACCAGGTGCCTTCTCTTAACCATTGGTAGAAGCTGTGCTGGCCGCAGTTGCCGTTGCTGCCCCATATCCCCTGACCCGTTCTGGTTTGGACTTCCCCGGAACCGTCCGCAAGCGTGCACTTGCCGAGCGATTCCATCTCGAGCTGCTGCAGCCAGGCGGGCATCATGTCGAGCCGACAATCGTAGGGCAGGAGACACATCGAAGGAATTTCAAGCTTTGTCGAGTCCCAATATGCCAGCAGAGCCATCAACATCGGCAGATTCTTCGACACCGGCACCTCGAGTGCATGCTTGTCCATCGCATTAGCTCCACGCAGGAAAGCGAGAAAAGCTTCACGCCCCAATCCGATAGTGAGCGGCAGCCCGATCGAGCTCCACACCGAGAACCGTCCCCCGACCCAGGGCCATATCCGGAAGCCGTTTTCCTTTCGAAGACCGAACGATTCCGCTGCATCCTCCTTCGAGGAGACCGTCACGATGTGATCGTTCCGCATATCTCCAGTGATTCCAGCCCGAGCAAACCACTCGCCGACCATTTCGGCGTTTACCATCGTTTCGCGTGTGCCGAAACTCTTCGAGGAAACGACTGCAAGCGTCGATTCAGGGCGGCAGCGGCTCAGAATCCGGTCGAGCAGCGTACCATCAACCGTGGAAAGAAAGTGAAGGTTGATCTTCGGATTCAATGGCTGCAACGCATGCCACACGGCGTGCGGCCCCATTTCGGAGCCGCCGATGCCGATGTTGATCACGTCGGTGATCCTTCCTTCGCTACGGATCCGCTCGGCAAAGCCGAGCATTCTTTCGCGCTCCGCAAGGACTTCTTCATAAAACGGGGCTGAAGTATCAAACGCTCGCAGCGAAGTATGGAGTGCCGGTCTGTTTTCCGAAATGTTTACTACTTCGCCTGCATACATCCGGCGAAATGCGTCCTGCAGATTGACTTCTTCGGCGTAATGTATGAAGTCGTCCAAATCCCATTGTGTCAACCGCTGACGGGAGATGTCCAGCGTGATTCCGCAAGCGGAAACGCTCGTCTGAGTGCTTGAGTCTTTCAGGAAGGGCTTGTTCATGGTTTTCATCTTTCCGTTATTGGATCTTTAAAGCAGAGTCGACGCGAAGCATCTCGGCAGCGAAGCACTGCCAGATGCGCTCGAGCGATTCCTTCGTGTCGGCTACGAAACGTACGACCACCACGGGCGTCGTATTGGAAGCGCGTGCGAGCGCATACCTTTCCTTCCACTCAACACGAACCCCGTCGATCGTGATGACGGAGTCCGCATCGGGAAAACGACATTCCTTCTGGAACGCGGCGATGAACGCCTTGTTCCCGTCTTCTTCCGTCGGAATCTGGATTTCCGTTGTATTGACGGCGTGAGGAAGCTCTTGAATAACGGTCGACAGTGATTCGCCTCTCGAGAGAATCTCAAGCAGACGTACTGCCGAGTACAGACCGTCGTCGAAGCCCGTCCAGCGTTCGTCGTTGAAGAAGAGGTGGCCTGACCTTTGTCGGCAAGGGGCGTAGCGGTCTCTCGCAACTTGGCCTTTACGAGCGAATGGCCGGTCGGACTGATGACGGGTTCGCCGCCCTTTGTGCGACCCCAGTCGACAAGCTTGCGCGAGTACTTGACGTCGTAGACGATCTGAGCGCCCTGATGCGTGCGGAGAATGTCTTCCGCAAAAAGCATCATGAAGCGGTCCGGGTAAATGACTTCGCCGGCATTCGTCATGACGCCGAGCCGGTCGCCGTCAAGCGCGAAGCCGTTATCGGCGCCGACTTCTTTCACCTCGTCGATCAAAGCCTCAAGATTCTTCGGCTTGGACGGGGCCGGATGGTGGTTCGGGAAGTGTCCGTCAACATCGCAGTAAAGTGGAACGACTTCAACGTCAAGCTTCGAGAGAATGCGAAGCATCGTCGGGCCGACGATGCCGTTGCCGGCATCGACTGCGACCTTGAGTTGACGAAAAAGTCGCACACCTTCGAGCGTCTTTTGGACATAAGGAGCAACGGCATCGACAAGCTCGATGCGGCCGGGCTTTTCTGCGACGCACCAGCCCTCCCGTTCGATCCGTTCACGAATGCCCTGAATCTGATCGACAAAGAGCGTGACGTCCGCTACCATCATCTTCAGGCCGTTGTACTCCGAGGGATTGTGCGAGCCCGTCACTGCGACGCCTATACCGCAATCGAAGTGCTTCGTTGCGTAATAGCGAACGGGAGTAGGTACGGCGCCGACGTCCAGAACATCCTTGCCGGTCAAGGCAATCTCCTCCAAAAGGGCGTTCTGAAGTCGTTCAACCGTGAGTCGGCCGTCCCGGCCGACGCAGAAACGCTTGACGCCCGCGTCATGCGCCATGATGACTAGCACGAGACCGACAGCTCGAACGAAGTCCTCCTTCAGCGTCCGGTCTACAACTCCTCGGATGTCGTATGCCTTGAAGATGGAAGCGTCGACTTTCATGCTTTTCTCATTTGTTTTCTGTCGCCCCGATCAGTCTTCAGCAATGCTGAAGCCGCGCTGGCGGGCGAAATGGACCGTCGCGTCGACAAAGCCCTGCTTGGAGCCACAGTCATAGCGCCGCCCTTCGAAGCGGTATGCCGAACAATGCACGTCGCCAAGAGAGGCGGCAATAGCGTCGGTGAGCTGAATTTCGCCGCCTGCACCGGGCTTCTGCTTTGCGAGGTACTCGAAGATCGAGGGTTCGAATACGTAGCGGCCGATCACGGCTTCCGTCGAAGGTGCAACTTCCGGGGCAGGCTTTTCAACAATGCTCGAAACGTCGAATCGGCGTTCTTCGGCCGAAGCAGAAGCGGAAACGATGCCGTAATACTTGGTATGCTCGCGCGGCACCTGCTGCACGGCGAGTACATAGCCACCGCCTGCGCGTTCGCGAGCTTCCATAAGCTGCTTGGTGACGGAGACATCCGCATCTACAAGGTCGTCGGCAAGGATCACGGCAAACGGTTCGTCCCCGACAACAGGACGGGCACACAAAACGGCGTGCCCGAGACCGAGAGGCTTCGGCTGGCGAATGTAGATGCAGGTAACCCCGGCAGGGACGATATCTCGAAGCGTTTCGAGAAGCTCCGTTTTGCCCTTTTCCTCAAGCTCGCGCTCGAGTTCGCGGCGACTGTCGAAATGGTCTTCGATGGCGCGCTTGCTGCGGCCCGTGACGAAGATCATTTCGGTGATGCCGGCTGCCGCCGCTTCCTCAACCGCGTATTGGATCAGAGGCTTGTCGACGACGGGAAGCATTTCTTTGGGCATGGCCTTGGTAGCCGGAAGGAAACGGGTGCCCAATCCGTTGACAGGAAATACGGCTTTCATTTATCCATTCTCTGAAAATATTGAGATCTGATTTATTTAAGATTCGCCATAGTCTTTAAAGACCCACAGGTCGTTTTCATAAGCAAGACCATTGAATAGATTATATTATGAAAGTCTTTTGACGGCATAACTTCAAAATAGTATCCATTTTTTTCCTCGAGAAGTGGAATTGGACATAATTGTAAAATTTGCGAGACTTCAACAGATTTTTTATAATTTATCCACTTTTTCTCAAAGTGGATGGAGCCTCTAATTTGATTGCTTTTTGTTGTTGTTAGTTCATAATGTAAAGCGCCATCGGATGATATCGGAAATTGTATCCATTCCAAATTTGGATTTTTCTTCATTTCCAAATTGTCTCGCATGATTTCATTGATTCTTGACGCGCAGATTTCCAAAGTTCTCTTACTTGACTCTACTTCGTTTGTTATTCTCGAAATTAAATTAAACATCTGTAATTGTTCTACATTAGAATAACATTCACTTCGTTCTAAGTATTTTTTAATTGGCAGTTCAGAGCACTTGCTAAGCCATGAATTATAAAAAATAAAGACCTTGTAGAATGAGAATAGCCCATTAAATCGAACTTGTTGGTCTCGAATTTTATTTATATCTAATTTTTTCCACGGTTTAAAATGAGAATTATAATGAATATTTTTAATGCATTCCCATTTGGGAGAAAATAAAGGTCTAAAATTGTAATCTTCTTTTAGTTGTTTAAAAGAATGTTGGAACCTCAATTGAAGCAATCCCAAACAAAATTGTTCAATAGTTTCATTGTTAGTTATTTTGATCTTGTTGCCAATCACAAAATTATAAAAATCTGTGAAATTGATTTCAAAATTTCTTTTCTTTGCTTCTGCCAAATCGAACACAATAAAACCGGCATTTATTGATTTATAATTTAGGAAGTCTCCAAAAGAATCTGTTATTAATTTGATTCCTTCCTTTTCAAGGAATCGTGTTAAGGAATCTTTCAGAAAAGCGCAACAAATCTCATTCTTTGCAGGTTTAATAGCTTCTAGATCGTATCTGCTAATGCAGAGCATATCGTAATCAGCTTTTATTGCATAATCGTATCCTTTTCTTTCTAGAAAACTTAAGACATAATAATTATAGAAAACATGCTTCGGCCATCTATCCATGGATGAAACTTGATTTTCTATTTTTGAAATCTCTGGAATATCCGAAAAATCGTAAAGTTTTATACTATTTTCGCGAATATAATTGTTTATGTCTTGAGGTATTTCTTTTGTCTCTGTTATCAAAACTAAGTCAATATCGTTATATTCCTTAACGCTCTTTAAAAACACGAGACTGGGAACAATAATATTTTTATCGCCAACCAAATATAAACACCATCTCATAATTAATACTCTGTTTTATTTTTTATTGAAAATCAAATAAAGCTTGACAAAGGGGGTTGCGACATTCATCATAAACTTACCAAGTCTTGGCATCCCTTTTATAAGCCCATAGTGATAAAACATTCTTGCATATTTGTAAATTTTAATCTTACGAGCTTCCTTAATATCATCAAAAGTGTAATTCTTACAAAGGGTTTTCATCGTTTCTAGATATTGAGAACTTAATCCGTTAAGTTTCGGCAATACCCAAGATGTTTGTGAAAGGTACCATTGCAGGAAATCAAGCTTATAATTTTCAAAGATTTTGTTCTTGTCAAGAAATTCCTTGATTAATTTGGCGTGAGTTTCAAAACCTATCAGCTTCTCAGGCTTGCCTTCCATCGTCTGACCAACACGACCAATTCGATGAGTAATCAATGGCTTATTCACAAAGGCCACCGACTCCAACTGTGTGCAGACAAACCAATGCAGAGGATTATCTTCAAAGAAGAAATCAACCTCGGGATACCGAATCTGATTTCTATCCAAAAACTCTTTTTTATAAATTTTTCTCCAGGGTACAGGAGACAGCGACAGAAGCTGCGATTTGATTGTTCTCAAATCCTTTTTGGCCACATACGAAGAAACTACCTTCTGCCAGGCTTTTGAATCGTTACAGACGGCCTCTTTTTTTTCTTGCTCGTAATAAATCTTGAAGTCGCAAATAGCTACATCGGCATCTTTGCTAAGAGCTGCCATCAGCAGATCTTCGAACATTGTAGGAACAATATAATCATCGCTGTCCACAAAACCGATATATTTGCCTTGGGCGGCATTAATGCCAATATTCGAAGGAATTCCAGCTCCGCCAGGTGTATTTTGATCAAGTTTGATCAGTCTAAAATTACTGTATTTTTGCGAAAATTCTTCAGCGATTTTTACAGAATCATCAGCGGATTTGTCATCCACCATAATCACTTCAAAACTCTTTTCGTTCAAAGTTTGATTCGCGATGCTCTGAAGAGCTATTCTCAAATATGGTTCAACGTTGTAGATAGGAACAACGACACTGAGCATCAAATCTTCATTTGAGATCGGAAGATTTGCTCTAGGAACGCCAAGTTTTAAAACTCTGTTCTTTAATGTCTGAGTAAACAGTCCACTGGTACTGATTTTTATATAATCCAACGTATTCAGCTTAAGCAGTTCTTCATCCAGAAAACTCAAAAATTGCTCTTTGATTTCCCCGGACGTTCTCAGTACAGCCCAATCCAATACGTTTAGCTTGAATGCTTGAAACTTGTTAAATGAATCTTTACTGATGTTTGTAGAATTTTTGAGAAAACTTTCCGTTTCCTTTAAGACCCCAATCAGGTTCAATCTTCTTTTGTCAAAAATCTGTGTCAGCTGACCGTCAATTTTATTTACGAAATGCGTATATAACGCATCATCAATTTTTACAATTCGTTCTGCGCAGCTTAAACTGGATACATTGAAGAAAATATCGTTATTGACTACTGTTTCTGAAAAAAACAGTTTGCTCTTTTTAATAAAAGAAGTTCTATAAACCTTATTCCATGGGTAACTAATCGCTTCCAACAGATTCGGGTAGTCGTTAATCCTGAAAGGCTTTCCGGCAGGAATCGAGTTATAAATGCTCGTATCTCTTTTTGAATTAGGAGTAAAAGAATTTTTGCTTTCGTCAAAAAGCTTGTAATTAAATACAAGAATTTCAGGTTTATATTTTGAAATCTCAAAAGAGATGACGTTGATTGAATTCTGGTTAACGACGTCGTCGCCATCTATAAACCAAAGATAATCTCCCGTCGCTTTTTCAATACCCAGATTTCGTGCAGCACCCGCTCCCTTATTCTCCTGCGTAAAAACCTGAATTTCTTTATGACAGTTTTTCAAGTTCTCCAGGACATTCCTCGTATTGTCTGTCGATCCGTCGTCAACAATGATGATTTCAATATTTACGGAAATAGCTTTTCGAGAAAGAAGACTGTTTATGCATCCTTCAATGGTTTTTTCGCAATTAAATGCGGGGATAATCACTGAAATCATAATGCTACTCCAATTAAATTTTCTTGAAAATTCGAATGTTTGATTTGTTTATTTTTAACTCAACTAAATCTTCAATGAAGTAGAACGTTATAAGTTCTTTAATTGGACAAAAGTTAATTTGGTCATCGGGATATTCGTTTTTAACCTTCGGATTAACTTTAGGATTCATGGTCGGGCTTTTTGCAATCGACCAATTCGAATCGGCGATCGCTATCATTCCGCCGGAATTTAATGCTTTAATCACCAAAGGTATCGAGGATCCATCAATATCAAATGAATGATTCCCTTTATAAATTACAAAATCAAATTTTATGCCTTTTTTGTTTTTCAGAAGACTGAAAATTTTCCAAGCATAATTATCCTTCTTCTTTTCGCTTGCTACAAATTCAAAGATCTTCGGCTTATTATATGATTCAATTTTTTTAAGTTTGTCAATTAAATCATCCTTTGCTTTCTTTTTACCGAAAAAGAAAATAGAATCTGCATCGCAGAGCGAAACCAAATCTGATTTATCGAGCGAAGGTATTAGCTCTCCAACAATTGCAACAGTCTTATTACTCAAATTTGTTATTTGAAGCATTTCTACAAATCCACAGCAACTTTAGTTGCGACAGCAATTTGATAAATAATTTGCATCAAGTCTTTAGCCAAGAGCATTCCCTTGGTATCAACTTTCGGCAGTACCAAAATTCGATCTCCGGGGCTTATTCCTAAACGTTCCGCCATCCCGACTTCACCGTTCTGTTTCGCCACCAGAATGTTTTTGTCATCGGCTCGTGAAGAAACACCTCCCGCGGCAGCCA
>OGNO01001360.1_pt1 | contig 11560 bp, 7 predicted proteins | sample 1573491 | NCBI WGS metagenome assembly OGNO01 (sample SAMEA2581900, study PRJEB24529) | metagenome | biome: Human gut stool | place: China | collected 2011
AGGACGTTCCGGGAACGGCTGGACGCGCTGGAGGAACAGGCGGTTTTGCAGCACCAGCGCAATGTCTGTGGGCTGGAGGACGCCTTTGCCGCCGAGTACGATACCCGGAGCGGCGCGGGCTATCTGAGCAGCGGTGCCGACTCGGTCTGCGCCCGGGTAGGGCAGGCGTACACCCGCGGCCAGTGGCTGATCCTGGGCAGCAGAACTGCCGCGTTTGCGCTGATGCGGGAGGGCGACGTCGCCTACAGCGCCCTGCCGGAGAGCGTGGCTGCCGCCGATGTGCAGCAGGCCGCCGCGGCCACGGACGGCATCCTGCTGCGCGGGGAGATGCTGCTGCTGGGCGGGGTGCTGAACACGCCCTACTCCTACCCCGTGGCCGTCGTCACGGCGGCGGATGCGTCCGAGGCGTTCGCCGCGCGGAACCGGCTTTTGTACAGCTGGCTGGCCGTGCAGGCGGTCATCACGCTGGCGGCGCTGGTCGCGGCGTACCACTATGAGCGTCTACAGGAGCTGAACGCCCGCCAGAGCCGCTTTGTGGCCGACCTGACCCACGAGCTGAAAACGCCGCTGACCAGCCTGATCGGCTACGCCGACCTGCTGCGCGGCGGCACGCTGGATGCGGAACGACGGCGCACGGCGGCGGAGGCCCTCTACCATGAGTCCGCACGGCTGGAGAGTTTGAGCCAGCAGCTTTTGGCGCTGAACGGCTTGCAGGCGGACAGCGTGGTGCTGCGCCCCGTGCGGGTGGCCGCGGCCTTTGCCGATGCCGTGCGCAGTCTGCCGGATGTGGTGCTGGACTGCGACGCGCCCGCGGAGGCCGTTGTGCTGGCGGACCGGGTGCTGCTGGCGGACCTTGTGCGCAATCTGGCGCTGAATGCATGGCACGCCGGGCCGCAGGACGGCGCGGTCCACCTGCGCTGCACCGACGCGGGCGAATGCTGGCGGCTGACCGTGCAGGACACGGGCTGCGGCATCCCGGCGGAGGCGCTGCCCCACCTGACCGAGCCGTTCTACCGCGTGGACAAGGCCCGCGCCCGGGCCAACGGCGGCAGCGGCGTGGGGCTGGCGCTCTGCGCACAAATTACGGAGGCATTCGGCACGCAGATGACCTTTGCAAGCCGTGTGGGCGAGGGCACGACAGTGACGATTTTATTGCAGAAGGAGGCAGAGCATGAAGAAGCAGCGCAGCAACAATAAATTTTTAAAAATTGCCGCGGTAAGCCTGGCTCTGCTGGCACTGCCGCCGCTGGCCGTGTACGGGCAGACGGTGCGCTGCCGTGCGGCCCAGCCGCGGCCCGCTCTGCCCGGCGTGATGAGCGACGAGATACGCCTGGACCCCGTGGCCGGGGCGCTCTACCGTTACGGCGTGCAGGGCGGCATCAATCGGGCGGACAGCTATTGGTCTGACAATGTCTTTACCGTACTGCGCGGCAAGCTGAAGCAGGCCGCCGCGCGGGGCCTTCTCAGCCGGGAGCAGCTTGACTGCCTGCTGGACCGCGTGGCCGAGGGCGAGGCCCACGCCGGGCCGGTGCAGCCGGAAAACGGCAGCGTGCAGGTCCAGTGCTACGGGTGCAGCTACACGGGCAATATCCAGACTGTGAGCTTCCGGATGTACACGGTGAACGCCTACAACGTGACGGAAAGCGGCGAGATGTACAGTATCGACGATGAGACGAGCATCGAGCTGATGTATCTGCCCGGCAACGGCGCGTTTTTGCAGGTCAGCGTCCTTGACAACCGACTGCCCGCGGCAGAGAGCACACCGGAGGAGCAGGTGCAGGCGTTTTTGACCCAGCTGGACACAACGCTGGACGGCAGCTGGGAGCAGACCACCACGGAGGACGGGCTGGAATATAAGCATACCTCCGGTGTGCTGCGGGTCGTGCGCTATGCCCCGGACGAGGTCGATTTCGCTCTATGTGTCACGCTGGACCCCGACGTCTACGGCGGACTGGACACGCTGAGCAATGTGGTCATCGGCCCCGATGGGACGATCTACACGCCGGGCGGGGAATATGGAACTTTTTGAAAAGGAAGAAAAGCGCCCTGCACGGTAAAAAAGTGCAGGGCGCTTTGCGGTTTCAGTTGGCGCTGTTCAGGCGGTAGCCTACCTTGTAGACGGTCTGGATGTCGTTTTGCAGGCCGAGCTTGCGGCGCAGGCGGTTGATATGTACGTCTACGGTGCGGCTCTCGCCGATAAAGGCGTAGCCCCAGGCAGCCTCGAGCAGCTGGCTGCGGCTTAAAGCTGTGTCGCAGTGGGTCACGAGCACGGCCAGCAGGGCGAACTCCCGCGGGGTCAGCAGCAGCTCATGCCCGGCGCGGGATACGCGGTGGGCGGTAAGGTCAACGGCAAGGTCTTTATACAGAATATCCTGTTTGCGGTTTATGATGGGATTCATAGCGGGGCCTCCTTCCGGCAGGATGTTTTTTGAAAAGGTGTACTGTCTATTATAACGACAAATGTTTCCGAGTTGTTACAAAATGCGGGAAAATTTGGACTGAATTTTGACATTTGTTTAAAAATCGACGGAAAAGTTGGTGACTGGGGCGAAAGTGAAAATCCCCTCAGGCCATCGCTTCGCTCGGCCGGCTCCCCTGAAAGGGGAGGCTTTGTCTCCGGTTTTCCACATTTCAACAAACCCTGTCTATCGTGCTATTTTGTGGGTTTGCACGGGGTTTTCCACAGTTTCAACATGGTTTTCCACATTTCCACAGTGGAAAGATGTCGAAAACCTGTGCAAAATGTGGAGAAAGCCCGCCGCGGCGGGATTTTTTGCGGTTCGTTCAAAGTTGTTTCACACGCTGTTCATTTTTTGGGAGCATGCTATAATAGTTACAAAAGATAAGGAGGAGGCATTCCCTATGAAAGAGACGACACAGCCGCCGAAGGACCCCAAAAAGAAGCTTTGGATCGGCTATGCGATCATTCTGGCCATCGTCATTTTAAGCAATGTTTTCCTGTTCCCGGCTTTGATGCAGGCGAGCGTGAAAAGCGTGAACTACAGCACCTTCCTGCAAATGCTGGAGAGCAAGGAGCTGGCCACCGTCCAGATCGAAGATCAGCAGATCTACTTTGTGGACAAGAACGACAATTCCTACAAAACCAACGCCATTGCACAGGACAACAACCTCGTCACCCGGCTGGAGGATGCGGGGGTGGAGTTCGGCACGGTTTATCAGTCGCCCACGATCTGGGATTCGCTGCTGAACCTGCTGATCTCGTTCCTGCCGATGATCATCCTGTTCTGGTTCGTCAACCGCTGGGCGTCCAAAAAGATGCAGGAGATGGGCGGTGCCGGCGGCAACGCCATGCTGTTCGGCGGCAAGTCCGGCGCGAAGCAGTACGTAGTGGACGATGAGACCGGCATCAAATTCAACGATGTAGCGGGCGAGGACGAGGCCAAGGAGAGCCTGCAGGAAATTGTAGACTTCCTGCACAACCCCAAAAAGTATGAGGAGATCGGCGCAAAGATGCCCAAGGGCGTGCTGCTCGTCGGCCCTCCGGGCACCGGCAAAACGCTGCTGGCCCGCGCCGTGGCCGGTGAGGCCGGTGTGCCGTTCTTCTCCATCGCCGGCAGTGAGTTTGTGGAGATGTTCGTCGGCATGGGCGCGTCCAAGGTGCGCGACCTGTTCAAGCAGGCCAAGGAAAAGGCCCCCTGCATCGTGTTTATCGACGAGATCGACGCCATTGGCCAGAAGCGCAACAGCGGCAATCTGGGGGGCAACGATGAGCGGGAGCAGACCCTGAACCAGCTGCTGACGGAGATGGACGGCTTTGAGGGCAACACGGGGGTCATCATCCTGGCAGCCACCAACCGCCCGGATTCCCTGGACCCGGCTCTGACCCGTCCCGGCCGCTTTGACCGCCGGGTGCCGGTGGAGCTGCCGGACCTGAAGGGCCGGGAGGAGATCCTGAAGGTCCACGCCAAAAAGGTAAAGATCGCCCCGGGGGTGGACTTTAACACTGTGGCCCGCATGGCCTCCGGTGCCTCCGGTGCCGAGCTGGCCAACATCGTCAACGAGGCCGCTCTGCGAGCGGTACGGGCCGGGCGCAAGAGCGTGACCCAGGCAGACCTGGAGGAGAGTATTGAGGTGGTCATTGCAGGCTACCAGAAAAAGAACTCCATCCTGACGGATCAGGAAAAGTGCATCGTGGCCTACCACGAGATCGGCCACGCCCTGGTGGCAGCCAAGCAGTCCCACTCGGCTCCGGTGCAAAAGATCACCATCATCCCCCGGACCTCCGGTGCCCTGGGCTACACCATGCAGGTGGACGAGGGCAACCACTACCTGATGAACCAGACGGAGCTGGAAAACAAGATCGCCACCTTTACCGGAGGCCGTGCCGCCGAGGAGCTGGTGTTCCACTCCGTTACCACCGGAGCCTCCAATGACATCGAGCAGGCCACCAAGCTGGCCCGGGCTATGATTACCCGGTACGGCATGAGCCAGGACTTTGACATGGTGGCCCTGGAAACGGTGAACAACCAGTACCTGGGTGGGGACACCTCCCTGACCTGCTCTGCCCAGACCCAGCGGGAGATCGACCAGAAGGTGGTGGAGCTGGTAAAGGCCCAGCACGCCAAGGCTCTGCAGATCCTTACCGAGAACCGGGACAAGCTGGACCAGCTGGCCAAGTTCCTCTACGAAAAGGAGACCATCACCGGGGAGGAGTTTATGGCCATCCTGAACGGAGAAGAAAAAACTGAATAATTTTTTGCATTCCCTGCAATAATCCAGCCGCCGCATTCGTTTACAAGACAGATGCGGCGGTTCTGGTTCAGAGCCCCGCAGAAAAAACCATGGTTGATAGAACATGAAAAACACAGCCGGACCCCGGCTGCAATACAGGAGGATTTTCTTATGAAACTGCTGAATCATAAAGTTGCCCGTACCCTGGCTGCCGCTGCGGTGGCTGCCTGTGCCGTTGCCATGCTCAGCGTAGGCGCATTTGCTGCCGACGTGGCCATTGGCGAAAAGGACCCCACCTACGGCGGCTACGGTGCCCCGGCAGGCCCTGCCATCCAGGGCAACATCATGCTCATCAGTGCCGACGGCGATGTGGCCGTTGGCGAAAAGGACCCCACCTACGGCGGCTACGGCGCACCGGAAGGCCCTGCCATCCAGGGCAACATCATGCTCATTGGTGCCGACGGTGCTGAGAGCGACACCCTGAAGCTGAACTACAGCGTCAAGGGCCTGTTTGGCCGCCAGGTGCTGTACACTGCCCGGCAGAACGGCACGGTGCTGACCCTGGATGTGCCTGCCAGCGTGGCTACCTTCCGCTGCACCATGGAGGACCTGACCACCATGATGAACAACGGCATCAACACTCTGGTGTTCAAGACCGAAAAGACCTCCACTACCCTGAACCTGAGCCTGCTGACGGAGGGCTATGATGCCGACGCCAAGGTCAAACTGCACCAGTGCGGCAGCACCGTCCGCCTCAGCGTCAATGGCCGGGGCCGCCGGGATCTGCTGATCGGCCGCTGAGCCCCAGCTCCCTGCATTCCATAAGCATCCCAAAGCTCCCACTGCTACCGCTGCAGTGGGAGTTTTTCTGTTAAGTTTTTGAAAATTTGCCCGGCAGAGGGTGCAACCTTTGCCGGGTTGTGCTATAGTTAAAGTGGATAAAATTACATGGTTGCAAAGGAGAAAACGCCATGGATCATTTTGTGGAGTTTCAGGACGTCTGCAAATATTACCAGACCGGAAGTGTGAAGATCGCCGCCGCCGACCACATGAACTTTTATGTGGACAAGGGGGAGTTCTGCATCATCGTAGGCCCTTCCGGTGCCGGCAAGACCACCCTGCTGAACATCCTGGGCGGCATGGACAGCTGCGATGAGGGCCATGTCTGGCTGGACGGCCGGGACGTGAGCCGCTTTTCGGAAAAGGCTCTTACCACCTACCGCCGGTACGACGTGGGCTTTGTGTTCCAGTTCTACAACCTGGTGCAGAACCTGACGGCGTTGGAAAACGTGGAGCTGGCCAGCGAGATCTGCCGGGATCCTCTGGACCCGGCCCAGACCCTGACCAGTGTGGGCCTGGGGGAGCGGCTGAACAACTTCCCGGCGCAGCTGTCCGGCGGCGAGCAGCAGCGGGTGTCAATTGCCCGCGCACTGGCCAAAAACCCCAAGCTGCTGCTCTGCGACGAGCCCACCGGTGCACTGGATTACAAGACCGGCAAGCAGGTGCTGGCCCTTTTGCAGGATACCTGCCGCCGCACCGGCCGCACGGTGATCGTTATTACCCACAACACCGCCCTGACGGCGATGGCAGACCGCATCATTCAGGTGCGCAGCGGCAAGATCGTCTCCAATCAGGTCAACGAGCACCCTGTGCCGGTGCAGGAGATTGAGTGGTGAGAGCTGTGCTGAAAAGTTATCGTAAAAACATCCTGCGGGAAATGAAGGACAACCTGAGCCGCATGGTCTCGCTGTTCGGCATCGTAGCGCTGGGCGTGATGATGCTGACCGGCCTGATGAGTTTTGCGCCCAGCATGCGCATCGCCGGGCAGAAATACTACGTACAGCAGAACGTGTTCGACCTGCGGGTGCTGTCCACGCTGGGCCTTTCGGAGGAGGACATTGCCGCCATTGCCGCCGTGGACGGCGTGGAGGCTGTGCAGCCGGTGAAATATCAGGACGTGGAGGCCCAGTGGCAGGGTCAGAGCGAGACGGCGGTGGTGCGCCTGCAGCAGCTGCCCGCCGACCCCGGGGCCGACACGGCAGAAAATATGAACCGTCTGGTGCTGCTCTCGGGCCGGATGCCTGAGGCTCCGGATGAGTGCGTGGTGCATGTGATGGGCTACGGCGACCCGGTGGAACCGGGCACGGTGCTCACCCTGCCGGAGGACACCGAACATGTGAGCCGGAAGCAGTTCACGGTAGTGGGCACCGTGCAGGACCCGCAGCATTTTTCCACGGACAAGGAGAGCAGCACCGCTGGTGACGGCCAGCTGGATGATATTGTGTTCCTGCCGGAGGGCAGCCTGACCACGAATTATTATACGGCGTGCTATCTCAAGGTAAAAAATGCCGACCTGTATGATAATTACTCGGACGAGTATCAGGCAGCAGTGGATGACACAGCCGCAAGGGTAAAGGCCATCAGCGGGGCACAGTGCACAGCCCGGCGGGCGGAGCTGATCGAGGATGCCAGTGCAGAGCTGGCCGATGCCCGGGCCGAGTACAACGACAAAAAAGCCGAAGCAGACCGTCAGTTTGCGGAGGCAGAGCAGCAGTTGGCCGATGCACAGGCACAGCTGGACAGCGCCAAAGCCCAGCTGGATGCGGGCGAAGCGGAGCTTGCCGCCAACAAAAAGGCTCTGCCGGATACCATGCAGGGCGGTGCGGACGAGCTGGTGAGCGGCGAGGAACAACTGCTGGAATTTGAGGATCAGCTGCAGCAGATCGAGATGCTGGTGAACCTGAAAAAGGTGGCCGACCCGCTGCTGGGCTATGCGGAAACGGCTCTGCACAACGCGCAGAAGGCGCTGGACGAGGCCGAGCCCGCCGATGAGGAATACACCGACCTGCGGGATGCCCTGCAGAAGGCGCAGGATGCTTACGACAACATCAGCGGCCAGCTGAACGGCTATCAGGCCCAGCTGGACGAGGGCAAGCGCCAGATGTATGCACAGGGGCTGATCTCTTCGCCCAGCCTTTCCAACGAGCAGCTGGTGACCGAAGCCAAAGCCGCATTGCGCCAGATGAAGGTAAAGCTTCTGCAGGGGCAGCTGCAGCTCACCACCGGCACGGCCACAGCCTACACCCAGTTTGATGCGGCTCGCACCCGGCTGGACGAGGGCTGGCAGGAATACAGGGACGGCGTGCAGCAGCTGGCCGATTCCCGCGCGGAGTACGAGAGCCGGAAGGCCGATGCCGAACAGCAGTTGGCCGATGGCCTTGCCCAGCTGAACGATGCCGAGGAACAGGTGAGCCAGATCAAGAGCGGTGAGTGGTATGTGCTGGACCGCGGCTCCACCATGAGCTTTGTCACCTTTGAGCAGTATGCCGACCGCATGGATGCCATTGCACGGGTGTTCCCGGTGTTCTTCTTCCTGGTGGCGGCGCTGGTGGCCACCACCACGATGACCCGCATGGTGGACGAGAACCGCCTACAGCTGGGTACCCTGAAAGCGCTGGGCTACTCCAACGCAAAGATCGCAGGCAAGTATCTGTTCTATGCCCTCAGCGCCAGCGTGCTGGGCAGCATCGTGGGCATGGTCATCGGTTTTGTGGTGTTCCCGCTCATCATCTGGTATGCCTACCAGATGATCTTCAGCATGTCCACCTTTACGCTGCACTTTTACCCCGGCATGGCGGCAGCCAGCGTAGCCATCAGCGCGGCCGTCATCGGTTTTGCTACATGGAACGCCTGCCGTGCCAGCCTGAAGGAAAAGACTGCAGCTTTGCTGCTGCCCCGGGCCCCGGTGGCAGGCAAGCGCATCTTTTTGGAGTACATCACCCCGCTGTGGCAGCACATGAGCTTCTCCCAAAAGACCACAGCCCGCAACCTGTTCCGCTACAAAAAGCGCTTCTTCATGACAGTGCTGGGCGTGGCAGGCTGCACGGCGCTGCTGCTGATCGGTTTTGGCATTCAGGATTCCATCCTGCCCATCGTGGACAAGCAGTCCGGGCAGCTGACCCACAACGATCTCACCATCTCGCTCAGCGATGAAAAGGCGCTGACCATGGAGCAGGGCCTTGCCGACACGCTGGACAGCAGCAGTGCGGTCCACAGCTGGGGCGCGTTCTACACAAAGTCCACCACCCTTTATAATGAAGAGGGCGGGAGCGCCGATGTCAGCATCGTAGGCGCGGAGGACGATGCCCGGATGACCGAATACTTCACCTTCCGCACCCGGGTGGGCCACGACCTCATTCCCTTTGAAGAGGACAGCGTGATCCTGACCGAAAAAACGGCCCTGAATCTGGGGCTGAGCGTGGGCGATACGTTCTATGTGGAGGCAGCAGACGGGAGCCGCGTGCCGCTGGTGCTGACCGGCATTACTGAGAACTACATGTTCACCCGGCTGTATCTCTCCAATGCGCAGCTGCAGGCCCTGCTGGGCAGCACGCCGGAGTGGAACACCGTCTACGGCCTGACCGGCTGTACCACCGAGGCGGAGTACAACACCCTGCGCACAAAGCTGCTGGGCTGCAACTATGTGAGCAGCGTCAGCTTCACCGAGGACACCACCTCCATGTTCGGCAGCCTGATCGGCAGCCTGAACTACGTGGTGGTGCTGATCATCGTGTGCGCGGCGGCGCTGGCGGCGGTGGTGCTGTACAACCTGATCAGCGTCAACCTTGCCGAGCGAAAAAAGGAGCTTGCCACTATCAAGGTGCTGGGCTTCTATGACAAAGAAGTGTACCGCTACATCTTCCGCGAGATCGAGCTTTTGTCCCTCATCGGCTCCGGCGTGGGCCTGTTGCTGGGCGTGCCGCTGCACCGGTTCATTATCCTGACCGTGGAAATGGATCAGCTCATGTTCATCCGCACCATTGCACCCCGCAGCTATCTGCTGGCAGTGGCATTGACGATGCTGTTCACCTTTGTGGTGTGCTTTGCCATGCGGCGGCATGTGCGGCATATCAGCATGGTGGAAAGCATGAAAGCCCCGGAGTGACAGCATGACAGCGGCAAAGAACCGGTAAATTCATAAAAGCTTCATATAAACAACATGTTTTCGCTGAAATTATCTGATATCCTGATATCACCGGACAGGCAGAGCCGCAACTGCCTGAATGGGTAACATGATTCCTCCTTTACCAAACCAAATACCGCAAAACAAAACACCGCGCCTTGTCTGATCCGCAGCAGACAGGGCGCGGTGTCTTGTTTAAACCGTTAAGTTTTCAGCATCTGCGGCAATGGCATCGGCCTGCTGCTGGGTGAGCACGCGGCACTTGACCATCCGCTTGAGCACCACCTGCATCCGCTTGAAGGCAAGCTCCGGGCTGCTGGCGTAGGTGGAAGGCGCGTTGGGCATACCCGCCAGATAGATCGCTTCGGCATCGGTCAGCTGGGCCGGTTCCTTGCCAAAGTAGCCCTCGGCAGCTTCTGCAATGCCATAATACCCGCTGCCAAAATAGATGGTGTTGGCGTACATCTCAAAGATCTGCTGCTTGGAGTAGGTCTTTTCAATATCAAAAGCAGCAAGCATCTCGGCAGCCTTGCGGGCCAGATGCTTGTCCTGCGTGAACAGCTCGTTCTTGGCAAGCTGCTGGGTCAGGGTGCTGCCACCCTCGGCCAGCGAGTGGGTGCGCAGGTCGGCCAGCAGGGCGCGGGCAATGGCCCCCGGGTCGATACCCTTGTGGGTCATAAAATGCTCGTCCTCGGTGCAGATGACTGCGTTAATATAGATCTGCGGCAGCGCATCGTAGGAAGTATAGCTCCCGCGGGCACAGATGGCGTCGTACATGGAAGCCACTGGGTAACTGCTGGCGGCACTGCGGTACAGCTGTCTGCCCTGATAAAAGAACCAGCCGCCTGCCAGCAGCCCGCCAAGCAGCAGGATGCAAAGAACAACGAGCAGGCTCTGCTTTAAAAAATGAAAGAAACGATGCAGCATCGAAAAACTCCTTTGATGATAAAAAAGAACGCTATCATAATAAACGATTTGCAGGGCGTTTGCAAGGAACAGCTTTAGTATAACAATAAAATTTTAAGGTTTTATCAATGGAAAAATAAAAATTTCCGAAGAAGCAGAAGTATTACTCCTGTTGGAACTGCACAACGGGATGCTGCAAATGCGGGCTGCGCATCGTGCAGAAAACTCAATTTGAAAAAAACTGGAATTAACCCATTGACAAACTGGGTAAGAGGGGATATAATGCAAACAATAAATTCACAAACCTAGTGGGAAAAAGAAAACGACGGTTTTGCTTCCCGGCACAGAGCAGATAGAGGCTCCGGTTTGTAGATGAGTGGGAAAGAATTATTTCGGAAAGGAGGGCACGGATATGAAGCTGATTTGGAACGACCTGCTGCACGCAAACTTCCGCTATGGGCGAATGTACGGTGACCGGGCAGAACATCTGGCTGCGAACTGTACGATGCCCTCTTGCTGTGCACGAATGTGTACCCGAATGTGACGTTGACAGAATCGCTTTGAATTGTGTTTGCCCGGTGCGCTTTTGTATCACGCATCGGGATTTTTTGTATCATAAAATTATACTAAAAGTACAAATAGAGAGGTAAAATACTATGTCTGACTATAAATTTGAGACCCTGCAGCTTCACGTTGGCCAGGAGCAGGCCGATCCCGCAACCGATTCCCGCGCCGTGCCCATCTACCAGACCACTTCCTATGTGTTCCGCAACAGCCAGCACGCCGCTGACCGTTTCGGTCTGGCCGATGCGGGCAACATCTACGGCCGCCTGACCAACTCCACGCAGGATGTGTTCGAGAAGCGCATCGCTGCTCTGGAGGGCGGCGTGGCTGCTCTGGCCACCGCTTCCGGCGCTGCCGCCATCACCTACACCATCGAGGCGCTGGCACAGGCCGGTGACCACATCGTGGCACAAAAGACCATCTACGGCGGCAGCT
>OGNO01001362.1_pt1 | contig 11554 bp, 10 predicted proteins | sample 1573491 | NCBI WGS metagenome assembly OGNO01 (sample SAMEA2581900, study PRJEB24529) | metagenome | biome: Human gut stool | place: China | collected 2011
ACATCCATTTTATGAAGGAGGCTCATTATGAGTAACATTATCAAAGAGATCGAAGAGCTTGTGGCTGACGGTGTTGTGGAAGTGATGCTTCTCGGACAGAACGTCAACTCCTACGGCAACGATCTGGAGGGGGACTATCGCTTCCCGGATCTGCTGGAGGACATTGATAAAATTCCCGGCGAGTATCTCATCCGCTTCATGTCCAGCCATCCCAAGGACGCTACGAACCGCCTGTTCGACGTCATGGCGAAATGCAGCCATGTCGCAAAGCAGCTCCATCTGCCGGTGCAGTCCGGCAATGACCGGGTGCTCAAGGAAATGAACCGCCGCTATACCCGGGAAAAGTATCTGGAGGAGGTCCGCTACGCCAGAAGCGTGATGCCGGGACTGGTAATTACCAGCGACATCATCATCGGTTTCCCCGGCGAAACGGAGGCGGAGGCCATGGACACCGTTTCCCTTGTGGAAGAGGTGGGCTACGATGCGCTGTTTACGTTTATCTACTCCCCCCGTCCCGGCACAAGGGCGGCGGAAATGCCCGACCCCGCCACCCGGGCCGAAAAGCAGAAGTGGTTCGATAAGCTGCTGGAGGTGCAGAACGCCAACTCCGCCCGGCTCCACGCCGCCTATGTGGGCAAGACCGTCCGGTTCCTGGCGCAGGTCTGCCAGACCAACCGCGCGGGCAAAAACAGCTTTGTGCCCGGCCGTTTTGCAATGACCTGCTGTGTGCAGGATATCCAGTTCGTGGGCTTCCCCTGCAGCTATGATGGCTACAAGGCACTGGAGCAGCGCGCCTGGGTCACTGTGACCGCCAAGGTCAATTACAAGTTCCACAACATCTACCGCGGCAAGGGTCCGGTGCTGACCGCCATTTCGGTGGAGCCCGCCGAAAAGCCGCAGAACGATGTCGTAACATTCTCTTAATCCTATCTTATACAGGGAGGACTTCACCATGAAAACTCTGTTCCGTGTTCTGGGTGCCGTTGCCGCTGTGGCTGTTACCGGTGCCGCCATCGTCGTGCTGGACAAAGTTCTGAACGACAAGGACCCGCTCCACGTCGAAAACGTGGAGTTCCCCGAGGAAGCTGAAAAGGACCCCGCCGAGGCTGAAAAGACTGCCGAAGCCTACGCCGAGGGCGAGGCCAAGGAGACCGCTCCCGGTGACGCATGGCCCCCTGCCTTTGAAAAGGCTCCTGCCGAGCCCGAGACTGCTCCTGCAGCCCCGGTGGTGGAAGCTGCCCGGGCAGAGGAGACTGCCGAGGAAAAGCCTGCGGCAGAGGAAACGACCGTGAATCCTGTGGAGGCAGGCCCTGCCGTTGCCCCCAGGGATGAGAACGGAAAGTTCGATGCCACCAAGATCGCGGAAGCCAGCGATTTCACCGGCATCGAAGAGGAATCCGGCTGCAAGAGCTGAGCAAAGCAATAAAAGGACGCTGTGCCGCAGGGCACAGCGTCCTTTTTCTGTCTGGGTCATTTCCGCAGGGCTTTGGCGGCTTCGGTGCCCGCCACTGCACCCTCGTACACAGCCTTGGCGACCTGCAGCAGCCCGCCGGTGCAGTCTCCGGCGGCGTACAGGCCGGGCAGGGAGGTCTGCATGTGGTCATCCACCACGATCCGGCTGCCGTTCACCTCAGCCCCCAGCTTGCGGGCCAGGGCGGTGCTGCCCGCCACGCCCAGCGCCACGAACACGCCGGAGATTTCCAGTGTCCCGCCGTCTTTCAGCTGCACGCCGGTGACCCGCTCTTCGCCGAGGATGGCTTCCACGGCTTCCGTCCGCACGGCTACCTCTGGCGGGAACTGTGCCGTCAGCGGGGCCCCGTTCGTGAGCAGGGTGACGCTGTGAGCCACGGGCAGCAGGGCCTGTACCTCATGCAGGGCGTACTCTCCGCTGCCCAGCACGGCCACATCCCTGCCGCGGTAGAAAAAGGCATCGCAGGTGGCGCAGTAGCTCACGCCGTGGCCATCCAGCCCGGCAAGGCCCGGAATGCGGGGCGCTGCCCGGGAAGCCCCCGTGGCCAGAATGACAGCATCGGCAGGGAAATCCCCGGCCAGCGTCTCCACGGTCAGCTTGTCGGTGTAGGTCAGGCCCACGGCCTCGGTGGTGACGAACTCCACCCCCACGGCCTTGGCACCCTCGATGCCCCGGCGTTCCAGCTCGGCACCGGTGATGGGTTCGGCAAAGCCGTAGTAGTTCTGGATGAGCTCGGCCCGGTCCAGTGCGCCGGGACCCTTGGTCAGAACGGTGGTCTGCACCCCGGCGCGCGCGGCATACAATGCCGCCGAGACACCTGCGGGGCCGGAACCAATGATCACAATGTTAGACATGGCAGTTTCTCCTTATGGTAGGTTGTACAGAGGATAGCTTGATCTTATGATAACTATTATACCTCAACTCCCCGCACTTTTCATCTCCGATGAACTGTGCTATACTGAAAACATCGCAAAAATCGACACCATGGAGGGGAAAAACCTATGTCCAAGCAGCGCCTGCTTTTTATCACCACCGGCGGCACCATTGCCAGCGTGCGCACCGCACAGGGGCTCAAGCCTGTTCTGACCAGCGAGGAGTTGCTGGCCCATCTGCCGGAATTGCAGCAGCTCTGCTGCCCGGAAACGCTCAACCTGTGCAGCATCGACAGCACCGACCTTGGCCCGGAGCACTGGCTGATGATGGCCAAGGCCGTGCAGGAGAATTATGCGCTTTACGATGGCTTTATCATCTGCCACGGCACCGATACACTGGCCTACTCGGCGGCGGCGCTGTCCTACCTCATTCAGAATGCGGACAAGCCCATCATCCTCACGGGTGCCCAGCAGCCCATTTCCAACGAGATCACCGATGCCAAGAAGAACCTGCGGGACAGCGTGATCTGTGCCCTTGACCCGGGCAGCCGGGGTGTGATGGTGGTGTTTGGGGGGCACGTCATTGCGGGCACCCGCGCCAAGAAGAACAAGACCATCAGCTACGATGCCTTTGCGTCGGTCAACTTTCCAGCGCTGGCGCTGGTGCAGGGCGACCGGCTGGTGCGGTATGTGGCTTCGCCCTGGCCCACCGGCCCGGTGGAGTTTGGCCGGGCGCTGAACCCCAAAGTGTTCCTGCTCAAGCTGACCCCCGGCCTTGGGCCGGAGCTTATCCCGGCCATCTTTCAACAATATGACTGCGTCATTGTGGAAAGCTTTGGCGTGGGCGGCATTCCCCAGCGGCTCATGGATGCCTTTGCCGAGGAGCTGGGCGATTACGACCAGACCCACAAGATCCTGATCCTGACCACGCAGGTCACTTATGAGGGCAGCGATGTGGGCATTTACGAGGTGGGCAAGCGGGTCAAGAATCGCTTCCGCTTCCTGGAGGCCCACGATATGACCATTGAGGCTGTTGTCACCAAAGTCATGTGGCTGCTGGCCCAGAACTGCGAGAACTTTGACCAGCTCCAGCAGCGCTTCTACCGGCAGATCAATTTTGATACATTCTATCATTGAAACAAACGGGAGATGCCCCACCGGCACCTCCCGTTTCTGTTTGAAAACTTTTTGTCCGCCACTCGTGGACTTTTGGCGAACCGGGACAAAGTTTTGCCAAAAGGCTTGCACTTTGATGCTTTACTGTGGTAAAATCGAAGCGTACTTTCATTTGGAAAGACAAGGGGGAAAAAGTATATGACCAACATCTGCATCATCGCCACCATCATCATCTATCTGGTGGCAATGCTGTTGGTTGGGTTTGCATACAGCAAGTCCAACAACGACAGCACCGATTTCTACCTTGGCGGCCGCAAGATGGGCCCGCTGGTCACGGCCATGAGCGCCGAAGCCAGCGATATGTCCAGCTGGCTGCTGATGGGAATGCCGGGCCTTGCCTACCTTACCGGCATCGCCTCGCCCGGCTGGACCGCCATCGGTCTGGCGCTGGGCACCTGGCTGAACTGGCTCATCGTGGCCCGGCGGCTGCGGCGGTATTCGGCCAATCTGGATGCCATCACCGTGCCGCAGTTCCTGTCCCTGCGCTTCCACGACCAGCGCAATCTGCTCAACGCACTGGGCGCGGTGATCATCATCGTGTTCTTTGTGCCCTACACGGCTTCGGGCTTTGCCGCCTGCGGTAAGCTGTTCCACAGCCTCTTCGGCGTGGATTACATGGCGGCCATGGTGGTCTCGGCCTGCGTCATCGTGGGCTATACCATCACGGGCGGCTTCCGCGCCGTTACCACCACCGACCTTATCCAGTCCGTTGTGATGAGCCTGGCCCTTGTGGCTGTGCTGGTGTACGGCATTGGCGCGGCAGGCGGCTGGGATGCCGTTGTGGCCAACGCCCAGAGCCTGCCCGGCTACCTGACCATGATGGCCAGCCACAACGCCGCCGAGGGCACGGCCACCTCGTACAGCCTGCTGGACATCGTTTCCACCATGGCGTGGGGCCTGGGCTACTTCGGAATGCCCCACATCCTGCTCCGCTTCATGGCCATTGAGGATGAAAAGAAGCTGGTGCTCAGCCGCCGCATTGCCAGCGTGTGGGTCATCATTGCCATGACCGCCTCCATCATCATCGGTATGGTGGGCCTTGGCATGACCAAGGCAGGCGCGCTGGAGTACCTGAGCGGCTCCTCCAGCGAGACGGTCATCGTCCGCATTGCAAACCTCATTGCACAGCACGGCATTCTGGCAGCCGTTCTGGCGGGCCTGATCCTGGCGGGCATCCTTGCCGCCACCATGTCCACCGCCGACAGCCAGATGCTTGCTGCCGCGTCCAGCGTCTCCCAGAATATCCTGCAGGAGTTCGGCCACATGAAGCTGACCGAGCGCCAGAGCCTGTTTGCCGCCCGCCTGACCATCATCTGCGTCAGTGTGGTGGGCGTGGTGCTGGCCCGTGACCCCAATTCCAGCGTGTTCGGCATCGTCAGCTTTGCATGGGCCGGTTTCGGCGGCGCGTATGGTGCCGTGATGCTCTGCGCCCTGTTCTGGAAGCGCTGCAACTGGCAGGGCGCGCTGGCCGGAATGCTCGCCGGCGGCCTGATGGTCTTTGTCTGGAAGTACCTCATCAGCCCGCTGGGCGGCGTGTTCAGCATCTATGAGCTGCTGCCTGCCTTCCTGACCTCCCTGCTTGTCTGTGCGGTGGTCAGCCTGGTCACCCCCGCCCCCTCGAAGGAGATCGAAGCCGAGTTTGAGGCGGCGAAATAAGAAACAATATAAAGCAAGGGCCCTTGCACAGATCCTCGTGCAAGGGCCCTTGCTTTATGTTCGGCGCACAACGCCGTTCTCAACACGGTAGATCTTATCAAAACGTTTCATAAAAGCACCGGACACATCATGGGTAATAGCAACGACTATGCAGGGCAGAGAGAGCAGATTCTGCATCACCTGCTGGCTGGTTTCCGGGTCAAGGCTGGCAGTAATCTCATCGGCGATGATGAGGTCATACCGACGAAGTACCAACCGGGCGATGCCGATGCGTTGACGCTGACCGCCAGAAAGATTTTTACCGTTTTCGCTGATGAGAGTGTTCAGTCCATCCGGTAGGGTTTGCACCCAGTCGGTCAGACCGGCAGCTTCAAGGGCACCGGTTATCTGCTGTTCGGAGAACTTCTCACTCAGACAGATGTTGCTGCGCAGGGTATCATTGAACAGATACGTTGTCTGGGCAATATAGCCTGTCCGGTGGTAAAGACTGCTGCGGTCGATGTCCCGGAGCTGCTGGCCGTTGAACAGAATATCACCGCTGTAATCCAGATAATATTGGAAGAGCAGCTTGGCCAGTGTGGATTTTCCGCATCCGCTTTCACCCGTGAGACCAATCTTTTCTTGTCTGCTCACGGTCAGGCAGATATCCTTCAACACCGGAGCAGCTGCACCAGGGTAGGTAAAACTGGTGTTTCGGCATTCGATCCGCTCCAGCGATGCAACAGGCTGACCGGCAGAAGAAGGAGCTTCCGGAACGGACATGGCAGCTTCCAGACGCTGACGGATGCCCTTGGAGGATTTCACCTTGGCCCAGCACTGAGCGATTTGGTTGCAGGGTGTGATGACAAAGTTTGCCATGCTGGCGGCAGTGGAAACAGCACCTACGGTCAGGCGGCCGTCAAATGCAAGAAACAGACCCACGAGCATGACCACGGGAAAGATTAGATTGCTGATGAGGGATGTGTTGACTACCATGGAATTCAAGCTCTGCTGGTAGCTCTGCTCACTGGCGCACGCTTGTGCGGCGGTAGTGCGATGACGAGCGGTATAGGCATCCTCTCGCAGAAAGCTCCGGATAACTTCAAAACCGCCAAGAAGTTCCTTGAGCTGCTGGGTGTAGTCCGCCATTTGCAGGGAAAAGGCATCCCGGGCAACTTTAAGCTGTTCGTTCATTTTCCGGGGCAGTACCAACGGCGGAATCGTTACCAGAAGGATTGCAATAAGCATGACCGGGCTGAGATAGAGATACATCCCCAGTGCACAGAGCATGATACCGCCCCAGAATACGATATTGAAGATGGACATATAGTAGTCATCGTATAGGGTGCGCAGATCGGTAGTCAGTAGTGAGATGTAAGTACTGTCGCCCTCCTGCTGATACTGTGCCACCGGGCGGCGAAGCACTTGCTCCATGACCCTGCCTCGAACTTCCTCAACGGCACCGCAGGCCAGCTTGGTGAAAGAGCGGCGGCTCAGGCGCTCGAAAAACCAACTGGTAAAGGTAATGAGGAATACCAGCGCCATGTAACCGAGGGCTTCTTGCTTGCTTTTGGAATCAATGAGCCATTTGAGCTGAAAGCTTTTAAGCGGTGCAAAAAAGGAAACAGCGGCGGTAAAGCACACAAACAGGACGACCTTTGCCCAGTGTTGCCGGAAATAGTCGTTGGTAGTCGGCTTCATGAATAGCAGGCTCCTTTCCTTATGTAAGAAACGAATTTCAAAAAGATGCCATTCCTGACGCTTGGCCGGGAAGGAGACTGACCACCTGCATTTGCAGCACAGTGCCCGATGCCGCTGTTTTGCAGCAAATATAGAGTAACATAAAATTGGACTGAACACAATAGAGCAAAAGACTTTTGAAAAGAGCAGCTTTTTCAGTTGAAAGTAATCATCGCGAGTTCGCAGAAGGGAACGACGAAGCAACAGAAGAAGAAAAAGAGGTTCAGCGCAAGTTTGACAAGCCGGACACCCGGCGAAAGATGAGGAACGGAAAAATTAATTGCGGCTTCAAAAAGAAAAGATTCGGCTAAGAAAAAATATTTTGTATACAAAAAAGAAAAGATTGTTTGTACAGAATTACGAAAACACTGCATGAATTAAAGGATACAACAAGAAATACTTTTGAATCGTAAATTTTTCGGGCGAAATCGTAAAAAAATTCTAACATTTTGGAAAGAGATGCCGTATCATGGATTTATAAATGCGCATACGGCTTGCGGGCCGTGTGCCAAAATTGTCCGGAAAGTTCAGGAAGGAGTATTTTCATGGGAAAATCAACAGTGGATGCGTCTGCAGGGTTTGGATTGCGTGATAAACTTGCATACGCAGCGGGTGACTTTGGCTGCAATATGAGTTTTGCACTCAAAGGCTACCTGACGATTTATTGGACGCAGTTTATGGGGATCGACAACTACCTGATGGCATCCCTTCTGCTGATCGTGCAGATCTGGGACGCAATCAACGATCCGATTATCGGAGCAATGGTAGATGCGGATACGCATAAATACCGCCGGAACAAGTTCCTTGCCTATATCTGGTTCGGTGCGATCGGACTGACCGTGGCCGGTGCACTTTGCTATCTGCCGTTCCCGCAGGCTCCCGGTATGGTCAAGAACATTCTGTTTGTGGCAGGCTATATGATCTGGGATGCTTTCTACACCGTTGCGAATGTGCCGTATGGCTCGATGCTGTCTCTGATCTCGGATGACCCGATCCAGCGTGCACAGCTGTCGACTTTCCGCTCCATTGGTTCTATGGGCGGTGGGCTTCTGACCGGTATGCTGATTCCGGTGATCATTTATGATAACCAGAACAACCTGCGTGGTGAGCAGATGTTTGTCATTGCTCTGATCATGGGTTTGATCGGTCTGGTCTGCTTCCGCTTTATGGTCACGAACACAAAGGTGCGTGTGGACACCACGATCACTCTGAAAGAGGATGCACCGAAGTTCAACGTCATGAAGGCGTTCAACAACTTTATCCATAACCGCCCGGCTGTGGGCGCAACGCTGGCACCTATCGCAACGTTTATTGGTATGTATGGTGCCTCTACTGCAGGCCAGATCCTGTTCCAGGCTTATTTCAAGAATGCAAAGATCTCCGGCATTGTGGGTATGATCTCCTACTTTGGCGTTTTCATCTTCAGTCCTTTTGTGAGCCGTATCGTCAAGCGCTTTGGCAAGAAAGAAGCCGTGACCTTTGGTTCAGTCGTCTGTGCGCTGGCGTACGTCCTGATGCTGGTTCTGCCCATCACACCGGACGGCCGGGGCCTCGGCCTTTATGTCCTGTGTCAGGTCATTGCAATGCTGGGTGGCGGCATCGGAAGCTGCCTGAGCTGGTCTCTGATGGCAGATGCGATCGATTACAACGAGTGGAAATTTGGTGTGCGAGAAGAAGGCACTACCTATGCACTGCACTCCTTCTTCCGTAAGCTTGCACAAGGCATCGGACCTTCTCTGGGCCTTGTTCTGGCAACCAAACTGGGCTATGATGCATCTCTGAAGGCTGCACAGACGATCGAAGTGGCAACTCGGATGCGCTATCTGGTGCCGGTCATGTATCTGGGAAGCTATATCGTGATGATCATTGCGTACGGCGTGGTGTTCAATCTGGACAAAAAGACGCTGGCGCAGATGGAAAGCGATCTGAAAGAACGCCGTGCAAAGAACGAAAAGTAAAGGATCTTAAAATCAGAGGAATATAAGAACGGAAACCTTCTGATAAGATTATAGAAAGCCCTCCTTTCGCCTGAGTGCGATGATATGTACCCAGTATTCTGGACACTGGATCAAAATTGAATAATTAAGCTTCCATCATGGATGCTTCTCTGAATTTAGAGGGAGGCATCCATTTTGTTTTTGCTTGGATTCTGCTGTTATTGTAATAGTCAATATACTCGGCAATCGCATTGGAGAAGGCTTCAAAGGAGGAATAATCCTTCTCAAATCCATAGAACATTTCATTTTTCAACCTGCCAAAGAAGGTCTCCATAATGCAATTGTCGTAGCAGTTGCCCTTTCGGGACATGGATTGAATGATTCCGTGCTTCTGAAGTTCGCCACGGTAGAATGCGTGCTGGTACTGCCAGCCCTGATCCGAGTGCATGACCAGACCTTGTACAGAGGGAAAGCGTTCAAATGCCTTGTTCAGCATATCTCTTATCTGATCCATATTAGGGCTGGTCGAGAGGTTGTAAGAAATAATCTCATTTGTGTTCATATCCAGAATCGGAGAAATATAGCACTTGCCCCAAGACAGATTGAACTGTGACACATCGGTTGTCCATTTTTGCAGAGGCTTCTCGGTGCTGAAATCCCGGTTGATAATGTTATCGGCAACCTTGCCGACATCACCTTTGTAGGAATGGTACTTCTCCTTTGGACGTTTGCCGAACAGTTTAAGCTGGTTCATAATTCGCTGAACACGCTTGTGATTCACCTGAAGCCCACGGTTCAGAAGCTCATGGTGTACCCGTCTTACGCCGTATCTTTTTCTGTTCTCGTTGAAAATAACAGCAATTTCAGACGATAACTCGGCATTTCTTTCTTCAACTTTATCCGTTCGGCCGAGTTCGTAATAATACGTTGATCTGGACAGCCCGATTGCATCTAACAAATCATTCAGTCTGTGTCCTTCTTTGCGGAGTTCTTGGACGATCGCAGCTTTTTCGCCTTGAGTTGCGCTGCGCATCTCTCTTCTCTCAAGGCAATCTCTTTTTTTATTACAGCATTCTCCGCTCTCAGATGTTCGTTTTCTGCTCTGAGCCGAATCATCTCTTCTCGCTCTGAAGGGGTCAGTTCTGCTGGTACTATTTTCTTCTTCATGTCAGGCTCCTTGGGTGGTCGGCCTTTTCGTTGTGCGGCCAATCCCTGATACCCTTTCATTTTATAACATCTGACCCATTGGTACAAGAGGCCGTCATTGATTCCAGCAGTAAACGCAGCCTCCTTGTTTGATACTCCTGCCAAAACTTTTGCGACCAATTCGTATTTTTCTTTCGCAGTCCACACTTTATTTTGGCTCTTATGGTGCAGAACCTCTGGACCACAGGCTTCTTCCATGCGAGCCCACTTCCGTATCGTCTCGTGAAAATTTTTCTGCTTTACTCCCGCTGGTGTTTCTGGCCATTTCCCTTGTCGATACAATTCCATGCATTGCTTTTTGTACTCATAGCTGTATTTCATAAAAATACCCCCAATACTGGTGTCCAGTATTAGGGGTACATATCACGACAGGAGGGCTTTCTTTTTTTCAGTTGATCAGAATCGCCATCATCTCAGCGCAGGGGATCACGAAGCCGAACCCGAAGAAGAACAGCAGGTCGAGCACAAACTTCCAGAGCCGGACAGTAGGGGAGCAGAAGTTCATGGAGCGGGTGACGGAGGCACCTATCTCACCCCAGTGTCGGTAGTAGCCGGTCTGCTCAAAGTTGTTCCAGAGCTCCAGCGAGAGAAATTCTATCCCGACGAACAATGGGAAAAACACCCAGGAGGGAAGCCAGCCGTCTGCCTGCAGGTTCCCATTGCTCAGGGTACGCCAGTGGACGGCCATCCGGCCCGGGCAGGCGAGGATGCCCCAGATGGCCAGTGCGGCACTGAGCCAAAACAAAACTGCCCGTACCGAGCGCCAGTCAATGGATTGTTGACGGCGCAGCAGAGTAAAGAAATCTTCCAGCGGGACTTCCGGTGCAATATCTGCTTCCTGCGGGTCGCGGCAGTGCATCAGGTCGGCAAGGGTCAGCCCCAGCGCGTCGGCCAGTGGTTCCAGCGTATTGATGTCCGGCAGGCCGACCCCGCGTTCCCATCGGCTGACAGCCTTATCTGTTACATGCAGCTGCTGGGCCAGCTCTGCCTGTGTTAATCCTTGTGACTTGCGCATCCGGGCGAGAAATGCCCCGAACGTTTTCGCATCCATTGTGCTCACATCCTTTGGAAAAAGGATAGCATACCACGCACCAAAAGGCAATCGACGCTTCGTTTACAGACGCTGAAACGCAAAAACTCCCCACTCTGTGCTCGGTCAATGAGCACAGGGTGGGGAGCTTCTTTATATGGAGTTCAGAAGAAAAATGCTGGGATCAGAGCTTACAGCTGGGGGCCGGCAGAGACCAGAGCCTTGCCGTGCTCGTTACCCTCGTACTTCTTGAAGTTCTTGATGAAGCGGCCAGCCAGATCCTTGGCCTTCTCCTCCCACTGGGAAGCATCGGCGTAGGTATCGCGGGGATCCAGGATGCCGGTGTCAACACCGTTCAGGACGGTGGGAACCTCGAAGTCGAAGTAGGGGATCTTCTTGGTGGGCACATTGTTGATGTCACCGTTCAGGATGGCGTCGATGATGCCGCGGGTATCCTTGATGGAGATGCGCTTGCCGGTGCCGTTCC
>OGNO01001364.1_pt1 | contig 11538 bp, 10 predicted proteins | sample 1573491 | NCBI WGS metagenome assembly OGNO01 (sample SAMEA2581900, study PRJEB24529) | metagenome | biome: Human gut stool | place: China | collected 2011
GTTATTATATAGGACGCAAACATAAATGTCAACACTTTTTTTTATATTTTTTCAATTTTTTTAATTTTTTCTATAAATACTCGATTTCATAATGCGCCACACCCTTTTTATCAATGTCCATCAGGATATACGAAGGGCGTTTTCCCTCCTGTCGCGGATAGGAAATACTTCCAGGGTTCATGACAACGATTCCGTCCCCGTATTCGATCAGCGGAATATGTGTATGCCCGAACATTGCGACATCCGCGCCCCGCGCTAAAGCCTCACGCTTTAAATCCTCTATCCCTGATCCGACATAGTAATAATGTCCGTGTGTCATAAACACACGGTAATTTCCTGCCATGATCTCCTTTTCACGTGGCAGAGAAGAGAAAAAATCATTATTTCCGGCCACAATTTCTAATGGACAGCCACAAAGCTCCCCAATATAGTCTTCATACCCTTCCGCATCCCCGAGATGGATCACAAGATCCACCGGCGAAACTCTCTCTAAAACAACTTTCAAATTTTCATGTTTTTTATGCGTATCACTAATAACCAGTACTCTCATAAGGCTACCTGCCCCATCCTATGTATTTCCAATCCCCGTTTTTATACATCAGATTCCATACTGATTCAATTTTTCCTTCATGGTGCGCAGCGCCTTTCCCCTGTGGCTGATCTGATTTTTCTGTTCCTCCGTAAGCTCTGCAGTGGAACATCCAAACTCATCCACATAAAAAATCGGGTCATATCCAAACCCGTTACTTCCTGCAGGTTTTTCTCCGATATAACCTTCTATCGTTTCTCTTGTAACCAGCACATCTCCATTTGGCATTGCAGCAGCGATCGCACAGACAAAACGAGCCGTACGCTTTTCCTTCGGCACACCTTTTAACCGGTCTAAAATTGCCTGATTTTTGATCGTATAAGAGGTATCTTCCCCCATATAGCGGGCAGAATATACGCCTGGTTCCTTATTCAGATAATCCACCTCAAGTCCGGAATCATCTGCAAGGACAATATCTTTTGTAAACTGTGCCACTGCCTTTGCTTTTATTCTGGCATTTTCCTCAAATGTCGTCCCGTTTTCCACGATATCCGTCTGGATCCCGGCTTCTTTCATAGACAGGATCTCTGCATCCATATCCCCTAAAATTTCTCTGATTTCTTTCATTTTACCGGCATTTCCGGTCGCAAAAATAATTCTGTTCATTCCGCTTCTCCATTTCCCTGTATGACATTGGTTTTCACACTAATATCCTTCTTCAAATGCACGCAATATCGCATGATAGATACCAAGTGCTGCTTTTTTCTGATAATCCTCCGACCGCAGCAGATCAAGCTCCTGCTGATTGGTCATAAATCCAACCTCGATCAGCGCAACCGGAACCTTGCTTGTCCTTATAATATAGATACTGTCTCCCTCAACAAGACCACGGTTTCTGCTCTGTAACTGTCCCGTTACTTCCTCTAAACAGATCTGTGCCAGCCGCTTACTTCCAAGTTCGCTCTCATCCGACTCGTTATACATGACTGCTGTACCATTTGCCGAGGACATTCTTCCACTGTTTGTGGAATTGTTATGTACGCTGATAAAAAGATCGGCGTCCGACTTATTTGCAAGCTGTACCCTCTGATCAAAAGTAGGGTTGCTGTCGTCGGTTCTGGTATAATAAACACCGATATTGTGATCATCCTCATCAAGTATCTTTTTTAACTGAAGCACAATATCAAGATCAATTTCTTTTTCATTGACCCCCTGTTTGTTCGCTCCCGGCGCACGGCCTCCATGCCCCGCATCGATTACGACTACTTTATCATACACTTCCTGCGGTGTCAAAAAATCAAAATAATAATATGCACTGTCATATTCCGTTTTTAATTCATAAACATGATCCATTACGATCTCTATCACACCATCTTCTCCCTTGCTGGAATAAGAAAGTGTCGCAATGTGATTACTGCTTCCCGTAATCGGTCCGTTTTCAAAATAAGAGCGGTCTGTTCCCGGAATGCTGATTTTTATCGTCTGTGTCACATAATCATTTGTAAATTGAATATCAGATCCATTTATGCCCTCCGGCAGTTTCAACTGCAGCTGTCCGCCATGAACCTGTTCTGATGTATCTGCAGCAACAATTTCAAGATCTTTCATCTCTGTCTGGTTTTCCGCATATTCCTGCTCTGCTAAACGCTCTTCCCGCGATTCCACTGCCCAGGTATGGATCTGTGGAAAAAACGGAAGTCCAATGCAGACTGCCACAGTAAGCACCACAACAACTGCTGTCGCAAATTTTAATATTTTATCTTCCATGTAATAACTGCTTTCTATCGATTATCACTGAATGCCTTGATACAGAGATTGGATTTCTCTACGGTATCAACACTCACCCATTTCGAGCCATTTGCACTGATATAGCTCTCTCCATCATCTAAGTCTACATTTTCAGTCGCTTCATCCGCAGCATACTCGATTGCCATCGGATGTACGGATCCGGGTGTAATTATATACAGAACAACCGCATAACGCTCCCCCGCATCCACTTCAATTCCCTGGTTAAAGTCAACGGTATAATAACCGGCATTCCCAAGCTTGCCGGACGCAACCGGAATCATCTTCTCCAACGATGTCTCATCCTCAAACTGACGCACCACATATAATTCGTACTGTGAGTCTTTTCCAGTCGCATAAAAAGATGCCGCCTTTAAGGTTTCATTCCCCTCTGCGGTAAATACATTGGCACCGTAGATGCTGTCTTTATTATAACCAAGCTGTCCAACCCATCCGCACAGATCACTCTGATAAATGTGATCATAATTATCCGTGTTTTCTATATCCGTATAAACAACATTATGTGTTCCAATATTTGTATCATAATAGGAAATATAAAAGAAGCCGTTTTCCCCGAAATTATCTCCCCAGCTGTTCTGACAGATAAATGCTCCATCACCCTCGAGATCAGTGTTAAAATTATCCTTAGAATAAGAATCATCCCATCCGACGATCACCACATCATGGTTTGGTTTCTCTGTACCAATATAGCAGTATGCATCTGTGCTTTTGTTATAATATGGGGAGGAAGACTGTGAACTGCGCAGTGCATTGTAAATGGATGTCTGTACTCCGCCGTATTTGAATACAGCTTCCTTGATCTTTTCATAATCTTTGCTTTCAATGATCTGCATTTCCTGCACATGTTTTACCGCGGTAAGATCCTCATTTGTCTGATTATCTCCATAAGGATCATCTTTTTCATAGACAGGTCCCTTCCATGCTGCAAGATATGCCATTCCCATGGTATATTCCCCACCGTCATTCTGCGTCATATTAAATCCGTTACAGAGTGTCATATGATCCACAGAATACTGCTCACTCTCCTCCGGCAGAAGCGATGATTCCAGCGCCCCTAACGCCGCAAATGACCAGCAGGTTCCATAACTTCCCTGATTACGCACTTCTGATGTCCGGTTTTTCGTCCGCAGATCATAACTGGTCGGCACGATCGACGCATCTGAATTATCCGCAGCCTGTGCCTCATTTTCCTGCATGTTCCAGCTATATGTATAATCCATATATTGTGAGAGATCATTGAGACTGACATAATACTCATTATCTATCATGGTAAACGGAGAAGTGATCTTTTCAATGTCCCCATTCACGGTCGCAGTCTCCTGATCCAGGGAAAATGATATGTTGCTGGAATGTTTTTCCACCACAAGCCTGTCCCCGTCATAAATATGTGCGCTGCAGTTTAAGGCATCCCGCAAAATGGAAACCGGCATCATAATGTCTAAATTGTCATCCATATAAAATTTGTATTTCTCATTGGTATACTGTTTATTATCAATGATCACAGACAGCAGATTATCATTCACACTTGATGCAATCAGCGGATTCCAGGTTTCTGCTTCTAAACTCGCTCCGCGGAAACTGCCGATCTGCTCATACTCAGCACCAGGTATATTATATTTTATCAAAAAAGCAATCGCCACAATTCCACCAAAGGCAATAAATCTTTTCGAATAATGCATGAATCAGAATCTCCTTAATGAAAATTATCCCGTTTTGGCGGTTTCGGTCCCATAAACTGATAAAAATACGTCTTTAACATTCCGTTGTAGATCTTGCGGTTTTTATCTGCCTTCCGTCCTATGTAACGCTCGGTGTCCTCATAACTGGTGATCAGATACATAGACCATGCATCCAGTCTGCGGTAAGCCTCCCCGATCTGACTGTATAATTCCGGCAGATCCGCCTTATCCTCTAAACGCTCTCCGTATGGCGGGTTTGTCACGATAAAACCGTATTTCTTTGGATGGTGCAGTTCTGCCACTGGTCTCTGCTGGAAATGGATCAGGTGGTCAACTCCTGCACGTTTTGCATTCTCCCGCGCCGCCTTAACCACATCACCGTCAATGTCATATCCCTGGATATCCACGGTAATGTCATCATTTACCATGTCCTGTGCCTCTTTTACGCATTCATACCACACCTTACGGTCAATGATGTTTGTCCACTGCTCTGCCGTAAATTCACGGTTCATTCCCGGTGCAATATTAGCAGCGATCATTGCCGCCTCAATCGGAAATGTACCACTTCCACAAAACGGATCCACGAGAATACGGTCCGGTCTCCACGGTGTCAGCATAAGCAGGGATGCCGCAAGTGTCTCCGTCAGCGGAGCCTTGCTCGTTAAAGTACGGTATCCTCTTTTGTGCAGAGAATCCCCTGATGTATCAAGTGTCACCATCACTTCATCCTTTAGCAGGAAAATACGCACCGGGTACGGCGCCCCATCCTCTGGGAACCACTCCTTATGATACTGCTGCTTTAACCGCTCCACCATCGCTTTTTTCGCGATCGACTGAATATCGGACGGACTGAACAGTTTACTCTTGATGGAGGATGCTTTTTTAACCCAGAACTTACCGTTTTCCGGGATATAATTTTCCCATGGAAGCGCTTTGATTCCCTGAAATAATTCCTCAAACGTTTCTGCATGAAAACGTCCCACCTGGATCAGGACACGTTCTGCCGTGCGCAGGAAAATATTCGCCCGGCAGATTGCTTCCTCATCTCCGGTAAATGTGATCCTTCCGTCTTCTACTCTGCCTATCTCATAGCCAAGATCATAAATCTCTCTTTTCAATACCGCCTCTAACCCAAAATGGCACGGTACCACAAGCTCATATGTTTTCATGAATTCTCCTTAACTGTTTCTTTTACCTTAGTACTATATTATCCGTTCTAAAATACCCTGTCAATGTTAATCATAACCATTATAGCGTCTGATTGCCTGCATTCCTCCAACAACGGTATACACCTCATAGCCACATTTTGAAAGCTGTCTTGCTGCTAAAAGACTCGTACTTCCATATTCACAGTAAACTAATAGTGTTCTATTTCTGTTAAAATGCCGCATCCACCCATCGATCTCCTCATATGGACAACAGTATGCTCCCCTAAAATGCCCTTCCCGGTAAGATTCCCGTTCCCTTACATCCAAAACCAGGGCATGCTTATTTAAAATAATTTGTTCCATCTCGCGTGGATGGATCGTAAAAAAAGCCATACTCCCTCCGAAATAAAAACAGATTACAAAGCTCTGCCCTGTAATCTGTTCTTCTGCTAATGTTTTTTCCTTACATTATATGCAGTTTCCGGTACCCGTGTTCTTATTTTGATACGTTAGAACCTGTACTGTTCTGTCCGGATTTATTCTGTCCGTTGCTGTTTGTTGCTTTGTTGGAAGACTTATTTTTTGAGCTGTTCTGCTCATAACTATTCTCATAGCTGTCCTCGTAACTATTTCTGCAATTAGATCCACTGTTTGCATTGTCTGCATTCTTTGCCATTTCTTTCTCCATTCCGGTGCTGTTCTGCACCTTGTTTACTACAATTTCGTTTACATGCAATTTTCCTTACACCCAATTCTGATTACGCATAATCTTTCTTACACGCAATTTTGGGTACATAAAACTTTAATTACATGAAACTTTTATTGCAAGAATATTATGGGAAGAAATTCTCTAAATTATACATACAGTTACATCATAAATTATACATACAATTACATCATATAATATTCTAAATTATCCTTCAGTTCATCCGTGATCTTACCACCGGCCTTCTGATATTTATCATAGACTCCCTTGATACGCTGAATCTTTTTCGTCATTAAAATATCATATCTCTGCCATGCATTCTGATACATCGGATTGGACTTTAACTCTTCTCTGATCTCCTTGGAAAATGGACAGTATGTCACAAGGATCTCTCTTGAAACTTTATTTAAACGGAAGCTTCCCTTTGATTCATATTTGATCCAGTTCTGATAATCTTTCACAAACACCTCGCGGTAATTATTTTTTCCACGAAGCAATGCACTTTTTATCTTCTCTTTTGCCTCAGTCGAAAGATCATGATTCTTCTTATAAAACTGAATATAATCACAATACTCTGCCGTCAGGGATTTATCGCGGATATCATTCCAGTGAACCCCCTGAATTTTACGACAGATCTCCCAACGGTAACGGCCGGTCGTTTCAACCATCATATCATCGAGATCAACTGCCGTAAAAATAGGGAACATATATCTTGCCGGTGTATCACGTCTGACCCCCGCTGTTTCCTGCCACATCATAGCTCTTGTTCCAGCGTTCGGCATCAGAATAATATTCGGAAGTACCTCTTTCATGATCTCCTCGCGATTGATTCCCTTGTCCGGATCAGAAAATACAACGCCTCTGTAAAATACGGAAAAATCAACTTTCCGCACTTTATTCATGGCCTCCTCGATTTTCTGTGCCGTAACGAGCATCTTATCAACGGAATTGATCAGATCATTTTCGCCAAGGATCGGACAGAATGTTGAAACTCTGCCGTATGTAACACGGTTTCCGGAAGTAAACATATTCTGTATCTCAAATTTTACCTTCATCTCACGGTTATTCGCATAATTGCGCATCTGTTTTTCATTTACTTTTCCGGTCTTTTTCAGTTCTGCCAGATAGCCCGCATAATCTAAGTCAAATTCGTTTTTTGACGGTTCATTCTGACCGTTATAAATCGTTTTTAACCATTCAAAAATAGTAAAAATATGCTCTGAATTGCAAAGTTCTAAATGTTCTGTCAGATCGTAAAGGATATTGGCATTATCCTCACCTACCATCTGTACATCCATAAATCCGAAATTCAAAAACATCTCTATGATCGGTGTCGGTTCATCATCATCTTTCATCACATTCATAAATACTTTATAATACGCATCATAAAATACCTGTGAAAGCTGTTTTCTAAGCTGGAATACTTCCGCATCTGTGGAAAGCATATCCGGAAGATCCCTGTACTTCTGGATCAGTTTTCGCATATCTTCGATGCGCTCCGGTGTATATCCGGCATAAGTTAAGATATGTTCTAAGCAGTCTTCTGACTCTTCTTCCTCATCCCATTCCTCATCAGAAATATTATCATCTTCTCCCGGTGTGGCAAACTCATCAATTGCATACTGCGTAAAATCATGATTTTTATACTCATTCAGACGATAGGATACCAGTTTATCATCATAAATATTTAATTTACGGATAACTTCCGCAATTTTATCCATACGTTCTTTTAATGGGGTCACATCATAATGATTCATTTCTGCCTGTATTACAAGCTCAAAATAAAGATGGAATAAATCGTTTTCGGATTCTGATAATAAAATATCCTGATTGTATTTCAGATAATCAACCATCTCGATAATGCCCTGCATAACACGCCTTGTCTGATAAGAGGCTTCCATAATAGCCCCGATACAAAGGCTGTCATCTTTTTGCATGAGCTTTATGTATTCATCAAGATATCCTTTTTTTGTAAGACTGGTACTGTTATTAACTTCCCAGTTCTCTGCCATATGTACCATATCAAGCGGTTTAAAGTTGTCCATCCTCGGAAAACCCTGTCCGTCAATACGCATCTGACTGCAAAGCATGGTATAATCATTATATTCAGTTTCCACAAATGTATGAAACTGTCTTACCAGATTCTTAAATCCGGCATACATCTCAAGCAGCATCTGCCGCTGTTTTAAAGCAGCACGAAGGAGTGTTCCACGCATGCTCTCCTGACCGTTTAATGCATTGATCAAATCATCTGCTGTATTATATGGAAAAACTGCAAGTACAGAATCTTCTCTTGCGATATAGTCACACAAATATCTGTCTTTCTCCGAAACACCGATCACACTTTCTTTGTTCAGAACAATCCTCGCATAGGAATTTCTCTGTACGACCGATCCTTCTAAAATTAAATACCATGCTTTTACTTTTTCCTTTTGTTTCGCAATTACCTGATTTTTCTGTACCTTAATTGTCTCCATATACCCTGTCTCCTGTCTGCATTTCATGCTGCAACACTTTTTAATCTTTATTCCTGTCTGCTTCTTATACTGTATTTTTCTTATACTGTATTTTTCTTTAAAAATTTATTTACTATTTACTATTTTTAATTTTAACAATTCATCCAACAGACATTTCGCTGCTTCATCTTTACTCATAAGCGCAAGCTCTTTTTCCCACTTTTCTGTGATCAGCGTCAGCACATTTGTGTCACCGGCAAATCCGGCCCCCTGCTGTTTTAAATTATTTGCAGCAATCATATCAAGATTCTTCTTTTCGCGTTTTGCCCTGGAGTTTTCCAACATATGCTCTGTCTCCATAGAAAATCCACATAAAACCGTTTTACCTTTATTCTTCCCAAGCTCTGCAAGAATATCTGTTGTTTTTTCCAGTGCGAGTGATAACTCACCTTCTGATTTTTTGATCTTCTCATCTGCAGTATGCGCTGGCGTATAATCAGCCACTGCCGCTGCCTTTACAATAATATCCTGTTCTTTCGCGCGTTCCATGACTGCCTGATACATATCCTTTGCAGATATCACAGGAACTGTTTGCACAAACATTGGCGGCTCTAATGCAGTCTTGCCGGTCACAAGTGTCACTTCTGCACCACGAAGCATAGCATTCTTTGCTATGGCATATCCCATCTTTCCAGTAGAATGGTTTGATATAAAGCGAACCGGATCGATTGCTTCCTGTGTCGGGCCTGCAGTTACCAGTACTTTCAATCCCTGCATATCTTTCTCAAATGCAAGTTCTCTTAAAACATACTCAACCAATGTTTCTTCTGATGGAAGTTTTCCATCACCAGTATCGCCATTTGCAAGCATACCGCATACCGGATCTATAATCTCGTATCCATGCCGCTTCAGTTTTTCCAGATTTTCCTGCACAATTGAATTATGATACATATTATGATTCATTGCCGGTGCAACCAACATTTTGCAGGTACATGCCATCACTGTCGTAGTCAGCATATCATCCGCAATCCCATTTGCGATCTTTCCTATCACATTTGCAGTAGCAGGTGCAATAAGCACCAGATCTGCCTGCTTTGCCAACGCAACATGTTCCACTGAAAATTCAAAATTACGGTCAAAGGTATCGATCAGACATTTGTTTCCGGTCAGTGTTTCAAAAGTGATCGGCGTAATAAAATTTGTTGCGTTCTGTGTCATCAGCACATGCACATCAGCATGCAGCTTTACCAGTTTGCTGGCAAGAGAAGCGATCTTATAAGCTGCAATGCTTCCGGTTACGCCGAGAACGACTGTTTTTCCCTGCAGCATGTTCTCACCGCCTTATGCCAGTTCGCCGTGTTTTTCATAGTGGGAGATTTTTGCCACGGCGTTGTGCTCGTCCACCAGAACAACTTTCGGCTGCATGGTTTTGGCTTCTTCCGGTGTTACCTGAGCATAGGACATCAAAATCACCTTATCGCCGGTCTGTGCCTGCCGTGCAGCAGCACCGTTCAGGCAGATCACACCGCTGCCCCGTTCACCGGCAATGGTATATGTCAAAAAGCGGTTGCCATTTGCGATGTTGACTACCTGTACCGCTTCATATTCCAGAATGCCGGCAGCGTCCAGCAAATCTGCATCCACAGTGATGCTGCCCACATAATTCAGTTCTGCCTGTGTTACAGTAGCACGGTGAATCTTGCCTTTCAGCATGGTGATATTCATTCAGCGGTACCTCCTGCCTGCATCATGAAGTTGTCGATCAGACGTGTCTTTCCGATATAAACCGCAATTGCTGCCAGAAACGGTCTGTCCAGCTTCGGAATCTGCTGCATAGTCATCAGGTCAACAACTTTTACATAATCGATTTTTGCCAGCGGCTCGGCTTCGATGATCTTGGTCATTGCCTGTACCAGCTTTGCTGCATCAGTTTCTCCGGCTTCTGCCAGCTGCTTTCCGGCAAAAATGCTCTTGCTTAACACCAGTGCGGCTTTGCGTTCCGCAGGACTAAGGTAAGTGTTTCTGGAACTCTTTGCCAGGCCATCACTTTCCCGCACAATAGGGCAGCCGACGATTTCTACGTTCATATTCAAATCCAGCACCATACGGCGGATAACCGCCAGCTGCTGGGCATCTTTTTCGCCGAAATAGGCTTTGTCCGGCTGGACGATATGCAGCAGCTTGGACACAACGGTGCAGACACCGCGGAAGTGTACCGGACGGCTCAAGCCACAGAGCTCTTTGGTGAGAACGTCCATATCCACAAAGCTGCAAAAGCCCTTGGGATACATTTCTTCCGGTGTAGGGTGGAAGATCAGTGCGGCACCAGTACTCTCGCAGAGTGCAGCATCGTGTTCCAGATCCCGCGGATAGCTTTCCAGATCTTCGTTGGGTCCGAACTGGGTCGGATTGACAAAGACGCTGACCACAACACGGTCGTTCTGTGCACAGGCTTTCGCAATCAGGCTCTGATGCCCTTCGTGCAGGTAACCCATGGTAGGAACCAATCCGACGGTCAGTCCCTCTTTTCGCCAAGCCTTGACTTGTTCCCGTACTTCTGCAACTGTTTCTACGATTTTCATGCTTGTGCCTCCTGTTCCAGCTGTGCCATTACTTCGTCAGAAATAGCAAACGAATGTTCTTCTGTGGGAAAATTCCCCTCTTGTATTTCACTGCGGTACGACGCGAATGCTTCCTGCATCACTTTTCCGACTTCGGCAAATTTCCGGACAAACTTCGGACGGTAGTCCGTGAACATGCCCAGCATGTCCTGATATACCAGTACCTGTCCGTCGCAGCATGCTCCGGCACCAATGCCAATTGTGGGAATATGCAGTGTCTTGGTGACCAATGCAGCCAGCTTTGCCGGCACACACTCCATGACTAATGCAAAGGCTCCGGCTTCCTCTACCGCTTTGGCATCTTCCAGCAGCTGCCTTGCTGCATCAGCAGTTTTGCCCTGCACTTTGAATCCACCCAGCGTGTTGACAGACTGTGGCGTCATGCCCAGATGTGCTACTACCGGAATGGAAGCGTTGACAATGGCACGAATCTGTTCACATACCAGCTTGCCGCCCTCCAGCTTCACAGCACCGGCTCTGCCCTCTTTCATCAGCCTGCCGGCGTTGACAACTGCGTCATAGACAGAAGTCTGATAGGACAAAAACGGCATGTCTGCTACAACCATAGCATTCTCTACACCTCTGGAAACCGC
>OGNO01001375.1_pt1 | contig 11461 bp, 8 predicted proteins | sample 1573491 | NCBI WGS metagenome assembly OGNO01 (sample SAMEA2581900, study PRJEB24529) | metagenome | biome: Human gut stool | place: China | collected 2011
ACAGGCAGCTGAAAGCCTTTGTGAAAGATTACAGAGATACGTTAAATAATGATCTGGCAAAAATAGACCTGATAATAAATGCAATAAATGAAAATGACAGAAAACAGGGAGATTATATTAAAAATGGTATTGGACTATCAGATACAGCTGTGATACCATAAAACTAGGAGATGAAAATGGAAGGGTTTCAGATAAATTATACGGATCTCAGTGATCTGTTCTGGGAATATAAGCGAAAAATTGACAATCTAATTGAAAATATTGATAACTGCATAGAAAGAATCAATATGTTTACGGAAAATGCAGTATTTACAGGAAAAACCGGAGACGCAGTAAAGAGTTATCTTGGTGAAGCACATATAACAATCCTGTCAGGCATTAAAGTAACTGCACAGACACTGCTTGACAATATGGCAGCATACAAGGATGGATACCGTGCCATTGATAGCTCGACGAACTTCAAACTGGATGAAGAAGCAATACAGGAATTCAGGAAAAAACTGGCATCAAACTATGAGGATACTGATGAGTATACGGACAAAATAAGAAGTGCACTTTCAGAAGTATCGGACATATCTGATGTGGGCATGCCGGACAGTAACGGAGTATTTGATATCCATGAGCAGATGGACAGCGACCTTATAAAGCTTGTCTCAAATGTAAACAGCTACGAGAGGGAAAATGTGGTACGGCTTGAAAATTCAGTAGAGCTGCTTCTGGAAAATCTGCAGTCATGTCTTTCAAAAATAGGCCTTAGCCAGTGTGCGATTGAGAGCTATGAAACAGGCAGTTTTATCACAGGTAAAGATGCAGGTGCCCTGAACACGGGCATTAAAATATTTGGAGACCTGCATGAGAAGAATAAAGAAGCATACGATGAAATCTATGAGACAGAACAGAAGATAAAGGATGAAGCCGAAAAGAGAAAGACACAGGGAATCTGGAGGATAGTTGGAGGAGCAGTACTAATTGCGACGGGGGCAGCATGCATAGTGCTGACAGGAGGTGCCGCAACACCAGTAGTAGCTGACGTTGCAGTAGCAGTAGGAAGCGGAACAGCAGTATTCGGAGCTGCAGATGCCATAGAGGGCACTCAGGATATTTATTATGGAAGCACAGGTGACATTGACAGCACGGCAGTAAACGGCATAAAGGATGACCTGTTTCAGGGAAACGAGGATGCATATTATCTGACAGAAAATGCCTTTGCATTTGCATCATCAGCGATGATACCGATAGGGACAGCAAGTAAAGCAGGAGAACTGACATTCAGATCAGGGACTGTTATGCTTGGAAAAGAAGGTGTATCAACTCTGGCAGGATATGGAGCATCTAACCTGGTATATGATAAAACAAACAACCAAACACTTGGAATGATAGCCGGAATACTGGCATCGACGGGATCAGCGAAGGGACTTAATATGGCAGATGCAAAATTGGGCTGGTCAAACAAAGGTGTGAAAGGGAATGTTGTTGAGAGTGTAACAGGGGATATAGAGAGTGGTAAGGCTATAGGTACTGATGAATTAGTTGTAAGAGATACTAAATTTTTAGATGCAGATGAAAATATTGATTGGGAAAAGTGGGCACCAAATGGTGGGCGAGTACCAGGAACAATCAAGGAAAATCAAACTATTCCTGCAGGAACTATTATTGACAGATATGGAAGTCAATGGGGAAAATATACATCACCAGCAGGAGTACCATATGAACAAAGGGCACTTCCATATATTGAGAACCCAAATGCATATCATAAATATGAAGTATTAAAACCAATTGATAACGTTACAATATCTGAGATTGCACCTGCATTTGAACAAGTTGGGGGTGGAATACAGTATGAATTACCCAATAATATTAAAAAATTAAAAGAATTAGACTATATAAAGGAGATTAAATAAATGACTAGAGAGGTATTAGAAAAAAAATTAAAAATAGCTGGAATTCCAGATTATATTTATAATCTGACAGGACAAGGAAAAAATGATGAATGTTTATGCTTGGAAAAAATTCAGGATAAGTGGTCGGTTTATTATTTAGAAAGAGGTATTAAGACAACAAATGAAATTTTTGACTCTGAAAATGATGCGTGTCAATTTTTGTATGACCAATTGATGAATTAAAAAACATATTATTAGGGTTATACTCTGGAACCCCCAACAACCTATAGCCTCTGCATGTCTATTAATTATCCATCATGGCTGCCCAGAAGCAATTAAGAATCCATGATGTTAATTAATAGACACTAGCGAAATTTTGCCGAGCTGGGTATACGAACAAATATTGCAAAATGAATATGCTGATGTAACGCACTCCTAGCAACAGAATATTGCGAAAGCTTTGAAGCAAAAGCAAAAACCAATCCTCAGGGCACAAACAGCTCTGAGGGATTTTTTCGCAAAAAATGAAAAAAGTAGAGAAATTTTTCCGGTGTGACTGCTGTGTGACCACCATAGTGTATAATGTAATGTAGAAAGAAATAACAAAGAAAACGATATTAAATCGGGAATAAAATGTGAGGTGAAGAGTGATTAATGAGAAAACTGAATTTTTACCACTGGGAAGTATCGTGGTTATAAAAGGTGGCATTAGGAAGTATGTCGTAGTCGCGAGAGCGCTGAAGGTTAATGTGAATGGAAGATAGCAGTATTTTGACTACAGCGCATGTACATATCCGGAAGGAATGGCAGGCGACAGACTAATGTATTTCCAGCATAATGCTGTCGAGTCTTAAAGTCACGGTGTAGACACTGCTAGATAACATAACTCTGTATAAAGCAGGATACAAGGGATGATGATTACAAAATAAAATTGATGAATAAGTAATGCCTGCTGATTAAGAAGATATCTGTAATTTCTAAATTTTATGTTTGCATCGCTTATACCATAATCAGAACAAATGCACAGTGGTATATTATTTTTTTAATATTTAGAGTGACAAAACAATATATTTATAATAAAATGATATTGTCAAATTATTAATAAAAAGCATACGAAAGAGAGGAGTAAGTTATGCAGGACATTAGTATCATTGGAATTATTGTTGCAGTTGTTGTTCTTGTTATCCTGTTGTTTATGGCAATCGGATACGTGAAGGCACCGCCTGATATGGCGTATATCATTTCAGGTGTGAAGAAAAAGTCAAAGGTAGTTATCGGAAAGGCGAGCATACGTATTCCGTTTTTTGAGCGTCTTGATAAGCTGAATCTCAGACTGATACCTATCGATGTAAAGACGAGCAATGCAGTACCGACAGCAGATTATATCAATATCAACGTCGATGCTACGGTAAACGTAAAGATCAGTAATAATCCTGAAAAGCTACGCCTTGCGGCTGAGAATTTCCTTAACAAAAACACAGAGTATATCGCCGGTGTTGCCAGAGAGGTTCTCGAGGGTAATGTACGTGAGATTGTTGGAAAAATGAAGCTTGAAGAGATGGTCTCAGACCGTCAGAAGTTTGCCAATCTGGTAAAAGAGAATGCAGAGCCTGATCTTGCGGCAATGGGACTTGATATCATCAGCTTTAATGTGCAGAATTTTGTGGATGGCAACGAGGTAATAGAGAATCTTGGTATCGACAATATCGTAAAGATTAAAAAGGCCGCCGCCATCGCAAGGGCAGAGAGTGAGAGAGACATCAAGGTAGCTCAGGCTTCGGCTGACAAAGAGTCAAATGATGCAGCGGTTGCGGCACAGACAGAGATTGCCAAGAAACAGAATGAGCTCGCTATCAAGAAATCAGAGCTTCAGATGGAGGCTGATACAAAGAAGGCTATGGCGGATGCGGCTTACGACATTCAGAAGGAGGAGCAGCGTAAGACCATTGAGGTTGCCACAGCAAACGCTGATATCGCAAAGCAGGAGCGAGAGATTGAGTTAAAGCAGAAAGAGGTTGCAGTAACAGAGCAGTCTCTTGAGGCAGAGGTCAAGAAAAAGGCTGAAGCCAATAAATACGCAGCACAGCAGCAGGCAGAGGCACAGCTCTACCAGCGTCAGAAGGAAGCTGAGGCAAGACAGTTCGAGGCACAGCGTCAGGCGGAGGCACAGAAAGCAGAGGCAGAAGCCATGAGATATGCCAAGGAGCAGGAAGCTGCCGGTATCCGTGCAGTCGGAGAGGCAGAGGCATCAGCTATCCAGGCAAAGGGTATTGCAGAGGCTGAGGCTATGGAGAAAAAGGCAGAGGCATATGCCAAGTACAATAAGGCAGCCGTTGCAGAGATGATGATTAAGGTGCTGCCTGATATCGCAGCCAAGGTTGCAGAGCCACTTGGACAAATCGACAAGATTACTATTATCGGTGGCGGTGATGGCGAAAATGGTGTAGGCAAGGTTGCCGGAAATGTACCGGTTGTAATGGCAAAGGTATTTGAGAGTATGAAAGAGGCAACAGGTATTGATTTATCTGAGATTATCAACGCTGATTCATATGACGCAAAGGTAAATCGCAACGTAAATGTAACCGGACTTGATGGAGTAAATCTCGTTGTAAATGCGGATACGGACAAAAACGGTGAAAAGCCTGAAAATTAAATAGTGTTTTATTAATCCGCTATACGATAGGTGAGTATAGCGGATTTTTTAATATTTTCTCAGAAAAAAAGACTCTTAAAAAAGGACAGGTATTTGAAAATTAGTATATTATATGATATATTTTGTTGCATAAAAACAGGTTGCTTATACATGGTATATATATTGATGAAGGGGAAAAGCTATGAACGATAAAAGAAAGATAATAGCAATATTTATAATTGTTGCGATAGTAGCTGTACTGGCTGCAGTTGCCACATTTTTTGTGATTAAGTCAGCAAAAAACGAGGCTAAAGGCTCGTCACAGATGACGGAAACAGTCACAGAGGATAGTTCAGACAAGGACGACCCGCAGTATACGGGAGACAATGCAGGCTCAATGAGTGTGACATCTGATGATGGGGCTTCTGCGGATGAGACACAGATACTGTCTGCAAGCTCTGTTGCGGAAAACAGTAAGCTGACTTTCGGAATTGATGTATCTAAATATCAGGGCACCATAAAGTGGGACAAGGTTGCCGCAGGCGGAATCGATTTTGCGATGATACGTGTGGGCTACAGAACCCAGAAAACAGGCGAGATGTGTGTTGATACAAATGCCAGATACAACATGCAGGAGGCACAGAAAAACGGCATAAAGGTTGGAGTGTATTTCTTCTCATCAGCAGTAAATGAAACAGAAGCCATTGAGGAGGCAGACTGGGTAGCAGACTACATCTCAAAATATCAGATTACATATCCGGTGGCATTTGACTGCGAGGGCTTCACAGACTCAGCCAGCAGACAGTATGGCATGTCATCAGAGGCCCGCACCAAAGTAGCTGAGGCATTTTTGCAGGAAATATATAATAAAGGATATACACCTATGTTTTACGCTGCAATGAATGAGTTGTCGGCAAACAGCCAGTGGGATACTAAAACACTTGAGAGCAGATACAAAATATGGGTGTCACAATATCCGGATACAGCTTATCCACAAACACCACAGTCATCATATGAGGGTACACATGCTATGTGGCAGTATACCAACAAGGGAAAGGTGTCAGGGATTGATAAGCCGGTAGATTTGAATGTTGCATACTTTGGGTTTGATGAAACAGAGTCTGCAAAAAATGGAGATGCGGCTGACAATGCAACAGCTGACCCGGAAGCAAACATGAAGTTTTCGGATGTAAATGAGACTGTAACTGCCAAGGAGAGCGTCAATCTGAGGGATATTCCGAGTCAGGGCAATGACAGCACAATTAAGGCAACGCTGAATAACGGTGATACGGCAACAAGAACAGGTGTCAGTGACAGTGGCTGGTCACGTATCGAATATAATGGACAGACGTACTATGCCATTTCAAGCTACCTCACAACAGATATGAACTATGTAGTTCCCGGACAGGACGGAAGTGGCAGCGGAGACGGACTGAAGACAAAATTCAAGGATTGTAATGATACTGTCACTGCAAAGATAGAGGTTAATCTGCGTGCACTTCCAAGTGTCACAAATCCGGATGCTACAGTCATCGCAACGATAAAAAACGGGGAAACAGTCACCAGAACCGGAATCAATGAGGAGTTTGGCTGGTCACGCGTGGAATATAATGGACAGACACTTTATTGTGTGACAAGCTATCTGAGTGTGCAGTGATATAATGAACGCAGTGTTTTGGAGAATAAAGTCAAAAAAATAAAATGTTATTATGCTAAAATCACACATAAAGTAGAAAAAGTGAAAAAATGTCATGGATATAATGATAGAATTGTTTGAGATAGTGCGTTAAAATACAAAATAACGAAATACGTAAGTAAAGGGGCATTTTATGGAATATTCAGCAATTTTTCATGACATGGATAAAAGATTCTGCTATGCGATAGATAAGGATTTGTTTGTGATACGTGTGCAGGTAAAAAAGGATGATATGAAGGAGGTAATCCTTCACTATGAGGACAAGTATATACCAATGGAGCGCAAGGATACGCGAATGACTCTTCCTATGAAGAAGGTAGCCACTTCGCAGTTTCACGATTATTATGAAGCACAGCTTCAGATGCATCTGATATGTTTGAGATACTTTTTTGAATTTACGGACATGCAGGGTGAAAAGGTATATTACGGCAATTATGAGTTCGACAAGGAGTGCATCACAAACAGGGACAGAATGTTTGACTGTCCGCAGAATCTCAGAGAGGAAGAGATGTTTGAGGTGCCACAGTGGGCAGCCAACAAGGTAGTGTATCAGATTTTTCCGTCGCGCTTTGCAGCAACACAGCCGGTGGACAAAAAGCTGTGGTATAAGGCGCCGATTACGCCTATGGATGATCTGCATGGCAATCTCAGAGGTATCATAGAGCATCTGGATTATATTAAAGATTTGGGAATCGATGTGGTGTATCTGACACCAATCTTTAAATCAAATTCGTGCCATAAGTATGATACCATTGATTATTATCAGGTTGACCCATCATTTGGAACAACAGAGGATTTAAAGGAGCTCGTACAAAAATCTCATGAGCGTGGCATGAAGGTAGTGCTGGATGCGGTATACAATCACACAGGAAGAGAATTTTTTGCATTTCAGGATATACTTGAAAAGGGCGAAAAGTCAAAATATCTCGACTGGTATTTTATCGACGAGCTGCCGCCTAAGAGTGAATGGGGAGAGATTCCAAACTTCAAATGCTTCGGCTACTACGGTGGAATGCCAAAGCTTAATCTGAAAAATCCTGAGGTGGAGAAATACATCACTGATGTTGCCTGCTACTGGATTAAGGAATGTGATATTGACGGATGGAGACTGGATGTAGGAGACGAAATCAGTCATTTCTTCTGGAAGAATTTCAGAAAGGCAATCAAGGCTGTAAAGAAGGATATGCTGATAATTGGTGAGATATGGCACTACGCAGGCGACTTCCTCGAGGGAGATGAGTGGGATACTGTAATGAACTATCCATTCTACCTGAATCTGATAGACCTGCTTGCAGATGAAAAGATAAATGTCAGTCAGTTTGTACAGAATCTGGGATATCTGAAGGGACGCTTAAACAAAAAGTGCTATCCTCTGATGTGGAACCTGATTGACAGCCATGATACAGCAAGATTTCTACATCTGTGCAACGATAATAAGAAAAAACAGCATCTCGCAGCAGCCTTTCAGCTGTTACTGCCGGGAATGCCTATGGTTTACTATGGCGATGAGTATGCCATGCCGGGAGCAAACGATCCGGACTGCAGACGAGGCATGTACTGGGATGAGGAATACCAGGACAAGGAGATGTATAATTGGTATAAGAAGCTCATGCAGATTAGAAAAGCACATGCATGCATCGTAGAGGGCGAAATGATTGAGACAATCACAAATGACGATGATGATACGATTGTTATGATCAGAAAAAACGGCGAAGAGACAATCGCAATGCTTTTCAATTGCGGCAGCAGTGTAAAGGAATTTAATGAGTATGCCGAGAAATATAATCTGCTGACAGATAGCGCATTTGACGGAAAAGTAGACGGGCTTGACGCTGCCGTAATTGTGCTTTAAAAATTATATAGGAAAAATAGGTAAATCGCAGTAAAATAATTTTATATGAGTTTTTATGGACAGGAAATTGCAGGCAGCTGCTTTTTCCTGTCTTTTTGCATAAAATCAATTCTGTTGAGGTAAAATTGAGATTGACATTGTATTTTATGAGTATAAAATACAAGGAATCAGGTGATGTACAATGAAAAGGCATAAAATATGTAAAATTATTTTGGCTATACTGGCAGTTTTTTTATGTGTGGCTTTTTATGAGTTAATCGGAATCTGCATCACATATAAAAAACAGCCGGCAGTGTCTGATGCTACTATAAAGGAAACACAAAATATTATGAGTGTGGCGGGGAGAGAGAATACGGAAAGAGCAGTAATCATTGAGAAAAATTCGCAGGCTCTTTTAGAAAGAGTTAGATTAATCCAAAATGCAAAGGATGAAATAATCCTTTCTACATTTGCATTTAAATCAGACGAAAGCGGAAAATTGATTTTAGGAGCACTGTATGATGCGGCAGACAGAGGCGTACATGTCCGCATATTGGTAGATGGAATGGAGAGCTGGATTGATATGGAGGGTAATCCATATTTTTATGGATTATCTTCGCATGAGAATGTTGAGATTAAGCTGTACAATAAAGCAAATCCGCTTAAGCCATGGAAGACAATGGGAAGAATGCATGATAAATATCTGATTGCAGATGGTAAAATATATATTCTTGGCGGAAGAAACACATATAATTATTTTTTGGGTGATTTTCCGGGGCATAAAAATTTTGACCGGGATGTGTTAGTTGTCTGCGATGAGCCACAGAAAGATAATTCGGTCAATCAGCTTTGGAATTATTTTGAAACAATATGGGAACAGGAGGACTGTCGGTATTTTCATAACAGTAAAAAATTAGCTGACAGACAATCTGTAAAGAAAGCAGTTTTAGAGCTGCAGGAAGGGTATCAGCAATATTTTGAAGTTAATAAGGAAAAAATTTGTGATACAGATTATGCGGATGAAACCTTTGAAACAGAAAAGATTATCTTGTTATCAAACCCAATCCACACCGGAGCTAAGGAACCGGTGGTATGGTATCAGCTGGGAGAATTAATGAAAAATGCAAAGGAACGCGTAAAAATTCATACACCATATATTATTTGCAATGATATGATGTATAATACGTGGGAGGAAATTGCACAGAAGGTTCCGGACTTTTCTATTATGACAAATTCTGTTGCAAATAACGGAAATCCATTTGGAGCTGCTGATTATGCCAAAAACAGAAACAGAATTTTAGAAACAGGAATTGATATATGGGAATATGAAGGTGGTTATTCGTATCATGGAAAAAGTATTCTGATTGACGATGATCTGTCAGTAATAGGTTCATTCAATATGGACATGAGAAGTACTTATCTGGATACAGAGCTGATGCTTGTAATACGCAGTAAAGAGATTAATAAACAGCTGGAGGATGGCATGATGGAGTATGAGAGCGTGTCCAGACAGGTATTAGACGATGGAACATATTATGATCCGTATCATGTAAAGCCGATTGAATTAACAGAAAAACATAAAAGAAAGGTGTTTCTGGTACAGCATCTGCTTGGATGGGCAAGGGATTTGTTTTGATTAAAGGAGAATATAAAGCGTGTTTAAGATATTAATTGTAGAAGATGATAAGGAATTAAGTCTGTTATTCCAAAAGGTGCTTGAAAAGAGCGGATATCAGGTCAAAAGTGCGTCGGATGGAGCACAGGCACTGGAGGTATTGGACAGAGAGTATATTGATTTAATCATTTCCGATATAATGATGCCGGTTATGGATGGATATGAACTTGTGTCGGAGCTTCGTTCGGCGGGATATCAGATACCGGTGCTTATGATTACTGCAAAAAGCAGCTTCGATGATATGCGTCAGGGCTTTCTTTCGGGAAGTGACGACTATATGGTAAAACCCGTAAATGTCAATGAAATGGTTTTAAGGGTAGGAGCACTGCTTCGTCGTGCACAGATACTGAACGAACACAAAATTGTGATTGGCTCAACCGAGTTTGATTATGATGCAATGACAGTTGTGACCGGTGATGAAACTCTTGTCCTGCCAAAAAAGGAATTCCTGCTTTTATATAAGCTGGCAGCTTCACCGGGCAGGACATTTACGAAGCAGCAGCTAATGGATGAGGTATGGGGATATGAGACGGAGGCAGACCCACATACGATAGAGGTACATATAGGAAGAATCAGGGAGCGTTTTAAGGAAAATCCGGATTTCGAAATTGTAACTATGCGTGGTCTGGGATACAAGGTGGTGAAAAAATAATGGAACATAAAAAGAAAAAAGAATTGCGTATCCGCTCGTGTCTGACCGGTGCAATCTGGCTGGCACTTGCATTTTCTATGCTGATATCAGCCTTGTTGTTTGCGTTTTTGAATCATTTTTTGGATTTGCCCGGGAAAATACCGGGCCTTGGCTGGCTTTTGATTTTTAATACATTGATAGCAGGACTCATTACATCATTTATCAATGCAAGGCTCCTTGAGCCGATTACCAGGCTCGGTAAAGCAATGAAAGCAGTTTCACAGGGAGATTTTGAACAGCATCTGGAAACAAACAGCCGCATAGCCGAGATTGGAGAATCCTATCAGAGCTTTAATGTCATGACAAAAGAGCTTCGTGCAACAGAGATGCTGCAAATGGATTTTGTATCCAATGTTTCCCATGAGTTCAAGACTCCAATCAATGCAATTGAAGGCTATACAATGCTGCTCCAGGGAGATGAGCTGTCACAGGAGCAGGAGGGGTATGTAGAAAAAATCCTGTTTAATACTCAAAGGCTTTCAGGCCTTGTTGGAAATATTTTGTTGTTATCAAGGCTGGAAAATCAGAATATTCCAATGAAAAAAACCAAATATCGTCTGGATGAACAAATCCGTCAGGCATTTCTTTCGTTGGAAGACAAATGGACTGAAAAAGGAATTGGCTTTCAGGTGGAGATGGAGGAGGTCAGATATGTTGGAAATGAAGGGCTTTTTATGCATATCTGGATGAATCTTTTGGATAATGCAATCAAGTTTAGTCCCCAAAATGGGACAATCACCATGTTTCTAAGGCATGAAAATGATTCTGTGCAGTTTATTCTGGAAGATGAGGGACCGGGAATCGCGGATGATGCAAAAGCCAGAATATTTGATAAGTTTTATCAGGTGGATGGTTCCCATAAAGCCGAGGGAAACGGCCTTGGCCTGGCACTTGTGAAAAGAATTGTAGACATCGCCGGTGGAACAATTAAAGCTGAAAACCGGGAATACGGAGGATGCAGATTTGTAGTAGAACTGCCAATAAAGAATTATAATGAGTAGCTATTTAGAACATGATAGTTACAATAATAAAATAATAAGATAAAAGATAGGAGAA
>OGNO01001423.1_pt1 | contig 11164 bp, 10 predicted proteins | sample 1573491 | NCBI WGS metagenome assembly OGNO01 (sample SAMEA2581900, study PRJEB24529) | metagenome | biome: Human gut stool | place: China | collected 2011
AGCTGCCGCCGTAGATGGTCTTTTGTGCCACGATGTGGTCACCGGCCTGTGCCAGTGCCTGAATGGTGTAGGTGATGGCGGCTGCACCGGAAGCGGTAGCCAGTGCTGCCACGCCGCCCTCCAGCGCTGCGATGCGCTTTTCGAACACATCCTGCGTGGAGTTGGTCAGACGGCCGTAGATGTTGCCTGCATCGGCCAGACCGAAGCGGTCGGCGGCGTGCTGGCTGTTGCGGAACACATAAGACGTGGTCTGGTAGATGGGCACCGCACGGGCATCGGTGGCGGGGTCGGCCTGCTCCTGACCGACATGAAGCTGCAGGGTCTCAAATTTATATTCAGACATTGTTATTTACCTCTCTTTATATACCAAAAGTATTATTATTGTGTATAAAAAATCCCGATGCGTTTTCAAAGGCGCACCGGGCAGTGTGGTCTACCGGAGCTGCTGCTGTCACATTCGGGTGCACATTCGCACAGCCGAGGGCAACATACAGTACACATCCGATGCCGGTGCCCGGTTGGTATGCATTCGCCCACAGCGATAATTCGCGTGCAGCAGTTCTTTCCAGATCAGCTTCATCTTTGTGCCCTCCTTCCGGTAAAACTTTTCCATCCCTCTATGTACCACCCGCCGGAGAACCTCTGTTTCATTTCCCTACAAGACTGGTGGATTGGATGTTTGCATTATATCCCGTTCTACCTAGTTTGTCAATAGGTTAATTCCACTTTTTTCAAGGATGTATTTTTTTGCATGATAATTTTGCCCGTACTGCCACCGCCCGACAGTATTTTGTACAGCGACCCCTCTGAACAAAAAACGAAGCCCGGAACGTCTGCGGACGCTCCGGGCTTCGTTTTCTCATAAAATGGTCAGGCCTGCTTTGTCTCTTCCGTCCGGGTGGAAATGCCGAACAGTACAAAGCCGATGACAAACAGGATGGCAATGGAGCCCACACCCACGTTGGCGCTGCCGGTCAGCTGGCTGCCCACACTGACAATCATGGTGCCAAGGAAGGATGCACCCTTGCCGCAGATGTCGAACAGGCCAAAGTATTCGCCAGATTTTTCCTGCGGGATGATTTTGGCAAAGTGGCTGCGGCTCAGTGCCTGCACACCGCCCTGGAACATACCCACCACCACGGCCAGCACCCAGAACTGCCACTGACTCTTCAGGAAGAAGGCAAAGACGGCAATGCCGGTATAGGCCGCGATGCACACCGGGATCAGGGTCTTGGATTCATATTTCTGGCTCAGGCGGCCAAAGATCAGCGCCGAAGGGAAGGCCACGATCTGGGTGACCAGCAGCGCCAGCAGCAGACCGGTGGTGTCCAGCCCCAGTGCCGTGCCGTAGGCGGTGGCCATATCAATGATGGTATACACGCCGTCAATGTAGCAGAAGAACGCCAGCAAAAACCAGAACACCTGCTTGTCCTGCGGCAGATGCTTAAGGGTCTGCCCGATGCGCACAAAACTCTGGCGGATGGCGTGCTGCTTCACCTCCACATAGTTGATCTGGCGGTATTTTTTCAGCAGCGGCAGGGTGACCACCAGCCACCATACGGCGGTAATGACCAGCGCGATGGACAGCGCGGTCATCTGACTGAGCCCCACCGCACTGCTGCCCAGCACCAGCGCCAGACAGACCACAAAGGGCACGCAGCTGCCGATATAGCCCCACGCGTACCCGCGGGAGGACACCATGTCCATCCGCTCCGGGGTGGTCACATCGCCCAGCATGGAATCGTAGAACACCAGACTACCGGAGTAGCCGATCTTGGCAATGATAAAAATGACCAGAAAGGCCAGCCATGTGCCCGCCAGACCCATGGCACAGCAGCCGATGACGCCCACAAAAAGGCAGAGCATGAAGATGGGCTTTTTAAAGCCCTTGGTGTCGGCCAGCGTGCCCAGAATGGGACCCAGAATGGCGGTGACCAACGTAACGATGGAGCTTGCATAGCCCCAGTAGGCCAGATAGTCTACCTTGCTCACGCCGCCGGCCTCGGCCAGTGCATTGAAGAAGATGGGCACCAGCGTGGCGATCATCAGCACAAAGGCCGAGTTGCCCACATCGTATAGGATCCATGCCCGCTCCAGCGGTGTCACCTTGAATTTTTCAGTTTTCATCGTATTTCCCTTTTCCCCTTGCACCGCCGGGCGGTGCAGTTTTTAAAATTCCCCAAAGGTATGGTCGTAGGCAGCGTCCAGCGGCTCGTCCGTGTCCAGCTTTGCCACATACTCTAAGATCAGCCGCTTTGCCAGCGGCAGAGCCTTGGCGTACAGCGTATCCAGCTTGCGGTTGCTCTCGGTGCACTGCGGGTTCGGCTGCGGGTTTGCCACAAGGCCGTGCATCCCATCATACTTGCCCAGCACCTTCATGCCGGTTAGCACCACCCAGCGCTTGACCGGGTTCGAAGCCTGCAGCACCTTATGCACCAAGATCATCCCCTTCAGGGCTTCCAGCGCGGTCTGCTCCGAAATATCCTTGTAGAATGGCGCAATAACCCGGGCGTTCTCTGCGCTGGGGTGGATATGGCTGGCGGTAAAGAAGGTCAGCGGGTCATAGCCGTCCCGGCGCAGCAGCATATTGTCGAACTCGGTCTCGATCTCGCAGTGGGTCACACCGCTTTCCCGGGTAAACTGTTCCACAAAGGGGTGGCAGGTGCTGTCCAGTGCAAAATGGCACACATAGCCCAGCGCGTAGGCCAGCGCAGCCTCGCGGTCGGCTTCCTCATGCACCACCCGCCGTGCCCGGTCAAAGAACATTCTGCCTTGCTCGTCGTGCATGGCATTGCCCAGCGCGGCGACCGTGGTGGACTTTTCCGCATGGTAATAGAACAGCAGGTCCGGCCCGTGCAGGCCGATATCGTACAGCTCCCGGTGCGCCTCCAGCTTTTCCCGCAGCGGCGCGGGCAGATGGTCCAGCACATTTGCGCCAAAGCGGCGGTGTGCGTAGGTAGAGGGCATTTCTCATTCCTCCTTCTTGCAGTGCCAGCGCCCGCCGCCCTGTTCCGGCTGCACTGACCAAAAATTCTATCGTTTCCAGTATAGCAGAAAGTTTGCCGACCTTCTACCCTTTTGTGTCTGTTTTCTGTAAAAAGTTTTAATAATTTTGCTGTACCTCCCGCCAAATAAAAGAGGCTTCCGGAATGCCCGTAGACATTCCGGAAGCCTCTTTTCGATTATTTCAGGTTCACACGCTCTCATAGCCCTGCGGCATCTCGCTCTTGCGGTCGCGGGACATCAGGTTGCGCAGCGCGTCGCTGGCGCTCATGCCCTCCTTGACGATGGCGTTCACCGTCTGGGCAATGGGCATTTCCACATGGTACTTCTCAGCCAGCTCCATGGCGGCGGGCAGGGCGTTGATGCCCTCCACCACCATGCCGACCTCTTTCACGGCCTGCTCCGGGCTTTCGCCCTTGCCGATCAGGATACCGGCGCGGTTGTTGCGGCTGTGCATACTGGTGGCGGTGACGATCAGGTCGCCGATGCCGGCCAGACCCGCAAAGGTCTGGACATTGCAGCCCATGGCCACGCCCAGCCGGGCGATCTCGGCAATGCCGCGGGTGATCAGAGCGGCGCGGGCGTTATCGCCGTAGCCAAGGCCGGTGGAGATGCCAACGCCCAGCGCGATAACGTTCTTCATAGCACCGCTCAGTTCCACGCCCTTGATATCAGTGTTGGTGTACACGCGCATACAGGTGTTGCTGAACACCTCCTGCACCACCTCGGCAGCTTCCAGATCCGGGCTGGCGGAAACGATGGTGGTGGGCAGATCCAGCGCCACCTCCTCGGCGTGGGTGGGGCCGCTGAGCGCCACCAGACGCACCGCCCGGGGGCCGTTCTCGTGGCTCAGCTCATCGGCAAGGATCTCGGTCATGGTATATAAGGTATCGGGCTCAATGCCCTTTGCCACATCCACGATGATCTGGCCGGAGCGGATATAGGGCCGCGCCTTGGCCGCCGTGGCACGCACGAACACCGACGGCACTGCAAACAGCAGCACATCCTTGCCGGTGCACACTTCCTCTATGCTTTTGGTAAAACGCAGCTCCTGCGGGATGACCATTCCCGGCAGATTGGGGTGCACCCGGGTGGTGGAAAGGTTGTCCACCTCGGCTTCAATAGCCGACCACACCTGCACATCGTTACCGCTGACGGTCAGCATCCGTGCCAGAGCCATGCCCCAGGTGCCTGCACCCAGAACACCAATACTAAACTTTTTCACGTTTGTATCCTCCGTGTCTGCACCGGGCAAAGGGCAAGCCCCTGCCGGTGGATTTGCGCCGCGCCGGGCCGTTGCCCCGCGCCTGCGCACTACTATGACCATTGTACACGAAAGCGCCCACAGCGTCAAGCATCTGCCGCATTGCACAAATATTTAACAAGTTCATGCAATTTTTCGGTCACATCACACGTTTTATGCAAACCGTTTGCACTGCGGGGCATTTCATGCTATTATAGTATTCTGGTAGGTTTTGTAGGGATTGGTGATTCAGTCTCTTGACTTTGACCCTACTTTAAGGTATATACTGCCTTAGTCGGCAAAAGCTTTGCCGGCTTGTGCATTTTTTAGCTTTGAGGAAAAAACGATGTTTGAAGCACTTTTAACCAACCGCACGGTCAGTGTGCTGGTGGAGGCGCTGCCCCGCATCCTGACGGCAGGCCTGACCATGACCATTCCGCTGACCCTACTCTCCTTCTTTTTTGCCATGATCATCGCGGTGGCGGTGGCGCTGGTGCAGTACGCCAATGTGCCGGTGCTGCGGCAGATCGCCCGGTTCTATATCTGGGTCATCCGGGGCACGCCGCTGCTGGTGCAGCTGTTCATCATCTTTTACGGCCTGCCCAGCGTGGGCATCATGCTAAACGCCTTTCCGGCGGCGGTCATCGCCTTTGCCTTCAACGAGGGCGCCTACTGCGCCGAGACCATGCGCGGTGCGCTGGAAAGCGTGCCGCAGGGGCAGCTGGAAGCCGGGTACTGTGTGGGCATGAGCTGGTGGCAGATCATGCGCCGCATCGTGCTGCCGCAGGCGCTGCGCACTGCCGTGCCTGCGCTGTCCAACTCCCTCATCGGCATGATCAAGGACACCTCGCTGGCCTCCAACATCACAGTGGCAGAGCTGTTCATGGCTGGGCAGCGGGTAGCCGCCCGCACCTACATCTTCCTGCCCATCTACTGTGAGGTGGCTGTGGTGTATCTGCTGTTCTGTACCGTTATCACCAAGCTGCAGGCGCTGCTGGAACGTCAGCTCAACGCCCGCGGCTTCCAGTAAAAAGGGAGGGATGCACCTATGGCTATGCTTGAGATCCGCAATGTGCAAAAAACCTTCCGCACCTACGCAAAGCCCGGCCTTTTCCACCGCCCCGGTGCGCGGAAGGTCGCCAGCGAGCTGCCCGTGCTGCGCGGCGTAGACCTGACCGTGGAAAAGGGCGATGTGGTGGCCATTCTTGGGCCGTCCGGCTCCGGCAAGACCACCCTGCTGCGCTGCCTGAACTTTCTGGAGACTGCCGATGCCGGGCAGCTGGTGTTTGACGGCGAAAGCTTTGACCTTGCCCATGCCAGCCGCACCGACATTGCCCGGCTGCGCAAAAAGACGGCCTTTGTGTTCCAGAACTACAACCTGTTCCGCAACAAGACTGCCCTGCAGAATGTGACCGAGGGGCTCATCGTGGCGCGTAAGCTGCCCAAGGAGCAGGCGAATGAAATCGGCATGAAAATGCTGGCCAAGGTAGGCCTTGCCGACCGTGCCGACTACTACCCCCGCCAGCTTTCCGGCGGGCAGCAGCAGCGGGTGGCGATTGCCCGTGCCCTTGCCGCCGACCCGGAGATCATCTATTTTGATGAGCCCACCAGCGCCCTTGACCCGGAGCTGACCGGCGAGGTGCTCAGCGTGATGCGGCAGCTGGCTGAGGAAGGCATGACCATGCTGGTGGTCACCCACGAGATGGGCTTTGCCCGCAACGTGTCCTCCAAGACCGTATTCATGGAAAATGGCGTGGTGGTGGAGCAGGCACCCTCTCAGCAGTTTTTTGCATCCCCCAAGGAGGAGCGCACCCGGGCCTTCCTGCGCAGGATCGCCCACACGGAATAAAACCACTTCTCTTTTTGCATTTTTCACGACAGAAAGGATTTTTTACTTATGAAACGCAGAACCTTTATTTCTCTGATGGGTGTTATGGCCGCAGCCGGGGTGCTCAGTCTGACCGGCTGCTCTTCCAAGGACACCGCCGCCAGTACTGCCAGCTCCGCACCGCTGAACAAGCTGGACAGCATCCAGAAGAGCGGCAAGCTGGTGGTGGCGCTGGAGGGCGCATGGCAGCCGTGGAGCTACCACGATTCCTCTGACACGCTGGTGGGCTACGATGTGGAGGTCTCCCGCGCCATTGCCGAAAAGCTGGGCGTGGAGCCGGAGTATGTGGAGAGCGACTGGGACAGCCTGTTTGCCGGTCTGGACGCAGGCCGCTACGACATGGTGTGCAACGGCGTGGAAGTGACCGAGGAGCGCGCCAAGACCTACGCTTTTACCACCCCCTACGGCTACATCCACACTGCGCTGGCGGTGCGCAAGGATAACGAGGATATCCACAGCTTTGAGGACCTGAAGGGCAAGACCACCGCCAACAGTCTGGCTTCCACCTACATGGAGCTGGCCGAGAGCTACGGCGCTACCGTGCAGGGCATCGACACGCTGGAAGAGACCATCCAGCTGCTGACCGCAGGCCGCATTGATGCCACCCTGAACGCGGACGTTTCCTTCTACGACTACATGAATGTCCACCCGGACGCAGACTTCAAGCTGGTGGCACAGACCGCCGAAGCCTCTCATGTGGCCATCCCGGTGCTCAAGAGCGAGGACACCGCCTATCTGGACGCGCTGAACACCGCCATTGAGGAGCTGCGCGCCGACGGCACCTTAAAGACCCTGAGTGAAAAGTACTTCGGACAGGATATCTCTTCTGAAAACTAAGCTTTACATACATCCCTGCACCGCTGTGGAAAACCCGCAGCGGTGTTTTTTTGCGTTCGTCTATTGACTTATGCAATATTATATGATATATAATATTATAGAAACACACCATATCGAAAGGAGGCTGTTCCCACATGAGTTTTCCCATCAGTGCCGCGCTGCTGGATGCCATTGTGCTGTCCGTGGTGGCGCAGGAGCCGGAAGGTACCTACGGCTACAAGATCACCCAACAGGTCACCCACACGCTGGAACTAAGCGAATCCACCCTGTACCCGGTGCTGCGCCGGCTGCAGAAAGACCAGCTGCTCACGGTCTACGATGCGCCCTTCAATGGCCGCAACCGCCGCTATTATCAAATCACCTCCGCCGGGCGGGCGCAGCTTGCCGCCTACGCGCAGGAGTGGAGCCGCTACCGTTCTTCCATTGACACATTTTTCAGAGAGGTGGAATGATCTATGACCCGTACTGCATTTCTTGCTGCGCTGGAGCAGCTTCTGGCTCCCTTGCCGGAGGCCGAGCGCAAGGACGCTTTGAGTTATTACGAAGATTATCTGGATGCCGCCGGGCCGGAGAACGAAGCCCGCGCCATTGCAGAGTTAGGCAGCCCGGAGGAGGTCGCCCGCAAGATTCTGGACGAGCAAAGCCCGCAAGGCGTCTCTGCCGCCCCGGCATCCCCTGCCCCGCGTTCCCGCTGGCGCATGGTGCTGGGCGGCGGGCTGGCGGTGCTGGTGCTGGCCTGCTTTTTCTTCCAGCACTCTAAAGCCACCCCTGTGCAGCCGGTCGAGCCTGCGTCCCCGGCAGCAGACAGCAGCTCTGTCCCGGAGGAGGCCAGCAGCAGCTACCTCGCTGTCCTAGCCGATACCGTCCCCCTCACCATCCCCGCCGATGACCTTGGGGAAAGCACCCTGCAGATCCCGCTGGAAAAGCTGAACCAAGAGCTGAAGCTCAGCCTGAACTACGGCTCTGTGACCTTTGTCACCGACCCGTCCCTTACCTCGGACAAATACGCCACCTTCCAGTTCGACAACTTCCCCCATTCACCCGTTCTGCGCACCACCGGCGGGGATGGCCGCACTACCCTGACCTTTGAAATGCCGGAAAACTGGCAGGTAGCCGAGGATGCCCCGGAGGCCATGCTCACCGTCACCATCCCGGCAGACGCCCTCGCCCGGCTGATCATCAGCTTGGAGACCGGCGATGTCCGCCTTGCGCCCATGCAGCTGAAAACGCTGACTGTTGCGCTGAACAATGGCGGTCTGCGTGCCGAAAACCTGACCGTGACCCGCGACCTGCTGGTCGAGCTGCCTGTTGGCGGGTGCAATATCGATCACCTTTCCATTGCGGAATACGCCAGTATCGCTGCAACCCGCTGCATCCGTCTGCATCTGGATGGCGACCCCGCCGACTACACGACCGACGCCCGCACGGATAACGTTGTACGCATCGGCAATAAGGAATATGATAAACGCTATACCTCTTCCGGTTCCAACGGGATCCTGAATCTTTACGCCAAAGGGCTGATTTATCTAAACGTTGACGAATAACGCCCCGCATAACAGAAAACGCCCCTCTTCCATGGCTTTGCGCCAGAGAAGAGGGGCGTTTTTGTGTTTATGCCTGATGAAAATACTCGTAGATGGTCTGCGCCAGCTGTTTGCCCACGCCGGGGGTGTTTTCCAGCTGGTCGGGGGTGGCGTCCTTCACCGCGCCCACGCTCTTGAACTGCGTCAGCAGGGCTTTGGCTGTTTTAGGGCCTACGCCCGGCACCTCGGTCAGGGTGGAGGAGTAGCTTTTTTGCTTCATCTGCTGCTTGCGGTAGGCATTGGCAAAGCGGTGGGTCTCGTCCTGAATGGCCGTGATGAAGGTAAAGGTGCCCCGGTTCATGTTGATGGCAATTTCCCGGCCGTCGCTGTCCACAATGGCGCGGGTGCGGTGGTGGTCATCCTTCACCATGCCGTAGAGCGGCACATCCGCAAGGGCAGTCCCGGCCAGTGCTTCTTTTGCCGCGCTCACCTGCCCCCTGCCGCCGTCCATCAAAAGCAGATCCGGCTTCTGCCCGAACCAGTTGCTGCAGGGTTCTCCCTTTTTTGCAAGCTCTGCGTACTTTTCGTACTCTGCCGCCCGCCGGGAGACAGTCTCTGCCAGTGATGCATAGTCGTCAGTGCCCGCAACGGTCTTCATTTTGAATCTGCGGTAGCCCGCCTTATAGGGTTTGCCGTCCCTGAAGGTGACCATGCCGCAGACGCTGGAGCCATCGCCCCAGTTGGAGATATCGTAGCTCTCAATGGCCCGGGGCGGCTTTGCAAGGCCCAGCACCTGCGCCAGCTCGTCCAGCAGCTTTTCCTCCCGGGCATAGCGGCCGCTCTCCCGCGCCAGACGCTCCACCGCGTTGGTGTGGGCCATTTCCACCAGATGGGCCTTATCGCCGCGCTGGGGCACATACAGCTGCACCTCACTGCCGCGCTTTTCGTTCAGCGCCTGCTGCAAAGCGTCGCTGTCCGGCGGCAGCTCGTCCACCGCAATGATCTTGGGGATCTGTTCGTCATCCAGATAATACCGGGGCAGAAATTCCTCCCGCACGGCGGCAATGTCCGAGGTATCGTGGAACAAAAACTCCCGCTTATCGGTCAGCCGTCCGTCCCGGAAGCGCAGCACCGCCGCACACACGCTGTCCGGCGTGCCTGCCAGCGCCACCACATCCATCTCCACATCCGGGTCCACAATGACCTTCTGCCCGGCGCTCACCTTGGTGATGGCTGCGATCTGGTCCCGCAGCAGGGCCGCCGTCTCAAATTCCAGCCGGTCCGAGGCCTCCTGCATCCGCTCATTAAGGATCTTCAGGATGTCCTTTTTGCCATAGCGGATCAGGTGCACAGCGCTCTTGACGGCCTGATTGTAGTTTTCGCAGCTGATCCTGCCGCTGCACACTGCCATGCACTTGCCGATGTGTGCATTCAGGCAGGGCCGTCCTTTGCCGATCTCCTGCGGGAAGCGCTTATTGCAGCGCGGCAGCAGAAAGGCATCCATGGCCGTTTCTGCCATCTGCCGGGCCGCAAAGCTGGAGGTATAGGGGCCGATATACTCGGCATCGTCCTCCTCCTTTTGCAGCACGAAAGAGAGCCGGGGCCATGGCTCCTTTGTCACCTTGATATAGCTGTAGCCTTTATCGTCCTTCAGCAGGATGTTGTACTTCGGCGTGTGGGCCTTGATCTGGCTGGCTTCCAGCACCAGCGCTTCAAACTCGCTCTGACAGACGATCACGTCAAAGGCATAGGCATGGGCGATCATCTGGCTGACCTTGTTGTCGTGGGGCACGCCCTCGCGGAAATACTGGCTCACCCGGATGCGCAGGATGGCCTTGATGACGCGGTCCAGGTCGAGGTAAAAGCGCTGGCCGCAAAGTGGGATGTTGAGCCGAAGAATGGTTCGATCGCTTCCTATGATAAATCGACCGAAAAATTTACATTCGCGGGCGCCCAGACCGGAAAGAAGATCGATCAGGAAAAACTTGCCTCCGATATCACGGCGGCGATGAAAGCGGGAGAGTACGACAAGACGATCACGGCGACGGCGAACGAGGTACAGCCGGAGATCACGGAAGCTCAGGCCCGCGACAATTTCAAAAAGATCGGAACATATACGACGACGACAACGACAAATAAGGACAGAAACGAAAATATCCGTCTCGCCTGCGCGGCGATCAACGGCACGATCCTTCAGCCGGGAGGAGAATTCTCCTTTAATAAGATGACAGGCAACCGTACCACAGAAAAAGGATACAAACCAGCGGGTGCGTACTCCAACGGCGTTGTGGTTCAGGAGCCGGGCGGCGGTGTCTGCCAGGTATCTTCGACGATGTACCGTGTGGCATTCCAGTCCGGTATGCAGATCACGTTCCGAAGATCCCATACCTTTGAGCCGAACTACTTAACTCCGGGACAGGATGCGGCGATCAGCTGGGATATCCCGGATTTCCGTTTTATCAATACCTCAAAGGCGGCGATCGGGATCCGTGCGAATTACAGCAACCGGAAGATGACAGTTTCCTTCTACGGAGTTCCGGTCCTCGAAGAGGGAATTACATGGAGTCTGGAGTCTGAGAAGACGGATGAGCTTCCGCCGCCGGAGCCGACGTATGTGGAAGATCCGACTCTGGATCCTGGAACGGAAGTGACCCAGAAGGCGGGAACAAA
>OGNO01001425.1_pt1 | contig 11159 bp, 6 predicted proteins | sample 1573491 | NCBI WGS metagenome assembly OGNO01 (sample SAMEA2581900, study PRJEB24529) | metagenome | biome: Human gut stool | place: China | collected 2011
ACCTGTTTTTTCTGCATATTCATCAAATTACGGCGTGAAACCATTCCGGCATAATTACCGTTTTCATTTAAGATTGGGAAATCACGGTGTCTGATTTTTGACATCGTCTCCCGCACTTCATCGACATAGTCTTCAATTCCGAATGTGATGATATTTTTCTGTGTCATAAACTGTTTGATCGGCATACTCTGATTAATAAGACGTGCCACAGAAAAAGTATCAAACGGTGTCGTAATAATGATGCAGTCATGTTTTTCTGCCAAAGTGCGCACGTCCTCGCCGACTTCGATTCCTCCACCGATGATCAGACAGCTTGCATTTGACTCGATTGCCTGCTTCTGCGCCTCTTCCCGGTCACCTAAGATTACCATATCATCATCCTCGATATAGTCTGCCATATATTCCGGATTTGAAGTAGCTACCACTACCTTTCCCTTTACAAAATAGGCATGTTCATTTCCTACAATAATCGTTCCATCTAATGTTGCGGCAATATTTTTATACTGTGTTCGTGCCTGGGATAACACATGATTATCAAAAACGTCCATGTAAGACGTTGCAATATCCTTCGTAACAATGATTCCTTCGAGTTTTCCAAACTGATTGGTTACCGGAAGTGTTACAACCTCTAATTTTTTCATGGTCTCCCATGCACGTCTTAAGGAAATCTGGCTGCTTACGCCTGCCGTTCTTCTGAAATTGATATCCTTAATCTGTGTTCCCGCATAGGTGACTAACTCCGGCTCCTGTGCTCCAAAATAATCCAGCACATAATGTGTCTCCGCATTTACTGCTCCGGCACGTTTTGCCACATAGGTTTTATCGTTTTCTGTCTGATTTTTTAAATATGCATAAGAGAGAGCTGCACAAATAGAATCCGTATCCGGATTTTTGTGCCCTACAACCCAAACTTTTCTCTTTTCTGCGCTCATGAAATTCCTCTCTTTACCTAAAAATTAGCAGCTATTATATAGATTGCTGCAAAATTCACTTTTCTTATTTTAAAAAAGAAAGAAACAGACGCTGGCAATGCCGGCGTCATGTTGTATACCATTAAAAGTGAAATACTCCCATAGAGTATAAAATAAAAATAATCAATACTACAAAATTTAAGATTGAAAACCAGGACAACAGCTTCACATAACCTTTGACAGAGTCCACACCACCCTCCATCTCATCCATTTTTTCAATTTTAGAATCAAACTCATTGAACAGATCCTGTATGTTACGATAACATTTGACATTTTCCGTGTGTACTTTTTCAGAAAGATCCGTCTTAATAGACTCTAACTGTGACGTTGCATTCTCTAACAGTTCTTTGACCTCCGCAATCTGTCCCTCGCTGAGCTTCTTATTTGCAATCGCCTGTTCCTCTAAGAACTGTTTGTTCGCAGCGATCTGTTCTTCATTTAATTTCCGGTTAGAAGCTGTCTGTTCCTCATTCATCCTGCGATTTAAGGCAATCTGTTCCTCACTGGTCTTTCGGATATCAGCCACCTGTCCGCTAAGACCTGCCTCAATCTCAGCCATTTTCGTCGTCACTTTATCCGCAAGCGCATCTACCTTTCTTCCAAACTCAGTAACGATCTTGTCCGCCTCTTCCTGACGTTCTGTTAAAATATGTTCTAACTCCTGTGCTTTGCCGGCTCTCTCATCCACAAGTGACTGCAGTTCCGCTGCCTTGCTCTCCTTTGCCTCTAAAAGCACCTGAAGCTGTTTTGCTTTCTCGCGAAACTCATCGATCTGATTGATCAGTAAATCTTCATTTTCCACGTCCTTTTGTGTCCTTTCCTGTTCCTGCGTGTGCATCTGTCCACTCTCTTCCGGCTTATTCCGGTTCAAAAGTCGTACATTCTGCGGCACCATCCGCTTTTTCCGGGGTTGAAGCTGTCTGAATACCATCTGCCATAAACCAGCCATCTGTGTTCACTTCTTCCCCCTTTCTGATTTTTTTCGCAATATATCATGGTTATTCTATCATTATCATTTTTCTTTGTAAACAATAAATTATTTTCCATTATGTTAAACATGTGGACTGTGAAACTTTATATTTTCATTAAGGATCGCATAGATGACAAAGAAGCGATTCCAACTGGAACCGCCTCTGTCAAAAAAGGGATTATTTTTTCTTAAATATGATTTCATTTCACAAATATTATGTTTTTGATTATCTACATAATTTTTTGAACTCATCAGCTACGAACTGGACTTTTGTTCCAATGACAACCTGAACAGCTGTTTTACTTGGTCTGATAACACCAGCAGCCCCTGCTGATTTGATTTTCTTCTCATCTACTAAAGAACTGTCTTTTACTTCAAGCCGAAGTCTTGTAATACAGTTATCAATACTTTTAATATTTGCTGCACCACCAACGCCTTCTAAAATTGCTGCCGCTACAGTTGTATAATCACTGCTCCCAAGGTCGACATTTTTCTCTGCTTCCACATCATCGTCTTCTCTACCAGGAGTTTTCAGATCAAACTTTGTGATAGCGAAACGGAATACAACATAAAATACAATAAATGCTGCAATACCAAGTGGAATGATCATCCAGGTATTCTTCGCTGCCGGAAGGGTTGCAGAGAAAAGAAGGTCTGTTGCTCCAGCAGAGAAACTAAAACCTGCTCTAAATCCAACTAATACCGTGATCACTGTGAAGATACCATATAATAATGCGTATACAACATAAAGTGCCGGTGCAAGGAACATGAACCCAAACTCAAATGGCTCTGTAACACCACAGACAAATGCACAGACAGCTGCGGAGGCAACCAGACCGATTGCAACTTTCTTCTTATTACTCTTAGCCGTCTGAATCATAGCAAGAGCTGCACCCGGAACACCGAACATCATACATGGGAAGAATCCAGACATATACATACCTAAATCCCATGTTACATCTGCAGACGTCTCGCCTGCCCAGAAATGTTGTAAATCCCCAAGTCCGATTGTATCGAACCAGAATACATTGTTAAGTGCATGATGTAATCCGGTTGGAATCAGCAATCTGTTTAAGAACGCATAAATACCTGCACCAACAGGACCAAATCCAACAATTCCTTCACCGATTGAAACTAATGCTCCAAATAATAAAGGCCAGATGAATAATAAGATTGCGGATACAATGATAGAAACAACACCTGAAACGATTGCTACACAACGCTTACCACTGAAGAATGATAACCAGTCAGGTAATTTTGTACCTTTGAATTTGTTGTAGCATGTTGCACCGATGATACCGGCAAGGATACCGATAAATGGGTTTGCAATCTTACTGAATGCAAGCACTTTTGTCTCATTCTCTGCAATTACCGGCATTAACGTTGTAACAACCCCTGTAGAAAGAAGGTTTGTCATCATTAACCATGATGCCAAAGCTGCAAGAGCTGCTGTACCATCATTATCATCTGCCATACCAACGCCGACACCGATAACAAAAAGAATTGCCATGTTATCGATCAAAGCTCCTCCTGCTTTTACAAGGAAGAAACCGATCATCTGAACGATACCGGAAACATCGCCCCCCTGCATGGTAGATGGACATAGTGCATATCCAATACCCATTAAGATACCACAGATTGGAAGACACGCTACAGGAAGCATTAATGCTTTTCCCAATTTCTGTAAATACTTCATCATAATAAAAGCTCCTCCTTTTTTTTATCCCTTTTCGTTTTATTTTATGCCGTTATAAGTACGGCTAAAATACATTTTAATCTCCATTCTTGCGTGTGAAAAATCTTATTTTTCACACTAACAACTGTATATTGCGCTTTATTTATTTAGAATCAATACTGTGTCGCCAGGTTCTACTTCCTGATCTGTCACTGTTTCCACTGTCTGATAATCTGATGTATTGCACACAACCACAGGCGTGATCACGTCATAACCGGCTTTTTTTACTGCATCAAGATCAGCCTCTATCAACAGTTCTCCCTTTTTCACAGAATCACCATTGCCTTTATATGCAGTAAAATGTTCTCCCTTTAATGCAACCGTATCAAGTCCTATGTGTATGAGCAGTTCTACACCTTCTGAAGTCGTCATACTTACTGCATGCATCGTATCAAATAACATCTCAATCGTACCATCGGCCGGTGCATATATCCTGCCTTCCGCAGGAATAATTGCAACACCTTTTCCTAAAATCTCCTCTCCAAAAGTTGGATCACTTACATTACTGATCGCAACCGTTTTTCCTTTTACTGGTGAACCTATCTCAATCCCTTTTTCTTTTTTCTTAAAAAAATCAAACATTTCCACACCTCTTTTCTGCTGTATTATTGTCAGGTTTATCCTGCCATACACACACGTTTTATATGTATCGCCAGAAACATGATTTCCTCGCTGGCAATTCCGCTGCCATATTCCTTTTCAATATATTCAGCAATATGTTTACTGCATTCATATTCCTTCGGATACTTATTTTCCATCATCCTTGCAAATTCAATCTCCTCATCTTTCAACAATTCATGCCGGTAAAGGCGCTGTACCAAAAACTTAAGATGAGTGATAAATCTCTCATAATGCAGAGATTCCTCATCAAACTCAATTCCCATTTCCAGCCTGACCAGTTCTAAAATCTTCTGAATCATATTCGTCATTTCAAATGTATCATTGATCGTCGTGTTGTATTCTGCATTCACAAAATGCAGGGCTATAAATCCTGCTTCATCTTCCGTAAACTCTGTACCCAGCTTCTCATTCAAAAGATCAACTGCATATTTTCCCATCAGATATTCCTGATGGTAAAACTTCTTAGTCTCCCAAAGTAATGCATTCTTCAATTGAATCCCCTGCGACTGTCTCTGGATTGCAAAATTAATATGATCTGTCAAAGTGATGTATATATTCTGATTCAGTTGTACATTCAGATTCTTTATTGCGTAGGATATAATATCACTGGTAAGCTGCATGTGCTCTAATGGAATATTTTCTAAAAGTTCCTGAAACTGTCTGGAAAGATTCTCATTCTCAATACGAAAAACCTTCTCGATTTTGCTTTCATCAATCAGTTCTCCCGTATGCGCCTTAAACCCGATTCCCTTACCCATGATAACAATTTCCTGCTGATTCACATCATATGCTGATATTACATTGTTATTAATCACTTTCTGGATAACCATATTCCACTCCGTTTTTGTCCCTAAAAATTTAAAAAAACCAAATTTTACAAAATCTAAGCCAGATATGTAAAATTTGGTTTTGCCTGCTTACCAGTAACAATCCAATGTGCTCTGTTTCTATCTAAATAAATTGTAGCATTCATTGTTTATTATGTCAAGTTTTATTCTTATTATTTTTGTTTTTTTGTTAATATCCACCATACTTTTTTTCAAAAACCTGTACACAATAACTAATTATCTCACAAATTTGTTTCAAAGAAAGATTTTAATGCATCATATGCCGCATCTTCGTCAGCACCTTCCACTGTTATAGTCACAGTCTGGTCTTTTTTTACTCCCATACTCATAACTGCCATCAGACGGGTTGCATCAATTACTTTTCCGTCTTTTTCGAGAGTTACTTTACTTTTAAAATTTTTAACCTCTTTTACGAGCATTCCCGCCGGTCTTGCATGAATACCCAACTCGTCCTTTACTGTGTAACTGAATGATTTCATTTTAATTTCCTCCTATGCTTAGATTATGCATTTATTATTTTATTTCTTACAGGCAGCACCATTGCAGGTGATACCGATAATTCATCAATACCCATTTTCACAAATGTTTCTGTCAAAGTCAGGTCTGCTCCAAGTTCTCCGCAAATTCCTGCCCAGATTCCTTCTTCATGGGCACTGTCAATAACCATCTGGATCATTTTGAGTACTGCCGGATGATGTGAATCATAGAAACGGTCAAGTTTTGCATTCTGCCTGTCAATAGCAAGCGTATACTGTGTCAGGTCATTGGTTCCAATACTAAAGAAATCCACCTCTTTTGCTAGATCATCTGCGATCATAACTGCTGCAGGAGTCTCGATCATAACTCCAAATTCAACTTCTTTATATGGCAATCCCTCTGTTGACAATTCCGTTTTCACTTCCTCCATGATTTCTTTTACTTTTTTCACTTCCCATACAGATGCGATCATAGGAACCATAATGGAAATATTGCCAAACATGCTTGCACGCAGCAACGCTCTTAACTGTGTTTTAAAAATTTCCGGCCGGTTCAGGCAGATTCTTACTGCACGATATCCCAATGCCGGATTATCCTCACGATCAAGCCCAAAATAATCTATCTTCTTGTCTGCTCCGATATCTAATGTGCGGATGATCACCTTTTTTCCAGCCATCACTTCTGCAACCGTTTTATAGGCCTGGAACTGTTCTTCCTCTGTTGGGAAATGATCACTCTGCAAATATAAAAACTCACTTCTGAAAAGTCCGATTCCGGCTGCATCATTCTGTAAAACAGCTCCTAAATCTTTTACCTCACCAATATTAGCATAGAGTTTGATCTCTTTTCCATCTTTTGTAACAGTCGGTTTTCCCTTTAACTGCTGTAATAATTCCTGACGTTTCTTCTCATTCTGCTGTTTTTTCTCGTATTCTTTTAATATTTCTTCCTCTGGATCAAGGATCAAAATACCCTTAAATCCATCTATAATTGCATACTTTCCATTCACTCCTTTTGGAATTGCCGCTGATACCAATGCCGGAATATTCATCGTTCTGGCAAGAATGGCTGTATGAGAATTTGTAGAACCTTGTCTTGTCACAAATGCAAGCACTCTCTCACGTTCTAACTGAATTGTCTCGCTTGGAGCAAGGTCGTCCGCTGCTATAATATATTTTTCTTCATCGTCCGCATGCACAGTTTCTTCTTTCCGGGATAAAATACGGATCACACGTTCAGAAATATCTTTTACATCTGCTGCACGTTCTTTCATATAATCGTCATCCATATCCGCAAACATCCTTGCAAAATTATCTCCCGTCGTCGCTACAGCAAATTCTGCGTTCACAGACTGCGCTACTATGATATTACGAATAGAATCCAGATAATCTTCATCCTCTAACATCATCTGATGTACTTCAAAAATTGCTGCATTTGCTTCACCAACTTCTTTGACTGCCTTGTCATAAAGTGCCTTTAATTCTTCTGTTGCCTGATCTTTGGCTGCTCTAAAACGTGAAATTTCTGCCTGTGTGTCATCAATTTTCACACGTCTTACCACATTGTTTTCTTTAAAAACTTCTTTGATTTTTCCAATCGCAATTCCTCCGAATGCAATCTTTCCATTAATTTGCTGCATTTGTTTCCCCCCTCTAAACAACAAGTCACATTGCTCCACAGCATCTGCATTCAAAATCAAAAAAACCGAAAAAGCACACGCAATCATAAGCGTCTTACTTTTTCGGTTTAGTACATTTGCATGTGAACTACCCTCAATATATATTTTTATTATACGTTTTTACCCTGTTTTTGTCAATACACAATTTCGCATTATGCTAATTATATACTTTGTATACAATTATGATATAATTTTCGACATATTTTCACAGATATATCTTATTCTTATTGGAATGCCTGCTATCTGTTCCATGCTCCAGTTATAATCCTGTATTCAAAAGTTTATCTTATCACCAGCTTCTGACTTACAAAAAAGCCCGAAAAAGCTTATACCTTTCCGGGCTTTGGAAATTTACATCAATTCAGACAAGATCTGCAGCTTATTTGTAAAGCTCAACCAGTCTCTGTAAGTGCTCATAACGAGCCTTTGCAGCTTCCTCAGATGCAGCAAAGAGTTTCTGTGCTCTCTCTGGGAAAGATCTTGTCAGACGGCTGTAACGTGTTTCGTTGTTCAGGAAATCCTGGTAAGAACCATCGCCTGGCTTAGATGTCAGAGTGAATGGGTTCTTTCCTTCTGCTTTCAGTGCAGGATTGAAGGAGAATAAGTTCCAGTAACCAGCAGCTACTGCTTTCTTCATCTCATCCTGGCAGTGGTTCATTCCACCTTTTACACCGTGTAACTCACATGGAGCATAACCGATGATTAAGGACGGTCCGTTGTAAGCTTCTGCCTCTGCTAAAACTTTAACAGCCTGAGCCATGTTTGCACCAAGAGCGATCTGTGCTACGTATACATAACCATAGCTCATAGCGATCTCTGCAAGACTCTTCTTGCCGATGTCTTTACCAGCAGCAGCGAACTGACAAACTTCACCGATGTTGGAAGCTTTAGAAGCCTGACCACCTGTATTGGAGTACATCTCAGTATCGAATACCATAACGTTTACGTTATGTCCGGAAGCAAGAACATGGTCTAATCCACCGAATCCGATATCATATGCCCAGCCATCACCACCGAAGATCCATACGGACTTCTTAGCGAGGTAATCTTTCTTATCAAGAGCTGCCTTAGCGTCTGGGCATCCAGCTGCTGCAGCTTTCTCTAACTCTGCTACAAGAACTTCTGTTGCAGGTGTATTTGCTTTTGTATCGTTCTTTGTCTCAACAAATTTATCAAATGCAGCCTTTAACTCAGCGCTTGCTTTGTCAGAAGCAGCACATTTCTCAGCGCTTGCGATAGCCTGATCACGTAATACTTCCTGACCGATCTGCATACCTAAACCATGCTCAGCGTTATCCTCGAATAAGGAGTTAGCCCAGGCCGGTCCTTTTTTGCTGTCTTTGTTTACTGTATATGGTGATGTAGCAGCCGGACCACCCCAGATAGAGGAACATCCTGTTGCGTTGGAGATATACATATGCTCACCAAATAACTGAGTAATCAAACGAGCGTATGATGTCTCTGCACATCCTGCACAAGAACCTGAGAACTCAAGTAATGGCTGGTTGAACTGAGAACCTTTTACAGTGTTGTCTGCCGGCATACCAGGTTTCTTGCTTACGTTAGCAACTAAGTAATCGAATACTGGCTGCTCGTCTGCCTGAGATTCCTGTGGAACCATCTCGATAGCGCCAACCGGACATACTGTGATACACTCGCCGCATCCCATACAGTCTAATGGAGATACACTCATTGTGTATTTGTACTCGCCTGCCTTTGGTTTTGTATCAGCAACTTTGATGTTAGAAGGAGCTGCTTTTACTTCATCCTCACTTAACATGAATGGACGGATTGTTGCATGAGAACATACAAATGCACACTGGTTACACTGGATACATTTCTCTGCATTCCATGTAGGAACTGTTACAGCTGTACCACGTTTCTCGTATGCTGCTGCACCATGCTCGAACTGACCATCCGGATTGCCCATGAATGCGGAAACCGGTAATGAATCACCATCCATTAAGGAAATCGGGTTCATTAAGTCTTCTACCATCTTAACTGTCTCTGGACGACCTGTTAATTTCTTAGGAGCCGGATCTGCTGCCGGGTTAGACCAGGAAGCTGGAACCTCTACTTTATGAACTGCATCAACACCAGCGTCGATTGCTTTGTAGTTCATCTCTACGACTGCATCACCCTTCTTACCATAGGATTTCTTAGCAGCCTGTTTCATGAAATCTACAGCCTCTTCGATTGGCATTACGTTTGCTAATTTGAAGAATGCGGACTGTAAGATTGTGTTCGTACGTTTACCCATACCGATCTCGATAGCTTTATCGATAGCGTTGATGGTGTATAACTGAATGTTGTTGTCAGCGATGTATTTCTTAGCAGCAGCATTTAAATGATGCTCTAATTCTTCATCTGACCACTGGCAGTTGATCATGAATACTCCGCCTGGTTTTACATCCTGTACCATCTTGAATCCTTTTGTTACATAAGATGGGTTGTGGCATGCTACGAAGTCAGCCTGATTGATGTAATACGGGCTTCTGATTGGCTTGTCACCAAATCTTAAGTGAGAAATTGTGATACCACCAGTTTTCTTGGAGTCATACTGGAAGTATGCCTGGATGTATTTATCTGTGTGGTCACCGATGATCTTGGTAGAGTTCTTGTTAGCACCTACAGTACCATCTCCACCGAGACCCCAGAATTTACACTCAACTGTACCTTCTGCTGCAGTGATTGGAGCCGGTTTTACTTCCGGTAAGCTTAAGTTTGTAACATCATCAACGATACCGATAGTAAATCTGCTCTTTGGAGCATCTTTCTCTAACTCTTTGTATACTGCGAATAAGCTTGAAGGTGGTGTATCTTTAGAACCTAATCCGTAACGGCCGCCTGTTAATACGATTGTATCAAGACCTGCCTCACGAAGTGTGGTTGCTACGTCTAAGTATAACGGATCACCAAGTGCACCTGGCTCTTTTGTTCTGTCAAGAACAGCAACTTTCTTAGCTGTCTTAGGAAGAACTTTTAAGAATGCCTCAGATACCCATGGACGATATAAACGAACTTTGATAAGACCGACTTTCTCGCCCTTAGCTGTTAAGTAATCAATTACCTCTTCTGCTACGTCGTTTACAGAACCCATAGCTACGATAACACGGTCAGCATCTTCTGCTCCATAGTAGTTGAATAAATCGTAGTTTGTTCCTAATTTCTCGTTGATCTTAGTCATGTATTTTTCAACGATTGCCGGTAACTCGTTGTAAGCTGTGTTACAAGCCTCACGATGCTGGAAGAAAACGTCTCCGTTCTCATGAGAACCACGCATAGCCGGATGCTCCGGATTTAATGCATGTGCACGGAATGCAGTAACTGCGTCCATGTTGCACATTTCTTTTAAGTCAGCGTAATCCCATTTCTCGATCTTCTGGATCTCGTGGGATGTACGGAAACCATCGAAGAAGTTGATGAATGGAACTTTTCCTTCGATTGTTGCAAGATGTGCAACCGGGCTTAAGTCCATAACTTCCTGTGGGTTGGTCTCACACAACATAGCGAAACCTGTCTGACGGCAGGCATATACGTCACTGTGATCACCAAAAATATTTAAAGACTGTGTAGCAACTGTACGTGCAGATACATCGAATACACATGGAAGCTGCTCACCTGCGATTTTGTACATATTCGGGATCATTAATAAAAGACCCTGTGAAGCTGTAAATGTAGTTGTTAAAGCACCTGCAGCAAGAGAACCGTGAACGGCACCTGCAGCACCTGCCTCAGACTCCATCTCTACGACTTTTACCTGATTACCAAAAATGTTCTCCTGTCCTGCTGCAGACCACTGATCTACGGTATCTGCCATCGGGCTGGATGGTGTAATTGGGTAAATAGCTGCAACATC
>OGNO01001427.1_pt1 | contig 11152 bp, 9 predicted proteins | sample 1573491 | NCBI WGS metagenome assembly OGNO01 (sample SAMEA2581900, study PRJEB24529) | metagenome | biome: Human gut stool | place: China | collected 2011
GGCGGCATCGACTTTGCCTACATCGGCAAGATCCTGCTCACCCTGCTGGCCATGTACCTCTGCTCCGCGGCATTCAGCTTCATTCAGGGCTGGCTGATGACCGGCCTTTCCCAGAAGGTCTGCTATGATTTCCGCCGCCAGATCAGCGAAAAGATCAACCGCCTGCCGCTGGCCTACTTTGAAAAGCGGACGGTCGGCGAGGTACTCTCCCGCATCACCAACGATGTGGACACCCTGGGCCAGAGCCTGAACCAGAGCGTGACCCAGCTCATCACCAGCATTACCACCATGATCGGCGTGTTGATCATGATGCTGTCCATCAGCCCCAAGATGACCCTGATCGCACTGCTCATCCTGCCTGTTTCTCTGGTACTGGTGATGCTGGTGGTCAGGTTCAGCCAGAAATACTTCAAGGCCCAGCAGGCCACCCTGGGCGTTGTGAACGGTCAGGTGGAGGAGGTCTACTCCGGCCACAACATCATCAAGGCCTTCAACCGGGAGGCCGCCGTGCTGGAGGACTTCAACGCCGCCAACGACAAGCTGTTTGAATCCGCCTGGAAGAGCCAGTTCCTTTCCGGCCTGATGCAGCCCATCATGAACTTTGTGGGCAACCTGGGCTATGTGGCCGTTGCCATCGTCGGCAGCATCTTTGCCGCCAACGGCATCATTACCATTGGTGATATCCAGGCCTTTATCCAGTATGTCCGCAATTTCACCCAGCCCATCCAGCAGCTGGCACAGGTGTCCAACATGCTGCAGAGCATGGCCGCCGCTGCCGAGCGCGTGTTCGAGTTCCTGAACGAGCCCGAAGAGGATCAGCTGGCTGACCCTGCCCGCCGGGTAGACCCTGCCTGCATCGATGGTCAGGTCACCTTTGACCATGTCCGGTTCGGTTATGTGCCCGAAAAGACCATCATCCACGATTTCAGCTGCAATGTGCAGCCCGGCCAGAAGGTCGCCATCGTCGGCCCCACCGGTGCCGGCAAGACCACCATGGTCAAGCTGCTCATGCGGTTCTACGATGTAGATTCCGGCTCCATCACCCTGAATGGCCACGACATCCGCGACTTTGACCGCAGTGCCCTGCGCGAGGGCTTCGGCATGGTGCTGCAGGACACCTGGCTGTTCAAGGGCACCATCATGGAGAACATCCGCTATGGCCGTCTGGATGCCACCGATGAAGAGGTCATTGCCGCCGCTAAGGCCGCCAATGCCGACCACTTCATCCGCACCCTGCCCGGCGGCTATCAGATGGAGCTGAACGAGGATGCTTCCAACGTCAGTCAGGGCCAGAAGCAGTTGCTGACGATCGCCCGGGCCATTCTGGCCGACAACCGCATCCTGATCCTGGACGAGGCCACCAGCAGCGTGGACACCCGCACCGAGCAGCGCATCCAGACTGCTATGGACAACCTGATGCGGGGCCGTACCAGCTTTGTCATCGCCCACCGCCTGTCCACCATCAGGGATGCAGACCTCATCCTTGTCATGCGGGACGGCGACATTGTGGAGCAGGGCACCCACGACCAGCTCATTGAGGCCGGCGGCTTCTACGCTGACCTGTACAACAGCCAGTTTGAGGATGTAGTGGATTAAACCACGCTCCCTTCTTTGAAAAAGGCTCAGGTTTTTGATCGAAACCTGAGCCTTTTTCTTTTGTCAATTCCTATCGGATGTGCTATACTTATTTTTGTGTCTTGAAGTAGGAAAGGAGTAACCACTCATGGAAACCACTCAAAAGCCCTACGCATTCAGCCGCAAGGTATTCTGCGAGGGGATGCGGGATGGCGTGCCCATTGCGCTGGGCTATTTTGCTGTCTCGTTCTCATTGGGCATTGCAGCCCGCAATGCGGGGCTGACCCCCATTCAGGGCTTTTTTGCAAGCCTGTTCAACAATGCTTCTGCCGGTGAGTATGCAGCCTTTTCGCTGATCGCTGCCGGTGCCACCTATCTGGAAGTTGCCATCATTACCCTGATCGCCAACGCGCGCTACCTGCTGATGAGCTGCGCTCTGGCCCAGAAATTTGCCCCCGGCACGCCGTTCTTCCACCGGCTCATCATCGGCTACGATGTCACCGACGAGCTGTTTGGCATCACGATCGCACGGCCCGGCTATCTGAACCCGTTCTACACCTACGGTGCCATTGCGCTGGCGGCCCCCGCCTGGGCCATGGGCACAGCGCTGGGCATCATTGCAGGCAATCTGCTGCCCGTGCGTGTGGTCAGCGCCCTGAGCGTGGCCCTGTACGGCATGTTCCTGGCCATCATCATTCCCCCCGCCCGGAAGAACAGGGTCGTTGCCGTGCTGGTGATGCTGAGCTTTGCCCTGAGCTTTGCCTGCGGCTGCCTGCCCGGCATCGCTTCCCTTTCGGACGGCACCCGCACCATCCTGCTGACGGTGCTGATCTCCTGCGGGGCAGCCGTTCTGTTCCCTGTTACACCCGAAGCACCGGAAACTGCCGGAACTGAGGAGGTGCAGGCATGACCTACAATAATTGGGTCTATATCGCCGTGATGGCCGCCGTTTCTTACGCCATCCGTGTGCTGCCGCTGACCCTTATCCGCAAACCCATCAAAAACCAGTTCATCCAGTCCTTCCTCTACTATGTGCCCTATGTGACGCTGGCCGTGATGACCTTCCCGGCCATCGTCAACGCCACCCAAAGCCCCATTGCCGGTGCCGCCGCGCTGGTGGTGGGCATTGCCGCTGCATGGTTCGGGGCCAGTTTGTTTCAGGTGTCTGTCTCCTGCTGCGCCGTGGTTCTTGTGCTGGAACTGTTTTTGGTGCACTGAGCTTTCTGCCGCTGTGGTTCTGGGTAGGCCATGGCGGCTTTTTGGTCTTTGAAAATTTTTTCGGAAAACTTGTAACGTTCCGGCGGTTTTGCCGTCTTATGGGCGAACCGGTTCCAAAACACACCAAAAAGGAGGGATGCGCACATGGAGCACCGCAGTTTTGAGCAGATTTATCTGCAGTATTACAAGCCCGTGTACGCTTACCTGATGACATTGTGCCAAAACGAGGAACTGGCAGCAGAACTGACCCAGGAGACCTTTTACAAGGCGCTGGATGCCATTGACGGGTTCAAGGGCGGCTGTGCACTGAATGTCTGGCTGTGTCAGATTGCCAAAAACACCCTGACGGATACATACCGGCGGCAGAAGCGGGAACTGCCCCCGCTGGACGACACTCTGACGGATGTGCCCAGCCCCGCCCCCCTGCCGGGGGAGGAACTGGAGCAGCGGGAAGGAGCACTGAGCCTTTACCAGAAGCTTCATGCCCTGCCCGAACCGTACCGGGAGGTGTTCTGGCTGCGGGTCTACGGCGAACTGACCTTTGCAGAGATCGCCGCACTGCACCACAAGACCGAAAGCTGGGCGCGGGTGACCTTTTACCGCGCCCGAATGAAAATGAAGGAGGCCATCTTATGAAACTACCCTGCTACCTGGTTCAGGACCTTCTGCCCCTTTATAAAGATCACGTCTGCGACGAACAGACTTCCGCCGATGTGGCAGAGCACCTGAGCGACTGTGCCGCCTGCTCTGCCCTGCTGGCTGAAATGGACGCTCCGCCCCAGGAAACTGCGGTACAGGAAGAGCAGGCCGCTGAGGCCGCTGAGGCCCTGAGCACCGTAAAAAAGAATCTGCGCGCCCGGCAGGTAAAAATCACGCTGGCCGCTGTGGGCGGACTGCTGGCCCTGATCTGCGCTTTCTTTGGCTGGCGCTACTGGATGATGCACTCTTATGTGGACCTGCCTGCCGAAGATCTTGTAGTAGAAGAGACCCGTGAAGTACTTCCCTCTGATTCCTACGGGTCTATCCGCACCATTCAGAAAAATGCAGTCAGGAATGCAAAGACAGGAGTTTATTACACCACAGTCGGCTATCAGGTACGTTATTACAGGGACAGCCCCATTGTGTTTCTGAGCGTCACACAGACCCGGTGGGAAGCCCTGATGCGCACGTTCAGTAAAAACAACGAGCCTATCTGGTTTGAGGTTTCAAGTCCTTACACGCTGTTTGTTACGCGGGACACCTATTTGACCCTGCGGGCCGCCCGGCTCATGCCAGAGCAGGATGAACTGATTGACATTCTGGCAGATGATGCAACGCTGACCCGTTACGATGGCGGTTTCTCGTGGACTGATACTTCCAAGACCGTCAGCATTCTTTTAGAACAAGTGCGTTTTGCAAAAGTACGCGCAAGGAAAACATCATGAAAAAAATCTTAATTTCCGGTTCCTCCGGCTTTGTGGGTTCCCGGGTACTGCACCAGTGGCAGGGCCGTGCAGAGCTTTTCACCTTCCCGCGCGGATCTCTGGCTGCTGCCGATGAATCCGCCATTCGCCGTTTTGCGGAAACCATGCAGCCGGATGTTATCCTGCATCTGGCCGCATTGTCCGATACCGGCTACTGCCAGCAGCACCCGGAGGAATCCCGGCGTGCCAACGTCGAATTGCCCATCTGGATGGCAAAGGCTGCACGGGACACCGGGGCCAAACTGATCTCATTCAGCTCGGATCAGGTGTACGCAGGTGTGACCCAGCCCGGCCCCCTGCCCGAAACGCTGCCGCTCTCCCCCGCCAACACCTATGGTCAGCACAAGTTGGAGGCCGAGGAGCGGGTCCTTGCGCTCTGCCCGGATGCGGTGCTTCTGCGGGCCCCGTGGATGTACGATCTGCCCGGTGATGGCCTGCCCCTCCGGGGCAATCTGCCGCTGAACCTGCTGCAGGCCGCACAAAACGGTACTCCCGTTCGCTTTTCGCCACACGACCACCGGGGTGTCAGCTGGGTGCGGGAGGTGGTGGAACAGCTCTTCCCCGCCTTGCAGCTGCCCGGCGGTGTATACAATTTTGGCAGCGGGAACGATGCCGACATGGTCACAACGGCCCGGCAGTTTGCCGAAGTGCTGGGCGTGCAGGTGCAGATCGAGCCTGCTGATTTCTCCCGCAACCTTGTAATGGACAGTTCAAAGCTGGCCGCACAGGGGATTCGATTCCATGATACGTTGAGCAGTTTTGAAGGCTGTTTGGGACGGATCAAACCTCTCAGTCGCGCTGACGCGCGCCAGCTCCCCTAATAGGGGAGCCCTTGGCATAAACAGAAAGCCACCCGGTCACAGACGGAAACGCTGCGGCCGAGTGGCTTTTGTGATGTTACAGCAGAATACAGATCAATCCGGTGCAGCCATCGTTGATGACCTGTTCCAGCGTTTCCTGCAGGCGGGTGCGGGCTTCCTGCGGCATGTGGAGGAGCTTGTTCTGCAGTCCCTCATTCACCAGTTCATGCAGGCTCTTGCCAAAGATGTTTGATTCCCACAGCCTCTCCGGGTCGGCCTCAAAATCACCCAGCAGGCTCTGCACCAGATCTTCGCTCTGCTTCTCGGTGCCCACAATGGGGCTGATTTCGGTGTGGATGACGGCTTTCATCATATGGATGGAGGGTGCGCTGGCTTCCAGCCGGACACCGTACCGTCCGCCCTGCCGTACGATCTCCGGTTCCTCCAGCGAGAGCTCCTCAATGCTGGGCATCACGATGCCGTAGCCGGTGGCTTCCACCTGTTCCAGTGCACTGCGGATCTTCTCGTACTCCCGCTTTGCCCGGGAAAGCTCAATGATGCAGGGCATCAGGCCTGCTTCATCTCCAATTTCCAGCCCCGTCTGCTCACTGAGGACGCGGTAGAACACCTCTGGCTTCAGCAGAACGGTCACCCGCACCACGCCGTCGGAAAGGTTCATGCCGCTCAGGGCGGACTCCTGCACCGAATCCCCGGCCAGCGCTCCGGCACTGTTCTGGGCCGGAACATCCTTCATCCGGCTGATCTTCTCTGAAAACTGGAGCGCCGCCGTGTAGATCTCGTTCTGGAGCCAGTGGCCCTTTTCCAGCATCGTCACCCAGCGGGGAATGGCAAAATCCAGCTCCCGCACCGGGAATTCGTAGAGGACGCGCTGCAGGATGGACAGCAGGTCGTCTTTCTGCAGATCCAGACAGCTCACCGGCAGGACCGTGCGTCCGTATGCCTGTTCCAGCTCTGCAGCCAGAGCCTTTGTCTCCGGAGCATCCGGGCGGGTGCTGTTGAGCAGGATGACAAAGGGTTTGCCCAGCGCTTCCAGCTCTTCCACCACCCGCTTTTCGGCGGGCAGGTAGTTTTCCCGGGGGATCTCGCTGATGGAGCCATCGGTGGTGACCACGATGCCAATGGTGGAGTGATCCCGGATGACCTTGCGGGTGCCGGTCTCAGCGGCAAGGTCAAAGGGGATCTCTTCCTCGAACCAGGGGCTTTTGACCATGCGGGGCTTCTCGTCCTCCTCGTGGCCCATGGCTCCCTCCACCATATAGCCCACACAGTCGATAAGCCGGATACGGCATTCCCCGCCGCCCTCCAGTTGGAGCGGCACGGCCTGCTCCGGGATGAACTTCGGCTCTGTGGTCATGATCGTTCGCCCTGCCGCCGACTGCGGCAGCTCATCCCGGGCCCGGAGCTTTGCGTCCGCCGGGCCGATGGCAGGCAGCACCAGCTGCTCCATAAACTGCTTGATGAGGGTGCTCTTGCCGGTGCGCACCGGCCCCACCACGCCAATCAGGATCTCCCCGCCGGTGCGTGCCCCGATCTCCCGGCAGACAGTGGCTTCCAAACACTCCTGTTTTTCCAAATTGCTCTCTCCTCTCTCCCGTCCGCACCGGGCGGCAAGGCCGCACCTTCTGCGTCTGCTTCTCGGAAACAGTCTATTCGGACAGGCGGCAGGATATGAGCGGCACCTGGCGAAAAAGCGTCGGTTGACAGAAAAATCTCTCTGCGCTACAATAGAGAAAAATTGAGCAGAAAGGTGGAACGCAGATGGAGTGGAAGGTTTATTTTGAGGACAATCCGGGCTGTCACCGCCCGCATCGGGGCCGCCCCGGGCAGGAAGTGTCCTGCGGGGCACACTCGGTGTGGGGCGGGCAGCATTTCATCATCCCGGCGATTTACCTTTGTGGAAAAGGGCTGGTTGTAGACATCTGCCGCCGGGTGGAGCGTGAAGCGATCGAAGCGCATTACCAGAAGTTGGCCGCTTATGAAGGGATGGATATTGACGAATGCCCGCCGGAAGTTGTCGAACTGGCCGAAGCCGAGGACCCGTTTGGTTCTTTTGACTATCTGCCAAGTGCAGCCATCAACGGCAAAACCGTGGAGTACAGCCGCGGTGCCGGGGAATATTATAACCCCCTCCGCTCCAAAGAGGAGATCGTTTGCAGCGGTGAACAGGCGGCGCGAGACATCGTGAAGCACTACGGGCTTGACCCGGAACAAGGCTGGGATCTCCGGCAGTGGAGCTTTCCCTGGGCGACAAAGCGCAGGCCGGCCCACATCACCAGCCTGACACTGACTCTCACCCAGCGGGAACAGCCTGCCGAAGCGGTGCAGTTCACGGCAGCGCCCGGAAAGGTCGTGGAGTTTGCCCACCCCGTCACCGGTGTGCCCTGCGTGCTGACGGTCAAAGACCTGAAACCGGCACGGCTGCCTGAGCACGAACACTTCGGCCCGCCCATGGAGTGGCCACAGGAAATGGTGCAGATGGAGTACACTTTAACTCCCGCTGTGACGACTGGCTGGGTACAGGTGAACGACTGCGCTCCCAGCGACAAGCCCATCCGGAAGATCGATGCTCCCTCCAAAGACGGCTCCACTGCCATCATAGGCGGAACAGATGGCCCGACCGCGATCTTTGTGAGCGGAAAGCAGCAGGGTGATACCCGCACTGCCTGTTCCTCGCTCCACTTTGCGCCGGTGGAACCGGAAAATATCCGGTGGAAGGCGACCTACTACCAGAAGCAGTTCCCGGATGAAACTATAGCGCTGTTATAACGAAAAGACAGGCGGCTCCAACCAAAGTTGGATGCCGCCTGTTTTACTGTTCAGATCAGCTTGATGGCCACCGCCTCGCTGGTGCGGTCCTGGGCTTCGTTGGTATGCTCGGGGTCATCCAGCATATAGCGGAGCAGAAGCACCTCGCCCACATAAAGCACCGCCACCTTGATGGGGATGCTGCCGGAATCCAGCGGGCTCTCCTGCGCACCGCACCGCAGCACCACATCTGCCATGGCTGCACCGGGCGAATCCTCATAATGGGTGAGCAGAATGATCTTTGCGCCGGATGCCTTGGCCGTGCGCAGCGTTTCCAGCATATCGCGGGTCGCGCCGGAATAGGAGATAAAGAGCACCACATCCTCCGGGCCCATCAGGCTGGCGGCCAGGATCTGCAGATGACTGTCCCCTGCGGTGCGGAACTTGTTGGACAGGCTGGAAAAGCGGGCGCAGATATCGTTGGCCAGCAGCATACTGCCGCCCTGACCCAGGCAGAACACCTGCCGCGCGGCACGCATCAGATCCACAGCCTGCTCCACGGCTTCGGGCGAAAGAGAATTCTGGGTGCCGTTGATGGCAGTGAGAAACAGGCCGCTGGCGTGCTCACACAGGCTGGCGGTGGTAGCGCCCGGCTCCGGCTCATGCTGGTTGACCAGCGCACCGGTGGCGTTGGCCTGCGCCAGCGAAATGCGCATCTCATGGTAGCCCTCAAAACCCAATGCCCGGCAGAAGCGGAACACCGTTGCCTCTGCTACCTTGCATTCCCGCGCAAGGGAGGAAATGGAAAGGTACTGTGCCTCGTCGGCATGGTGGACAAGGTAATCTGCTACAGCACGGCCGGATTTTGTCAGTTCGTCCTGCCTTTGCTGCAGCAGCTCCCAGAAGTTCGTGGTCGTAGACATGATGGTCTCCTTTTTCCTGCTCCATTTCCCGCCGGAAGGGCCGGCCGCACACACCAGCACCATTGTCGGGAAGTTTTCCTTTAAGGAAAGTATAAAAGAATCCCTGCCGCTTGGCAAGAGGGGCTTTGACTACAAATTCAGGTTCGTTTCTGTGCAGAGCGCCCAAATTCGCCGCATTAGTATGACTTATTTGTGAAAATCATTTTCAATTTACCGGATTTCCCCCTCTTTTTTGAGTGAAAACTATTTTCACCAGCAAAAAGTGTGATTTTTCTACAATGGTTACAAAATAGCTACAACTTTCAAAATTTCCGTGAATCCTGCCCAAAAGGCCAGTCTTTTCGCTAAAATTGTGCGACATCCACAAGAAAATCCTTTCATTATTGGGCAGACAGCCGATAGACAAAATGAAAATATTTTTCTATAATAAGGCCAATAGAAGCGGTTCCCACACGAGGGCCGCAGAGCAGAATCGCACTACATCAATGAGTAAGGAGAAGTTTCTTATGAAAAACAGTATCTCTCGCCGCTCTTTCCTGAAGGCCGTGGGTGCCCTGAGTGCAGCCGGTGCGCTTGCCGCATGCGGCGGCAGCTCCTCCAGCAGCACTGCTGCTTCCTCCACTGCAGCTTCTGCAGCGGCAAGCACCGCAGCTGGCGCAAACATCAAGCTGTGGACATACCCCATCGGCGGTTGGGGCAAAGATGAGACTGTGCAGGAGCTGATCTCCAGCTTCAATGCAAAATATCCCGACATCAAGGTCACCGTTGAGTACCTGGATTACACCAATGGTGATGACCAGGTCAACACCGCCATCGAGGGTGGCAGCGCACCCGACCTGATCATGGAAGGCCCCGAGCGTCTGGTTGCCAACTGGGGCAAGAAGGGCGTTATGGCTCCCCTGAATGACCTGTGGACCGACGATGCCAAGAAGGACATCTACGCTTCCGTTGAGTCTGCCTGCAGGAACGATGCCGGCGACTACTATGAGTATCCCCTGTGCATGACCGCACACTGCATGGCCGTGAACATGACCAAGGTCAAGGAAGTGGGCGCTGACCAGTACATCGATACCGACAAGCACACCTGGAGCACCGACGGCTTCCTGAAGACCGTTGATGCCCTGTACAACGGCGGTTACGAGAACGTTGCAGCCATCTACTGCGCAGGTCAGGGCGGCGACCAGGGCACCCGCGCCATCATCAACAACATGTACGGCGGCACCTTCACCGATGCAGCCCACACCAAGTACACCGCTGATTCTGCCGAAAACATCAAGGCGATCGAGGCCCTGCGCAACCAGAAAGGCATCAACTTTGACGCCTCCATCAACGGCGGCGAGGAGATCACCCTCTTCCGCAACGGCACCCTGCAGATGGCCTTCTGCTGGAACATTGCCCAGCAGACCAACGCTGACAACAGCGCAGCCGGCACGACCAACAGCGGCGACGACATCCTGTTCATGGCGTTCCCGACTGAGTCCGGCGACCCCGCACTGTGCGGCGGCATCTGGGGCTTCGGCGTGTTTGACAACGGCGACGAGAACAAGATCGCTGCCTCCAAGACCTTCATCAACTTCATGGCCAACTCTGACGAGACCGCAAAGGCCGTCAAGACCTCTACTTACTTCTCCGTCAAGAACTCTCTGTCCGACCTGTACAAGGACGACGAGGTCATGAACGAGTACCAGAAGCTCATGCCTTACCTGGGCGACTACTATCAGGTCACTCCCGGCTGGGCCGAGGCTCGTACCGCTTGGTGGAACATGCTGCAGCAGGTTGGCCAGGGCACTGACGTGACCACCGCCGTTACCGAGTTCTGCAACACCGCCAACGCAGCGGCCAGCGCATCCTGAACCTCCTGAAAAAACCTCCGGTTTGTAACTAAACCCCACGGCGTCCGACCTCTGACATAAAACGCAGCGGTGGGACGCCGCTTTTATCGAATGAACCTGTGACCTTAAAACAGAAGGGAGCGATCCTCTTGGCACATACCGCAGCTGCCAAAAAGCAGAGCGAGCCGAAGATGAGCCGCGCGCTTGTCCGGCAGGAGACCATCGCAGGTTACCTGTTCCTGCTGCCCAGCCTCATCTTCTTTATCGGCTTTGTCATCTACCCCATGGTGATGTGCATCTTCACCAGCTTCTTTGACTCCAGCATGAACCGCGCCGATGTGTTCATCGGCCTGCAGAACTATGTGGAGCTGTTCCACGACAGCGTCTTTCTGGGCGCACTGCGCAACACGCTGATCATTGTTGTCGTGTCGGTGCCCATCACCTGCATCTTCTCGCTGTGGGTGGCGTCCGCCATCGTCAACATGCCCCCGTGGGCGACCTCGCTGTTCCGCGTCATCTTCTATCTGCCCGTCGTCACCGGCTCTGTCGCTGTTACCGTGGTGTGGAAGTGGATG